>Ga0049081_10000885_pt1 | contig 11377 bp, 15 predicted proteins | sample GreLakmeER78MSRF_FD_66717 | JGI IMG/M metagenome (GOLD analysis project Ga0049081, IMG submission 66717) | Freshwater lentic microbial communities from great Laurentian Lakes, MI, USA - Great Lakes metaG ER78MSRF | ecosystem: Environmental > Aquatic > Freshwater > Lake | place: Great Lakes...
AAATCTTGATGGACAATGATTCAGACGTAGAAGATATACGTACGGCTTTCAAGGGCGATTTAGATATCAAACGTGCGTTGACCGCATACCTTGACAACGACAAAGATTATGTTGAGGAAGAAGATGCTGAGGAAGACGAAGACTTTGATGATTTTGATGACAAAGACTGGGAAGATTAATGTCCAAGTCATACTTTCCAATTCGGACTGCAACAAGTTGTCAATTAAAATGGAATTGGACGTCTTTATATCTTAATGGAGGATATTCTCGAACTTGCCATCGCACTGCTGAAACACCATTGACTCCGGAAAATTTTAATAATTTTCACAATACTGAAATTGTGCTAAGTGATCGCAAAAGAATGTTACAAGGATTGTGGCCTGAAACTAGTTGTTCTTACTGTAAAAACATTGAAGAGTCAGGGGGAGTAAGTGATCGACTACGACAAATTGATGCAACAGATTTGTCGCCACCAGAACTGATGTACAATCCTGAGTCAATTGTAGTAAGTCCCGTGATACTAGAAGTCTTTTTTAGTAACACTTGCAATCTAGGATGTTTATACTGCGGGCCAACATTGAGCTCAGTGATAAACACAGAGAATCAGAAATTTGGTACATTAGAAAAAACTATCTCATTGCTAGCACCAATTGAGACACACCATAAAGAGTTAATACCAAGTTTTTGGGAGTGGTTCCCTACAGGATTTGTTAAACTCAAACGATTTGGTGTATTAGGCGGCGAACCGTTCTATCAGAAGGAGTTTGAAAAACTCTTAGACATGATTGATCAACATCCTAACCCAGATTGCGAACTTAATATCGTAACTAATCTTATGGTTTCGCCAGATAGATTAAGTATGTTTGTTGAAAAACTTAAAAAACTTTTACTGACAAAAAAAATAAAACGAGTTGATATAACATGCAGTATAGATTGTTGGGGTCCGCAACAAGAATATGTAAGATGGGGAATTGATCTTGAGCAATGGCAAAAAAACTTTGACACACTAATCATGCACAAATGGTTGTACATTAGCATCAATCAGACCATCACTGTACTCACTATCAAGACTATGCCTGAACTATTGATCAAGTTAAAAGAGTGGAATGCCATACGACCTGTGCATCATCATTTTGGTGGGCCAACACCTGGACCTAGCTACTTTAATGCTGGCATATTAGGCGGTGAACAGTTTAGACAAGATTTTGATTACATACTATCACTAATGCCACAAAACACAGATGAGGATAAGATAGCCTACAAGTACATGGCAGGTATAGCGGGTAGTATTACAAAGTCAAAAGTTAATCCTGCAGAGGTCACTACACTATTAAAGTATCTTGATGAAAAAGATCGTAGACGCAATACCAATTGGGAATTGCTATTTCCTTGGCTAGCTGAGTATAAAAAATATGTGGTACAGTAAAGTTACGTCCAATCTTGGTCTTCTTCCAGATTTTGTTGCATACTACGAACACGAACTAGATTCGGCCAAAAAAGACTGTCGTATTGGTGGTATAGTAGAAAAAAATATCACTGCACTGCCAGGAATTACCGAGCATCGTTTTAATCAACTACAAGAGATTGAAGCGGTGCTTAATTTTCTCAACATACAGCTACGTAAAATTCGACGTCGACACTTTCAAAAGTATCTAGAAGGCTATGCGCGAGCACTTACAAGTCGTGATGCTGAAAAATATGTGGATGGCGAGGATGAAGTAATTGATATGGAAACTCTTATTAATGAAGTTGCATTGCTTCGAAATCGTTGGTTGGGTATCATGAAAGGCCTAGATACCAAACAGTGGCAAATGGGACACGTGGTCAGGCTAAGAACTGCAGGCATGGAAGACATACAGGTGTAAATATCTGTATGAAAATTGTACTTGTAACTGGCGGCTTTGACCCCATCCACTCCGGACATCTTGCCTACTTTCAGGCAGCAAAACAACTAGGAGATCGACTCATAGTTGGTCTCAATTCAGACGAATGGCTTACTCGTAAAAAAGGCAAGCCATTCATGCCTATGAGTGAGCGATTTGCATTGGTCAGCGCATTGAAGATTGTGGACGAAGTTGTTGTGTACAACGACAATGACGGGTCAAGTTGTGATGCTATACGACTGCTGAAAACACGGTATCCCAAGGATCAAATTGTGTTTGCCAACGGCGGCGATCGTACTCAAGACAACATACCTGAGATGATCATTGATGATGTGGAGTTTGTGTTTGGCGTAGGCGGCGAAAACAAAATGAATTCCAGTTCATGGATACTGGAAGACTGGAAGAAACCCCGGACCACTAGAGCATGGGGTTACTATCGTGTGCTACATGAAGTAGGCACAAATACCAAACTCAAAGAACTCACAGTAAATCCCAAAACTTGCTTGAGCATGCAACGTCATGAAAAACGTGCCGAGTTTTGGTTTGTTGCCGAAGGCGAAGCTACTGTTTACACTGTGGATCCGCACAGCACAGACCATGACATAATGGCAAGCCCTGCACGTCATCAACATACGTTTATCCGACTCAACGAGTGGCATCAACTGTGCAACGAAACTGACCATCCTCTAAAACTGATCGAAATTCAATATGGCGAGGACTGTGTGGAAGAGGACATTGAACGCAGATGAAAGCCATACCAGTTTATGTTGGGTATGACCCAAGAGAAGCTATTGCTTTTCATACCTGTGCAAACTCAATCATACGTCATGCATCAAAGCCTGTGGCTATTATTCCTGTGGCCTTAAACTTGTTTCGTGACTATGAAGAAACACACACAGATGGCAGTAATCACTTTATCTACACTCGGTTCTTGGTGCCACACCTGCAAGAATACACAGGCTGGGCCATATTCATTGACGGCGACATGATTGTGCGTGATGACATTGTGAAACTGTGGGAATTACAAAATCCCTACATGGACGTGATGGTAGTCAAACACGATTACCAAACACGCATGCCTGTAAAGTACTTAGGAGCAAAGAATGAAAACTATCCTCGAAAAAATTGGTCTAGTGTTATTCTGTGGAATTGTAATAGCTTTCCTAACAGACAGCTTACTACTGAGTTCGTCCAACATGCCACAGGCAGTGAGCTCCACCGCTTCTCGTGGCTAGATGATAGCCGTATTGGAGAGCTACCGCCGGAGTGGAACTGGTTGCCCGACGAATATGGCATTAATAAAGATGCCAAGCTGTTGCACTACACACTAGGTGCACCTTGCTTTCAAGAGTTTGCTGACACACCACAAGGCGACGAGTGGCACAGAGAACGAATACTTACTGAATATTGTTTACAAAGGTCTATTGAATGAACGACTGGGAACTTGAAGACGAAACTAATTATGTTCCACCTACCCCACCTGCCCCACCGCCACCGCATGTGTTGGATCAGGTGGTACCTGAAATAAGAGAAATATTTGATAATATATTAAAATATCGTGTGGATCCTGCAGGATTTACGTACGGCATCACCCTTGACACGTTGGGAAAACAACTGGCGGCGCTACCGGTCAACAACATAGTGAGCACCGACAGCGAATATAGATACAAAAGAAAAGGTCACATGTACGATCCCATATTACAAAGTTTTGTACAAGGTGCTGGTGGACAGATCAGCACTTGGCTTCGAGAAACACACACAACAACACCTGTGGTATTGCGTGGCATTACCAAACTCAAACAAATGGAAGCCTGCCAGGCTGCGGGGAGAGATTTCTATTATATTGACACAGGATATTTTGGCAATGGTAAGAAAAAAACATTTCATCGTATTACAAAAAATGACGTACAATGGTTTGGTGACATTGTGGAACGACCCGTAGACAGATTTGAAAAAACTGGTGTGCAAATTAAAAAAATGCGAAGAGGTACAAACATCTTGATTGCCCCTCCTAGTCAAAAACTCCTAAACAACTATGATATTGTTCTCGAAGAATGGCTGGACAATGTACAAGCAGAAATCAAACAATATTCTGATCGCCCGGTTGTGATTCGTACTAAACAAAATCGTAGTACTAGAGTCAATGATGACACCATGGAAATGGCCTTGGACCGAGATGTACATTGCTTGGTTACATTTAGTAGCATTGCCGCGGGCGAAGCATTGCTTTACGGTAAGCCTGCTATTACACTAGGACCCAATGCGGCAGCGCCGTTGTGTAGTCAAAGTATTAGCGCAATTGAAAATCTCAAAATTCCCACACTGGATGAAGTTCAAGCCTGGGCAAGACATCTAGCATATTGCCAGTTTACAGAAGTTGAAATGAGAGACGGCACAGCCTGGCGGATTCTCAATGGTGGTTGATGTAGTGGTTTATGCATCAAGTGTTGCCAACGCACACAAGCATGCACGTAAGGTAGCTTGTCTTGAAAACTTTGCACAAGGCGTTAGAGCCACAGGTGCAAGTGTTGTGGTAGACTGGGATTACCGATATACGCCTAGCAAGTTAGCAGTTGTGCTAGGATGGGCAACTACTAACATTGGTGGTAAAAATATCACATTGCGTAAACAAGTAATTTCAGAACAAAAACGTCGTGGCTTTCATACAATGTGTATTGATGCCAGTTGTTTTAAATACTTAGATGATGGTGGCACTTATCTACGTTACAGTCTTGGAGGCCCGTTTTATGATCGCGCAGAGTATGCTAACAAGAATAGTAGTCCAGACAAGTGGCACGAAATACAACAACACCTAGGTATTAGCCTTGGCCCAGATAGGTATAATACAAATGGTTATATCCTGTTGGGCATGCAACGCGATGGCGGCTTTGCAATGAAATCGTTGAGCCCTATGGATTGGTTGCGTGGTAAAATTATAGAAATACGTCAACATACTCAACGGCCAATTGTAATACGACCTCATCCTGGGAAGTTTGATATGCGGCACTTTGCTGAGTTTCAAACACAAAACTATATCAAGCAAAGTGTATCTGTCATCAACCCTGAAAGTTCACGATTATTAGATGACTTAATGGGCGCTCATGCTGCTTGCTTTTTTAATTCTAGCGCCAGTGTGGCAGCGGCCTTAGAAGGCGTGCCAGTATTTGTTGATGATGCTAGTGCAGTCACATGGTCGGTGTCCAATCATGATATTGCACAAATAGAAAAACCACAAACATTCAATCGAGTACAGTGGATAAACGACTTAGCAGCCGCACACTGGAGTGACGCAGATGGTTCCAGTGGAGCAATATATCAAAGATTCAAACCTTTTTTACAATAACATCGTAGTTGTGTCCTTTGACCCATGCCCACTTGGTAGTTTTATCTACTACAGTAATGTTTTCCTGAACAATTTTTACTCCCATTACAGTTTCAATTTTATTACGCCACCACTCTGGCAGTTCGACAATTAAGTGAGCATTGCGTCCATCGGGCAACTTTTTCTTAGCAGGATAACAAGCAATTCTAAAGAATCCGCAACGCTCTATCTTGCTATCAATCATACGTAAGGTGTTATCTAAATACGCAGGCTCAACGTGCTCTAACGCATCAGTGCTAACAACAGCATCAAATGTTTGATCTGGTAATTTTGCAAAATCTGGATTCCCAGGATCATACCCCTCCGCAACAACATCAGGATGTAACTGTTTAACGCTTGCAATTAATGCACCCTTACCGCAACCAAAATCCATCACGGTTGTTGGTTTGTAGTCGACAAAAAACTTTTCAATAATTTTATAAGCCTTGTGACCGTTGTCAAATCTGCCTGCTTTGTGCATTTTGTTAAGTTGTTGTTGATATTTTTTGTCAATCAATGTCATCTGTAAATTGCCTCTGTGTATTTGTATTTGCCGTCCCAGGCATCTGGAACATGTTTCCACGTACCTTGTAATTGATCATCTAACCATCCAGGGTAGTGTGAACGATCTTTCCACCACCAAAACAAATCACTACTAGACCAATTGTTAAAATATTTACAAAAAAAGTCTCTAGTTCTTGGTTCACGAAAGTATGCAGGATCATACATTGTTTTCTTGCCTTTAGCAGGACGTTGAAAGTTCAAGCCAATAAAACAAAACTTATCAGCGTATGATTCTAGTTCTTTTGCAACCCACAATAAATCATCATCAGGTATGCTGTTTAACACTTGTGTGCAAATTACACCATCAAATTTTGTACCTGCAGGAGGCAGTGTTTCAAATCCCTCAACACACGGGTCATAACGGTATATTGTAATACCTAAATATTCATCAAACGTTTTCCATTCTTCTGGTGGTAACTCAATTTCAGCACTTCCGCCATACGGCAGTCGTTCTTTGTATTGCAGGCCTTTACCACATCCGTAGTCTAGTATAGTTTTTGCACCATAGCAATCCACCAGATCCTTGATGCACTTCTGATACTTGACCACATCGTATCCAGCCCAACTTTTGTTGTTTTTTTGAAATTCTGCGCCCTGCTGAACTGACTCTAAGTAATACGGACTCATAACAACTTTATTTCCACAGTGGCCCGTTTTTTACCACCTGCGTTACTCACAACATTCACAACTTCAAATCCATCTACACCAATGTAGTTTGTGGCCGTACCCTTGCATCTAATGTCTAGTATGATTCTAGTGTTTTCATGTGAATGTTTTTTCATCAAGTCTATGTAGGTTTTTACAGGATAGTGATGTCCGCAACTGAGCCATGACGTAATCACATCAAACTTAACATCACTGGGGATGCTGATGTTGTTTGCATCAATCAGTTGATAGTCCTTTGTGCCTAATTCTTGTAGTTTTGAATTTAAAAAATCAAATGTGTGATAAAATTTTAATTGATTAGTATCTGTATTCCAGTTGCCATAACTGGCAGTTTCAGATTTGGTAGCATTAGTACTAGCATCTCCATCCAACAACCAAAGCTCTGTGCCGTATTTTTCATTAAACCATCTGCTTTGCCAAGCAAACCCACACCCAATGTCTAGCAGTCGGCCCACTGGTTGATTGAGATAAGCATCCACTATCTCAAAACTTGCTCGATGTTTATCAATGTATCTGGGTTTGGTCCATTTAACGGCCCATGCCGCAGAATCTTTAGCACCCTTGTCAATGTTGTCAGTTGTGTCTAGTTCCATCCCATGATCCAATCATCTCTAACTTGATCTAGTTTGATCATACCCCACGATTCCAACAATGCTATGGCAGCAAATTGTCCATAATCTTTGCTGTAAGCAGCATGTGGTTTTTGTTCTATAACCATGATAGGCCGGCAACGTTTTACAGTTTGTTCTGCGCCTTGCAACACACGATATTCGTAGCCTTCACAATCTATTTTTATGTAATCTGCATCTTCTATGTTTAGATTATCAAGTTTTACCACTTGTACATCACCAGTGCCTAGGGTATTTGGATCCAAGTGACTATGCCCACTATTGCCTTCTGTGATGATCATGGTGGCTTGAGTGTCGTGGTCGCCAAGCGCCAATGGACTGATAAAAAAGTTAGCACCACTCACGTTCTTTTCCAAACACTCTCTAAACACAGCAACTGGTTCAAACGCAACGACCTTGGCAAAATTATCTACTAGGTCTCGACTCCACAATCCCACATTGGCACCAATGTCCAACGCAGTTCTGCGTTTGGCACACAACTCAATACTGCGTTTGCGCACAGCAATTTGGTATTCTGGTGGTAGTCCTTTATCCACGCTTTTCTTTAACATCTTTGGAAAGTGGGTTTCAAAGTCGGGGAAGTGCCATCCATAATGTTCACGCATTTTGAGTCTCCTTGAGTATTGCGGCTGCGGTGCCGTCTGCTAGTTCTGTGGTATGGAATTGTCCATATGCCAGGTGGCAGGCCCAGGCATGACGTTCGTCATCTGAGGGAAACCATGGCGTTTCTATTTTGCTTAGATCTAAATTGCTCACAGGTCGTGCAGCATTGGCAGGTGCCGTGACAAACACAGGCACACCAGCCAAGATACATTCTGTTGCGGCAGAACTGTTGAATGTGACCACAGCATGTACATCCAGCAGCCAGTCTTCGGCTCGCTGTGTTTTTCGATCCCGGCGTGATGCTGGACGTTCTCGAACTTGTATAGGACGATCTGTGTGTTGTTTCAGTGCGTCAATAGTTGTTTGCATCCATTCATCCAGTGTAATGCCGTAAAAACTGCAAGGCTTCTCGTCGGGCGCAACCAGCAAGATGTTACGACTGTGCCGTTGTTCAGGACGCATTTTTGTGCCCAGCCGTTGCCATCGATCTGCAGGTCTTGATATTACTGCATTGTGTTGCAAATTGTTGGGCACAACTCTGTGCCAGTGTTTCCAACCGTTGGGATTGTCTGGATTGGGCCTATTACCAAGATACCCTGTATCCATATAATAGAAGTTGCGTTTATCTTCCCAACAACGTTTGATAATCTTGTGTTTCATAATACCACGTAACACAAGTGGATCAGTACTATCTTCGTAATGCCATGTTTCTAGGCAAGTGGGCACAGTATTAGAACCTGCCGCAAACATTTCGATATACTCGTCAGAGTTATTTTTGTTTAAAAATATCCAGTTCATTGCCAGTATGCTTCCGTGCGTTTTACTTTAAGGTCTATGAGTTTGCTACGGCCAACATGTTTTCTATCACCTTTAAGGTGATCTAGATATGCACCCCATTCACTGTTGATTAAGGGATGACCTTCGCCGGTGATTAAGTGTCCTGACCAGTCTAGCTCGTTCAGTTGATGATTTTTACGGACAACATCAAACACAAAACTATCATGCCATTCTACTAATCTAAATATACCACCTTCGGCATCATCATACAACCGCTGAAAGTCCCATAAGAATCGTCCCATGATAGAGTGATTTAAATTCATGGCATACAAGCCACATTCGGTGTACTTGCCTTTACGACCTAAGAAGCACAAGTCATGATGACCCGGGCACAACTTATCAATATCAGCAATGGTAATAGGACTGTGACATACAGTATCAGCATCCATCCAAATTAGCCAATCAGTTTTGGTATTTTTTGCACAGTGGAATATGCTGTAGACTTTGTGGCTAAAACGCACAGCGTCCCACTTGAATCCTTTACCGGCATCTTTGCGTTTTGATCGCACCGGATCATCTTGAACATTGCCATTGGCTTTGGGAACATCTCTCCATGCTTCCTTAAAAACAGTTAGAGCATCTACTATGGCAAGGTCTCTAACCACAAGATTCGGTGCAGTTTCCTCAACTGTACAACCTTCTGCATAGACAACAAGCGTGACTTCCGCAGGCCAGTTTTGCAAAAAGGTTTGGATCATGCGCTGGCCATATTGTTTATAGCCTGGCTCGTTAAAAGTGGTAATTACTGTGTACTTCATCAAAAATACTTATGATCAAAAACGTAGCCTATTTTCCTTTGCAATGTGCTTTGAATTCTGGACCAGTGATGTCAGCGGTATTAGATTGCCTGCAAAGCAGGGGTATCCAAACTCAAGAAAATAGCATGACCTCAGACGCGGCAGTTATCTGGTCAGTACTTTGGCATGGGCGTATGTCAGCCAATCAGCAAGTGTATGAGCATTATCGAGCACAAGGCAAGCCAGTAATCATAATTGAAATAGGTGCGTTGTATCGTGGCAATACCTGGAAAATATCAGTGAACAACATCACATCACATGGTTATTACGGCCATCTAGACAATTTGGACTGGGACAGGCCAAAAAAACTGAATATTAGTTTAGCCACACAATTAGTTTCCAAACCTAATGTTATCATTGCTGTACAACATGACCGTAGTTTGCAAGTAGCTGGAGTAAACATGAGCGATTGGGTAAAAAACACCATTAGCACACTAAGAAACAACACAGATCGTCCTATTACTATACGTCCACATCCACGTTGTAGACTGATGTTAAATAACTTACCTTCAGGGGTCAGCATAGAATCTCCAAAAAAATTAGCAAACACATACGACAGTTACGACATGCATTTTGATTGCCACGCTGTAGTAAATTACAACTCTGGACCAGGCATACAAGCGGCCATTGCCGGATCACGACCTATTGTGCATAGCACCAGTTTGGCCCATCCTGTAGGCATTGGATTTGCTGACATAGAACAGCCATACATTACCAATAGAGATTTATGGCTCACACAAATCAGTCACACAGAATACACACTAAATGAACTGGAACAAGGCCTATGGCTAAACAGAATACACCCAGCCCTGTAGATTGTGCGTGTGTGATACACGGCACTGGATATGATTGGATCTACGTAGAACGACTGTATAACATGCTGAGTCGCAATCTTCCCAACGGCATACGATTCCATGTGTACACCGAGCATGACAGACTGGTGCCTGACCACATGATCAAACATGTGCTGACAGATTGGCCAGAAATATCTGGACTCAGACGAGCATGGTGGTACAAACTACAATTGTTCAACTCTGAGCATCATCAAGGCAACTTGTTGTATTTTGATCTTGACACTGTGATACTTCGTGACATCTCCTGGATCCCGCAACTGCCTACTGAATATCTCTGGGGCATCAGAGACTTTAAACACCTTCAACGTCCAGATTACTCAACATTAAACAGCAGTGTGATGTGGTGGAATGTTGATCGTATGTCTTGGGTGTGGGATCAGTTTAACACTACCAATGTGGTCAACACCACAAGGCAGTACCCGGGTGATCAGGATTACTTAAATGCTGTGCTCGGTCACAACAGAATTAGATATTTGGAAGACAGTCAAATACAGAGTTGGCGATGGCAATGCCTAGATGGTGGCTACAATTTTAACACTAGACGCCACAAAATCCCAGGGCAAGGCACACAAATTCCAGGTAGTACTTCAGTATTAGTTTTTCATGGCAAGCCCAAACCTCACGAAATTAACGATAAAGTAGTACAAGATCTCTGGCGCTAAAACGATTGACCATTAAATCCCCTTTTGCTATAATACTTGTATAGTAATTAAGAAGGAGTCCAAAATGGGATACAAGGTTGTAGACACCACAGACATGATGCGCACCAAGTACGAGACCCGTAAAGGCCTAGAAGGTCCGTTTAACTTCTCGGGCCAAGTGTTGTATTATGACAACAAAGAAGGTGCCTACTACGACCCCACTACAGATTTCTACGTTTCCAAAGAGGAAATGGACGCTATAAACCTGCGCTTCTACGAAGTGCTTAAAAAATAAGCAGTTTTTGTTGTAAAAAAGCCACATTTTACCATTTGACTATTAAATCCCAATTTGCTATAATATAGCATAGTTTAACAAAAAGGAACCAGTATGCAAATAGCCACAGCAATCGCCCAGCTCAACAAAGAACAAGAGTTTTTGGGCCTGGGATTCTTGGAACTGTTGCAAGACATTCAAAAGAATGGTGCAATGGTTTACAGCGAAAAAACCATGACAGCTTTCGGGGTATTCATGGTGCAGGGTG
>Ga0049081_10000886_pt1 | contig 11377 bp, 10 predicted proteins | sample GreLakmeER78MSRF_FD_66717 | JGI IMG/M metagenome (GOLD analysis project Ga0049081, IMG submission 66717) | Freshwater lentic microbial communities from great Laurentian Lakes, MI, USA - Great Lakes metaG ER78MSRF | ecosystem: Environmental > Aquatic > Freshwater > Lake | place: Great Lakes...
GAAACCGCTTATAAAGATATCGTTAATAATATATCACTCCCTGTTACAGAAAATCTCTGCGACAATAGTATTATTATTCCTTTGTATTTTCCAATGCTCAATATTGATGTTGAGACAGTAATTAGTAATTTAAGAGTATTATTAAATTAATTAGTATGAACACAATTAGTATTCATCAAAACTTTAAAAAGTATTTTATCTATGCCTTTTTAACTAAAGTGATATTTTTTTTATTTTTTGCTTATCTTTTTAATAAAGGGGCATCCAAAGAAGATAATGTTAATTTTATTTTTACATATAGCAAAGATTATGCTTCATATATCGAGCCAGCAATTAATTTTGTTGATCATGGAACATGTTATGAGGAATCTCGAGGTAAAAAACTCTTCGCTCATAAAATGCCTGGCATGGTACCTATTTTTGCACCATTATATTATTTTTTTGGATTAGAATGGGGTCTTACCTTTTTAGTGATAATTCAAATAATAATAGATGCTTTGTGTTGTGTTTTATTAGCTGAGATAGCTTTTAAAATTTTCAATTCTCAAAAGGCATATTTGATAAGTTTTTGGTTATATGCTTTTTCAACTATTGTATCAGTAAGTTCACATTTTGCAGTTAGCGAACTTCTTTGTACGTCCTTTTCAATAATAGCAATTTACTTTGCATTGGTTAAAAAAGGATTAAAAAATACAGTTTTAGCAGGCTTGTTTTCAACATGGTCAGTATTTTTTAGACCCACATCTATTTTACTTTTTTTTATAATACCATTGATTATTATGTTTAAAGAGAAGGAGAAATTGAATTGGTTAAATGTGAAAGTAAAAAAAAATACACTTATTTTATTTTTTATGCCATTTATTATTTTTGAATCATTATGGATTATGAGAAACCATCAAATCTTGAACCGTTTTATCCCTGCTGATATAGGACAAGAAAACTTTGGAAATCCTGCTATGAAATCTGTATTTTCTCTGATTTTATCAATGGGTGGAGACCTTCAGTCTTGGAATCCCGATAGTGAAATGCTTTGGTTTAACAGCCCTGGTTCGGTTGATTTCGATTTGAATTATTCAAATTCAAACCCTTTCCCCTTTTATGTATTGAATAATGGAATTAGCTTAGAAAGATTAAAAAAAATTCGGTCGATTTACTATAATTATGAAGACATAAATTTGAGCGCAGTAAAACGGAATAATCTGGAAAAACATATTGACATATTATGTAAACAATCAATTTTAGATTTTAAAAATAAGGCTCCCTTTTATTATTATATTATTTCGCCTTTAAGAAATTTAAAGACGTTTTTGTTTATTAAACGTCCTTATGGTTTTTCATTTAGAAACAATGGTTTTTTAGAAAAATCAATTAGAATGTGGCATTTTGCGTGTTATTATTTTGTTTTGATATTCTTTATAATGAATTTGCTTTTTATTTATTTAATAAAAAATAAAATGACCTTAAACATTTTATTATTATGTGTGATGCATATTTTCTTATATGGGTTTATTTTTAGATATTCTGAAAATAGATATCTGGTGCCTATTTATCCATATTTTGTTATTCTTGCAACAGGTAATATTTTATATTTGTTTCTTAATTTTAAATTAAAACGGCTAGTTGTTTAAGGCCTTCTGAAATTAAATAAGTTTAAACTTAATAAATAAAGCTAAACTAATTACAGGAGCAAATTTTTTTATTAAAAGTACACTTCAAGATTAAAATTAAAAAAATGAATATAGGAATCATTTTACCATGTTATAATGAAGAAGCTATTATTAATTATACTGCCGAAACATTAAGAGAATTATTTATTAATTTAATATCAAATGGCATAATTGATTCGTCAAGTTTTGTTGCTTTTATTGATGACGGCAGTAAAGATAAAACATGGGAAAATATTGAGAGAATTAGCGCTTCAAACAAAATGTTTAGAGGGTTAAAATTATCTGCAAATTTTGGACACCAAAACGCCTTAATTGCAGGGATGTTTTCATTTAAAAATGATGCAGAGTGCTTAATTACAATTGACGCTGATTTACAAGATGATATCATGGTAATTGGGGAAATGATTGAGCATTATAAGCTTGGAAGTAAAATTGTATATGGAGTAAGAGATAATAGAAATAATGATACTTTTTTTAAAAAATTCACTGCTCAATCGTTTTACAAGTTAATGGAAGTGATGAAAGTAAAAACAATATACAATCACGCTGATTTTAGGCTTGTAGACTCAAACGTTATTTTTCACCTAGAGAGGTTCGGAGAAGTATCTCTTTTTTTAAGAGGAATCTTTCCTTTACTGGGATTTAATTATTCATGTGTTTATTACAAAAGAAATAAAAGAATTGCAGGCGAAACAAAATATCCTTTTCATAAAATGCTAAGTTTTGCTTGGAATGGAATTACGTCTTTTAGTACTTCCCCTTTGAGAATTATCTTTTACATTGGAATATTAATGTTTCTTATTTCTTTAGCCATTGGTGTTTGGGTAATTTTCTCTATCATCTATGGTAAAACAATCCAAGGCTGGGCATCTACACTTCTTTTAAATCTTACTTTTTCCGGTTTAAATATGATTTGTTTAGGTATAATAGGTGAATATATTGGTAAAATTTATCAGGAAGTAAAAAACAGACCAAGATTTATAATTGAAAAGAAAATATAAAATGGCTACTGAATTTAATCAAGAACAGTTCGATTCAATATATCCGAATGGTATAGAAAATCATTATTGGAATAGAGCTAGGAATATATTATTAAAAAACATACTTAAAAAGACCGGAGCGGTTAAAAACATATTAGAGGTAGGCTGTGGCAAAGGAATTGTTATAGAATATTTATTGAATAATGGCTTTGGAATAAATGGAATTGAGTTAGCTGAAGTTCCAATAAACGATAATTTAAAAAATTATGTAAAATCAGGAATGAATGTTTTTGAGTTATGCGATGAAGAAAGTAGGTATATTGAAACAGTATTGCTACTTGATGTTATAGAGCACCTCGAAAATCCAGAAACTTTTATTACTGGATTGGTAGATAAATTTCCTAGACTAAAAAGGTTTATTATTACAGTGCCTGCATGCAACGAATTATTTTCAAATTATGATGAATTTAATGGTCATTATCGTAGATATGATAAAGAAATGCTTTTAAATGAATTTAAGAATATAAAGTATAGAAAAATTGAAGTTTCTTATTTTTTTCATTTGCTGTATTTGCCTGCAAAGATTTTGTTGAATACAAAAGGTAATCGTTCGTTAGTTATTAAAGCACCAGAATCATTTATACAAAAACTGTTGCATAAGATTTTAGCTGTTTTCTTTTATATAGAATATTTTTTATTTCCATCAACCTTAAAAGGGACGTCGCTTGTAATTATAGTTGAACTAGCATGAAAAATAATTTAAACATTAATCATAATTGGTTAGGAATTTTTAAATGGATAGTCTTTTGTTTTAGCATATTTTATTTTTCACCCTTTTTAATATTGGGAGAAAACTCATATTTCACCGTGCATGATAATCTTGATAGTGAAGTTCAATATTTAGAAGTTCTCAAATCTTCTGGTACGATGTATGAAACAAAAGGTACTCATCTTGTTCAAAATACTATGAATGGAATACCCAGAGCTGCTTATAAATCAGGTCTAAATTTCACTTCATTTTTATTTAGTTTTTTTTCTGCGCATTGGGCTTACATTTTTAATTTTATTTTTACCCACATAATAGCTTTTATAGCGATGTATTTGTTTCTTAAAACGCATGTATTAAAGGAAGAAAATCACAAATGGCTTTTAATTGTAGCTTCTTTTTTATTTTCTATACTCCCCTTTTATAGTATTTATGGTTTAACTATAGCAGGTCAACCGCTTTTATTTTTTTCATTTTTGCATTTAAGAAATAATACTGGTAAAATCTGGCAAAATTATCTCATCATCTCACTTTTTCCTTTTTTTGTAATTGGGTACTTGGTAAGTCCTTTTTTAATTATTATTATAGGTATCGTCTGGTTGTTCGATCTCTTTAGAACAAAAAGAATAAATACTAATCTTTTAATTGGCATTCTACTTTTGATTTTCCTTACATTGCTTGCCGACTATCAGATGTATAGTTTAACTCTTGCTAATGCTGATTTTGTATCACACAGAACAGAATGGGATATAACGAAATTAATGGGCTTAACCCCAGGTTTCGCTTTTCAATCATCTATTACACTTTTTTTTGAAACTTCGTACCATTCTGGAAGTATGCCAACAAAGGTAATATTAGTTTTATTTTTACTTGCTTTAAGTGTTTCTTTTAATGATAAAAAAGACAAGCGCCTATTATTGATAATCTTTGTGTCTATTATTTTAATATGCGCTTTTTATTCAATTTATTTTTATCTAGTTAAATATTTAGGAAATAAAATTCTAATTCTGAAAATATTTCAATGGAACAGGTTTAGTTTTATTCTCCCTTTTTTATGGATTATTATTCTCACTATTTCAGTTGTGAAAATTTGCAGGTATAAAGTGCTCTATTTATTTTTAGGTATTATGTTGTCATTTCAAACGGTTTATATAATTAGAAAAAATAAGGAAGTGATATATAGTTGGAAATTATTACTTGGAAAAAAAATTGACGAACCTAATTTTGCTCGGTTTTATTCGAAAGATTTATTCAGTAAGATAGCCAAGTTTATTAATAAACCTAAAAGTACGTATAGAGTTGCCTCACTAGGTATAAACCCAGCGGTTGCTTCTTTTAATGGGTTTTATACTTTAGACGGGTATCAAAATTCTTACGATGTAAATTACAAGCACGAATTCAGGAAAATTATTAAAAAAGATCTGGAGGCAGAGGAGTCTCAAAGGAATTATTTTGACTATTGGGGAAGCCGTTGTTACCTGATTAGTAACTCATATCTTAAGGCTGAAATTGCTAAACAACCAATTGTTTTAAAATTGGATTTTGATTTTGAAGCATACAAAAAACTAGGAGGTCAGTATCTTTTGTCAAACAAAAAAATAATTTATCCTGACTCTTGCGGGTTATTTTTTAATAAAAAATTTACTGATACTAATTCAGATTACAATGTGTATTTATATAAAGTAAAGTAATTATGCTAGATTTAAATAATAAATCAATATTAATAACGGGCGGCACAGGCTCCCTAGGACAACAATTAACCAAAACCATTTTAGAACGTTGGCCGAAAGTGAAACGTTTGGTTATTCTATCGCGCGATGAGCAAAAACAGTTTCAGATGAATCAAGAATTTCCTGAAAATAAGTATATAGCGATGCGTTATTTTATAGGCGATATAAGGGATTATGATAGATTAGTAAGAGCTTTTGAGGGTATTGAATACGTTATTCATGCTGCTGCTATGAAACATGTTCATATTGCAGAATACAATCCGATTGAATGTGTTAAAACAAATGTATTGGGTGCTGAAAACGTTATTAATGCCGCACTTGCTTCTGGAGTAAAAAACGTGGTAGCACTTTCTACAGATAAAGCGGCCGCTCCAATTAATTTATATGGCGCTACTAAATTATGTTCCGATAAATTATTTGTTGCTGCTAATAATATTAAAGGTACAAGAGATATTAAGTTTTCGGTTGTCCGTTACGGAAACGTTATGGGATCAAACGGTTCAGTTATTCCATTTTTTTTAAGTCGAAAAAAAACAGGTGTGTTACCAATTACAGATACTACGATGACTCGTTTCAATATTTCTCTGCAAGAAGGGGCTGATATGGTTTTACATGCTATGGAAACTGCATGGGGTGGCGAAATATTTGTTCCGAAAATCCCTTCATATAAACTAACAGATGTAGCTGAAGCAATTGGTCCGGAATGTAAACATGAAATTGTTGGAATTAGACCAGGTGAAAAAATTCATGAAGAAATGATTACGTCTTCTGATTCTTTTTCGACTTATGACCTCGGAAAATATTATGCAATATTGCCACAAGTTACAAATTGGAATATTGATTCTTTTAAAAAGGAATTTAATGCAAGTAAAGTACCAATGGGGTTTCAATATAATTCTGCCGAAAATCAAGAATGGGTTGGTGTTGATGAAATACGATCGCTTATTATAAAGTACGTCGATTCAGATTTTAAAGTGTAACGCATTTTATTTATTATTAAAAAGTATAAAAAAACGATACAATGATAGTTAAATATTGTTCAACATGTTTATTCCCAGAAACAAAGCCCGATTTATTTTTTAATGATCAAGGTGTATGTTCTGCTTGCGTTGCAGCCGAACAGAAGAATATTGATATTGATTGGGAACAACGAAAAAAAGATTTTAATAGCATAATTAATCACTACAAAAAAAAGGATGAGGAAATTGGCTATGATTGCTTAATACCTGTGAGTGGAGGGAAAGATAGCACTTACCAAGTGTATTATATGAAAGAAGTTTGTGGATTAAATCCACTTTGTGTTTGTTTTGAAACAACTAATTTGTCGGAATTAGGTCAACATAATTTGGATAATATTTCTAAAATGGGTGTTGATTTAATTTATTTCAAAAAAAATTATAATGCGTACAAAAGTATGGTTATTGAAGGATTTAAACGTGTAGGTGATGAAATGTGGCCAAATCATTTAGGTATTTTTACGATTCCCATTCATTTTGCAGTTAAATTTAATATTCCTTTAATTATTTGGGGTGAAAATCCACAACAAGAATATGGTGGTCCAGTAGAATCAGTCTTGAATAAACATCTTAATAGAAAGTGGCTAGAAGAATTCGGAGGCTTATTAGGAAATAGAATTCAAGATATGATTGGTGTAGATGGCTTGACCGAAAAAGAATTAATACCTTATTTTTATCCAACAGATGAGGATATCGAACGTGTAGGTGTTACGGGTGTTTTTTTGGGGCATTACTTTTTTTGGGATGCGAGAAAACAATTAGAAATTGTTAAAGCACATGGCTTTAAAGTTAAAGAAGATGGGCCAGTTGAAGGGACATATACTAACTATGAGAATTTAGATGAAAAAATGCACGGGCTCCATGATTATTTAAAATTTGTAAAATATGGGTTTGGTAGAGCTACTGATCACGCTTGTATTGATATTAGAAACAAGAGACTAACACGTATAGATGGATTGAAGTTAGTAAAACAATTTGATGGAAAATACCCACATTATTCAATTAATGAATTTGTAAATTATACAGGAATGAGCAAAGCAGAAATTGATGCTATTATTGATTCTTTTACAAATTCAATTTTATTTGAGCAAGATGAACAGGGAAATTTTGTAAAAGACGCTGAAGGTAATTTGAAACGTAATTTTGAAATTCAATAGATGATTGTAATTATAGATTATGGAATGGGTAATGTTGCGTCTGTTCAAAAGGCTTTAAACTTTTTGAATTTAAAATCTATTATTACAAAGGATCATCAACTAATAACTGACGCTAATTATATTGTATTGCCTGGGGTAGGTTCTTTTAAACAAGGTATGAGTAACTTAAAAGAGCATAAATTGGACGAACTTCTTACAAAACTTGTTATTCATGAAAAAAAGAATTTTTTAGGAATTTGTTTAGGCATGCAATTAATTGCAGAGTTTGGAAATGAGCCTGAAAAGTGCGAAGGCTTAGGCTGGATTAAAGGTGAAGTGAAAAAAATGGAATCTCACCATTTACGAATTCCTCACATGGGTTGGAATGATATTGATATTATAAATGAAACGTATTTTAATGGAATCTTGAGTAAAGATTTTTATTTTATTCATAGCTTTCATTTTGATGTGACTAATATAAATGATGTATCTTCTTGTGTAAGCTATGGCGATAAATTGGTTTCGAGTATTCAACATGAAAATATTTTTGCTACGCAATTTCATCCAGAAAAAAGTCAGGAAAGCGGACTTCAACTTTTAAGAAATTATTTTTTAAATGCTAAAGGTTAGAATTATCCCAATATTAACCTTTAATGGAATAGGGCTTGTAAAAACAAAACAATTTTCTAATCCACGAATGGTTGGTAATCCAGTTCAGGCTGCTAGAGTATATAATAGCAGAGGTGTTGATGAACTTATTTTTTTAGATATTTCCGCATCTCTACAAAATCGAAAAATAAATTTGAAGCTTGTTGCTGACGTAATTAAAGAATGTTATATGCCTGTTGGCATTGGAGGGGGTATTTCTAGCATTGAGGATATTAATAATTTATTAAAAATTGGTGCAGATAAAGTTATAATAAAAACAAAAGCTTTAATTGACAAAACATTTATAAAACAATGCGTTTCTTTTTTTGGAAGTCAATGTATTTCTATATCAATAGATGCTATTAAAAATGGAGATAATTATTCTATTTATAATAAACTTAATTTAGATATTACTTTGGATGAATTTATAAATGACATGAATGAATGTAACGTTGGTGAATTTGTTCTAACGAGTGTGGATTGTGATGGAATGATGAACGGATTTGATCTTAATCTCGTTAATAGCGTCTCAACAAAAACAAATATTCCAATCATAGTCGTTGGTGGTGGTGGAAATATGATGAATTTTAATCAATTGTTCTTGAACTCAACAACAGAAGCAGTTGGCTCAGCAAGTATTTTTCATTTTACTCAGTATACACCGCTTGATATAAAAAAGGAATTGCAAAAATTAAATAAACCTGTAAGAGTTTAATTATGATTTATAATTTAGTAGAAATAGCAAATGTACACGCAGGAAATTTCGAGTACTTAACAAAATTAATTACCGAATTTAAAGATGTGCAAGGTGTAAATGGTATAAAATTTCAACCATTTAAGTATGATCAAATTTCGAAAAGTGATTTCGCTTGGTATGAAGTATATAAAAAGTTGTATTTTACTCCCGAACAGTGGTCTCAAGCAATAACCCTTGCTAGTGAAAGCATCGAAGTATGGATTGACACATTTGATGGTTATTCTTTTGAAATTATAGAAAAAAATCTTAATAAAATTGCTGGATTGAAATTTCAATCTTCTATTTTGTACAATAAAGAATTGATTCAAAAGTTTAAGTCAATTAATTTATCTAATAAAAAAGTATTATTAAATATTTCGGGAATAGAATTACACGAAATAGAAATGGTGATTAAGAATTTTGAGAAAATGTTAAGCCCTAATGAAATTATACTTCAGGTAGGATTTCAGGGGTATCCAACGGCAATTGAAGACAATTGTTATAATAAAATTAGTATTTTAAAAAAACAGTATGAACATGAAATTAGTTTCGCTGATCATATTGATTGTGATTCAGATGATGCAATTATGTTACCTATTTTTGCAGCTGTAAATGGAGCTACATATATTGAAAAACATATATGTTTGGATGGGGAAAAACCAAAATATGATTTTTATTCAAGTTTAGTCAAATCTAAGTATCAAATATATCTTGATCGTTTAAAAACATATTTATCATTAAGTAATATGGATTATATAAATGATAAAGAACGTTATTATCTTGCAAGTACAGTTCAAGTCCCTTCATTAAAAATAAAAAAAATGGCGGGTCAAAATGTAAATGTCAATACTGATTTTGAATTTAAACGAACTTCTCAAAAAGGCATACGTACAAATGAAATATTGAAGCTTCAAGAAGAATTTTATATACTATCTCGGGATAAAAATGCAGAAGATTGTTTGAAACAAGAAGATTTTAAGAAAGCTAATATAGCCGTAATTGTTGCCTGCCGTTTAAAGTCATCTCGTTTACCAAAAAAAGCACTTCTTAAGATAGGAGATTTAACTTCAGTTGAATTATGTTTAAAAAATGCACTTCAATTAAAAAACGTTAATCACTGTATTTTGGCAACTTCAAATCTTGAAGAAGATGCGGAATTAGTAAATTATATATATTCGAAAAATGTCGTCTTCCATACAGGAGATCCTTTCGATGTTATAGATAGATATTTGCAGATCATTAATCAGTTAAAAATTGATGTGATTGTTCGAGTAACTGCTGATATGCCTTTTATTTCAAATGATGTTTTAGATCCAATATTAAAGTCACACTTTGAATCAGGCGCTGATTATTCTCGAGCAAAAAAAGCAGCTATAGGAACAAATTTAGAAATAATTAATGCTGAAGCCTTAAGGCGAGTGAAAAGTTTTTTTCCATCCGCGGATTATTCCGAATACATGACTTATTATTTTATAAATAATCCCAATCATTTTTTAATTAATGAAATAGATTTGCCAAGTGAGCTTGTGCGTGATTATAGATTAACACTTGATTATCCGGAGGATTTGGAATTATTCAATAAAATTACAACAGCACTAAATGATAAAGCAGAAGATGTTAATTTGAAAAATATTATTAAATATTTGGATGAAAATCCTGATGATTTAAAAATAAATTCTGGATTAGAAGTAAAATATCATTCTGATCCAACGCTTATTGCTAAACTTAATCAACATACTAAAATTTCGAATTAATGATATTAGACGTAATAGGTAATCGTGACTTATATCTAAATTTGAATGAAAATTTCAAATTGGCATTTGATTTTCTTATGAAAGATGATTTGTTATTTTTAGCACCAGGAAAACATATTATTAAAGATGATAGCGTTTTTGCTTTAGTTTCAAATGCTGAATGTAAAATGCCTGAAATAATTACAATGGAATCGCATAGAAAATTCATTGATATTCATTATATTATTTCGGGAGAAGATAAAATTGGATGGATCCCTTTACTTAATTGCGAAAAACAAATCGGAGAATTTAATGATGTTGATGATTATGTTCTTTATAATGATCAACCCATTAAAATATTTAGTTTAATACCAAAGCAATTTGCTTTGTTTTTTCCAACGGATGTTCATGCCCCTTTACTCACAAATTTGACTCTTCATAAAATAGTCTTAAAGGTTTCAGTAAAAGTGTAATTTACTCACTATAATTTTTTATTTTTTCTGTTGTAGTATAATTTTATTTTTTTGAACTGAAAATATTTAAGACAAAGAAGTAACACTTTTCGGTAAATATAGGTTTTGTATATCTTTCTGAACAATAAGCGCAAGACATCGATAATCCTGACGATTGGGAAATGGCAGAAATAAAATTTAATTATTTATTGAATAAAAAATAAATGAATAGAATTTATAAAAATATTAATTCTAATTCTTTTAATAACGGCATTTATAGCTTAGTTCCCATTCGTGATGAAGATAAATATGACATCATGAATTGGAGAAATAACCAATTAGAAATACTTCGGCAGGAAACTATTTTATCAATTGAGCAGCAAGAGCATTACTTTAAAACGGTTGTAGATAAATTATTTGATATTGAAGAGCCAAAGCAGTTATTGTTTAGTTTTTTAGAGAATAATAAACTAATTGGTTATGGCGGATTAGTTCATATTGATTGGGAAATTA
>Ga0049081_10000892_pt1 | contig 11343 bp, 23 predicted proteins | sample GreLakmeER78MSRF_FD_66717 | JGI IMG/M metagenome (GOLD analysis project Ga0049081, IMG submission 66717) | Freshwater lentic microbial communities from great Laurentian Lakes, MI, USA - Great Lakes metaG ER78MSRF | ecosystem: Environmental > Aquatic > Freshwater > Lake | place: Great Lakes...
GAGGACTGCTGTCCCCTGAGTCTTGCATGGGTAATTCTTTGGAATGTTGTCTAGGCCCATAGTGCCTCCTTGTGTGTTGTGGTGAACGTGTAAATAGTACTAGGTGTGATACACCCGTGTCAAGTCTTACTGGATCAAGCTTTGCTTGTGCTTGTCGTAAAGCTCTTCGGGATCAAGGTTCGCAAGGTGGTCACCGAGTCCGAACTGGAGACGGCCCCGACCAGGAACGATTGCTTCGCCCCATAGATCGCCGTCTTCGCCCATCATCACCCAGTATGCCTGGTGCTTGATGACTTCGCCGAGAGCGTTCCACATCGGTTCCCATGATGAGCCGATCTTGTCGCCGCCCCAGCACCCGATGACTATGTCTCCGTTGTCTTGTTCCTCAACGTCCTCAAAGCCGTAGTCCCGTAGAACTTCCATGACGGTCTTGGTTGTGTGGAAGGCGTTGCGTGTGCGAACGGCTTTCATTTCGCCACACCATGAGATGTGGCCGCCGATGCCGGTTTCGGCTTCGACTCTGTCTAGCAGAAGATCAAACGTGTGAATGTCCTCTCGCTTGATCGTGAGTGGTTGTGTCTGTATTGACTGTGCTGAATATCCCATAATGGTCTCCTTGTGGTTGTGGTGGTAATTGAATAGTGGCAGAAGGGTGTGTCAGGCTTGTGCGAACCGCACAGCCCATAACCTTGTTGGTCGTCCTGGCGCGCCGTCCGAGAACGCTTCGTTCACGAGAACGATCCGACCTTGATCGGCGAGAGTTTCCAGCCGGCGACCCGTGTTGGAACGATCCCAGCCGAGCACGTTGGCGATCTGAGCGGTTGAGGATTGTCCTAGCTCGCAAAGGGCGAGGAACAAAGCCTCATGCTTAGGTGATGATGTGTTGAGTAGTGCTACTACTTCTGATCGTGTGTATGTCTTGGTGAACCGTTTCATAGGTGACCTCCTGGTCGTTGTGGTGATATCTACATTATTGCACAGGGGTGTATCACGTGTCAAGTCAATCCTCACAACGTCAATAACTTGACAATGACACACCCTTATGTCACTATGTACTTATTCACCACGACAGACCAGGAGGTCCATTATGAATACACACACACATAAGAACAGAACAGAGATAGCAACTCTGATCCATGAGCAGATGATGAAGGCCCGCCCTACATTTGAGCTCTCGACCGCTGGCGTGTTCGCCATCGTTGATCGGGGCGGCGAGGACTACGAGATCGTAGAACTTGTACGGCACGCCGATGTGTACGAAGCAATCACGGAAGCCATCTTTGCCGATTACGACTATGACGGGATCACCGTTGGGTACGCACTTGAAACGACAGGCTGGGCCGCACCACTCAACAATGATGGTGAAGTCACAGGGGGAGCACCTAGCGCACACCCTGAACGCCGTCGCGTACGCCTCACAGCAATCAACCTCGCCAATGTTGGGGCGGCAAGCGTGCTGGAGTTTGCAGACGATCCAGGCGAACTCATCACCGATCAAGGTGAAGCAACGGGATCACTAGCCGTAGATCTCTCACGTCTAACATCATCACGCCTCGCCGAGTAACACTCACTAACCACTAGACACGCAAGGCCCACCCCGATACAATCTTGGGGTGGGTTCTCGCATAGTTCAATCCGGGGGCAGCCAACTGATCCTCGCCGACGACCATCTAGTCCTTGACTTCCCCTACGACGCCACCCAGGTGAGCGAAGTAAAGAAGCTCTACGGCGCGAAGTGGGACAAAGTAGCAAGGGTCTGGCGATTGCCGATCCAGGCAGTCACGGAAGCACGTGAGTTCGCAACGCGGCACAACTTCTGGGTCTCCCCGGAGATCCTTCGTTTCGACCTACCAGAACCCATAGCTGGAGGCGTGACTGGCAAGCGCCGAAGGCTGCGCATCGCCGGTGAGAAGCTGCTGATCGAGTTCGGTTACGACCAACTGATCGCGGAAGCGGCCCGGAAGACCCCAGGGGTCGAGTGGGATCGCCAGACGAAGACGTTCTCAGCGCCGCTCAGCGCCGTAGTCCCAGTCGCGACGCTCTGCCGGAAGTTCTCCTTCAACATCGAGCCTGGAGTCGAAGAACTCGAAGCTCTGGAGTCACGGCACACCAGCAGCATGGTCGAGGCCAGCCGCGCGCTCGACGCCCAGCTCGACGTCACCGGCATCGAAGGTGAGCTGAAGCACTTCCAGCGCGCAGGAATAGCTTACGCGCTCGAGACCCGACGCTGCTTCATCGCGGACGACATGGGTACTGGGAAGACAATCCAGGCTTTGGTAGCTCTCGAAGCCGCAACACAGCAAGGCGTGACTGCATGGCCAGTCGTTGTTGTGTGTCCGGCAACCCTGGTGTTGAACTGGCAGCGCGAAGCCGGCAAATGGCTGCCTCACCGGACGTCCCGGGTTCTTCAGGGCCGCAAAGATCCAGGCGACATCGCCGGCATCGACATCATTATCGTCGGTTGGCCGAACGTGTCGGCCCACGCGGAGCTGCTTTCCGGCTATTCGAGCTACATCTTCGATGAGAGTCACGCAGCAAAGAACTACGAAGCCGCTCGAACAAAGGCAGCAATCAAGATCGCGAAGAAGGCCCCAGGGCTTGTTCTTTGTCTTACTGGGACTCCGATCACGAACCGACCAGCTGAGTACGCCGCGCAACTCGAGATACTGGGCCGACTAAACGACTTTGGTGGACGTTGGGCCTTCTACAAGCGCTATTGCAATGCCTTCCGTGACCGGTGGGGTCAATGGCATCTCGAAGGTGCAGCGAACCTCGACGAACTAAACGAGCGTCTGCGCGCCCAGTGCTACATCCGTCGAACAAAGGCCGACGTGATGCCAGAGCTTTCGCCGATCGAGATCGCAACTCGCCTGGTAACGCCAGACCCGAAGATCATGGTCGAGTACCGCAAGGCCGAGAACGACATCGTCAAATACGCAGCAGATCGAGCAGCTGAGATCGCTCGAGAGCTGGGGAAACCTCCCGGTCACGCAGCAGTACGCGCACGTTTCGCTGCTGAGTCGAACGAACACCTGGTCAGACTTGCCGCGCTGCGTCGAATTGCGGCCCGATCGAAGATGGACGCCGTCGCGGAACTAGTCGAAGAGCTCGTCGAGTCGGGTCGAAAGGTTGTTCTGGCGGCCCATCACCGGGAAATTGTTGGCGCGCTGGCCGAGAAGTTCGGCGGCCTGAAGATCCAGGGCGGCATGGACGTCGCTGCTGTCGAAGAGGCGAAGTCACGCTTCCAAACGTTGTCCGTCGAGGAAGCTCCAGTGATAGTGCTCAGCGTGACTGCTGCCGCGACCGGCCACACATTGACAGCTTCCCAGGACGTTGTGTTCGTCGAAGAACCGTGGACTCCCGCGGATGTTGATCAGATAATTTCCAGGTGCCACAGAATGGGCCAGGAAGGATCGGTGACTGCGTGGTTCTTGATGTCGGCTGGCACGGTGGACGAGAAGGTTCACGAACTCGTTGCGTCAAAGAGGGCAGTCACACGGGCGGCCATTGACGGCGGAACGGTGGACGGTGAAGGTGGGTCGGTTGCTTCCGACCTCCTCCTGAGTCTCCTCGTTTAGTCTTCGCTCCAGACGTCCTCGCCTGCGATCAGCGACAACGATGATCCGTCATCCCACTTGACCGAGATGGTCACATCGCCCCAAGGGTCAATGGAGCGACGCACGAGAGTGCCTTGAGAGCCTCTCTGGAGCTTCGTGTAGGGATCGTTAGTGGACACGAGGGTAATCCTCGTCAGAACGGTCTGAGTGGCACTCATGACTGCTCCTCAACTTCCCACGGACTGTCCCAGCCGACTGAGCCGTCTAGGTCTTTCGTCTTTAGGTCGTCGTCGTCGAACGAGTCGTAGATGTCAAGTGCGGCCTCCTCGGATTCCGCCTCCACTTCGTACTCGTGGTTGATGTTCTCTGTAACTTTGATGATGTATTTCTTCATGTCAGCCCTCCTGGATGTCTGTTATTAGTTCGTCTACTGCGTTCTTGATTTCGTTCTTGAGTCCGTCTCGGCACTCACGCCACACATAATCGGTGATGATGGGAAGTTGCTTCCACTTGTCTCGCCCACCCTTGAGAACGCCCTCGTGGCACAGAACGCTGATAGCGAATGCGAAGTCGTCGTACGACCCCGTCTGTACTGCTGAGGCCATCTGGAGCCGTGTGATCGCAACGATGGTGCGCGAATCTTCGTTAGTGAGTTTGCCGAGTGCGGCATCTTCGTCGTTTATGAGGCGAGCAATTCGAGAGACGTTCTTACTTGTCTCTTTCATGATGTTCTCTATTTCTTGCTGAATCTGATCTTCATTCATAGGTGACCTCCTTGGTCGTTTGTGGTGTGTATTCATTGTGGCACATCCGTGTATTACTTGTCAAGTATTGACGGGTCTACACAATAGTTCTTGCCGTTCCAGTCGGATACGACTTTGCCGTCACACTCTGCGTAGAAACGGATTTCGTCTTTGACGAGAGTTCCGATTAGCACGAGCAGCATTCCGATAATGATTCCGATAATGATGTTGATGTTGTCTTGTTTCTTCATAGTGACCTCCTAGGTCGTTCGTGGTGATGAGTACATAATGGCGTAAGGGTGTTACAAGGTTTAGATCTCGGTGAGATCGTTGTAGGTAGATCCTGCGTGTTGGTCGTGCCAAGCAGTTCCGATTTCGACTTCTGTGACGTTCACTCCGAACCAGGCGATGATCGTTTGTATCGTCCAAGGCTTTCCGTCTTCGTCTCGTGCATCACGAAGGTCAAGGTATTCCGATGCTTGCGCGAGTGCTAGTCGTGCGGCCCCTTGAGCTGTCTCTGCGATTGCTGTGACTGGTTCGTAGATTTCTGTTACTTGTGCGATGAATACTTTCATGGCTGACCTCCTTGGTCGTTGTGGTGATGTATCCACTATGACATAGGGGTGTATCACTTGTCAAGTATTGGACGTCCACCCCTCTGACTTGACACCTGACACACCCATGTGCCACTATGTATGTACACCACGAACGAGGAGGTTCCTATGGAACGAGAAGTAACGATCACAGAACACACAACCTGCGGCTACGAGTATGAGATCTCAGATGCCAAGACGGGACAGTCGCTTTCAGGACGGATGTTCTGGTGCGATGAAGACGAAGAAGACGAAGACATTCGCTTCGGAGGGTTCGCCTACCACCGAGCCAAGTGCGCCAAGAACGGACTCAAAGTCGTCGAAGAAGTGTGGTCATGAAGACCCCGAAACCGAAACGACGTCCAGCACGATGGGATCAGAACGAGGCGCAAGGCTTTCGGGACGGTTGCCGTCGCCGTGCGTCCACCTTCACCGATCAACGCAAAGAGCTTTCGCGACGGGCCTGCCGCGGGATCATCCTGGATTAGTCCCGTGACTGCCGACTTCTAAGGCCGGACAGCAGCCTTTCTGGCGCGAGCAACAGCTCGCCTGGGATCACGTGGTTCTGAACCCATGAGCCGTCACGCCCAGACACAGATGTCAGCGTGACTTCACTCGAATCAACGATCGCGATCGGTGCGAAAGCCTGGATCAAAGCTTTCTGAGGCGGCATCTCTGGGCCGAGTCCAACGAAGACGTAGCCGCTGGCTCCGCGTCGGCGCGCTGCATTGAGCTTCCCAGGCGGGACTGCGAATCCGGTCTTCTCTCGGTGCGTGATCTGGGCTGTCATGATCTCGATCTGGGTCGACCCAACTGTGACGTCGCAGTCAAGCGGCCTGTCTTCTTTCCAGCCGCCAGCAGTCACGGGGAGTTCGTTGCGCGCCAGCCATCTTTCGACTGCGATCTCTCCCAGGGCTCCACGGATTTGTGCTGGAAGATTTCCTGACGTCGGTCTAGTGACGGAATGCTGCCTCCCTGCTGAAGCATCCAGTCGTAGTTTCGCAATCTCTGTTGCGTCCTCAATGTCCCACTCGTCAAACACGACCCAATGATTCTCGGCACTCATAACTTTGATGCAAGTCATGACTCGGGGGTAGCAGAAAGGAGGAGCTCACGCCCCTCCCGTCCGACTTCGTTGCTGATCCTCGTCATCCGACTGGTGCCATCGCTGTTGCGAGAGCGTTGTCTGCGCCGCTTTCATGCTGGTCTCTGAGGTCTCTACGACTCTGGTCATTACGTTCGTACCAAGCATCGTCTTCCTCTCCATCGTTCTGTTCCGAATGGGGAGGTTCGTCTTGACCAAAGTAAAGTTGCGCGCCTGCTAGGTAAGCCTCGGCCCCGACATAGAAGCCTCCTTCTTCGTCGTAGGAGAGAGAGAAGCCGAGTGTCGGGAACAACGATGAGATGTGTTGTATGCCTTCACCAATCGGCGACCATGCGGTCTCGAAAGTGAACACAATCTCGTTGAGTCCTTCGCTGTCATCGTGAAGATAAGTGCTGCAGTCGCTCCACTTGCTTCCCCAGTTAGCACAGTTCCAGTCGTACCAAGAACGGTGTCCGTACTTCTCCATGTTGGCTACATAAAGAACGTCAAGTTCTTTCTGTTTGTCTTCGCCGAACGATCCTTCAGGGATGGAGAGATCATCGGGTGTTGGAAAGTAAGTGTCAAGTATGCAGATGTTGTCTACACCCTTTGCTTCTTTGTTGTCGTTGAGACCTTTCACGAATCGTGAGATGTCTTCTGTCGGACCTGTAACGGTCATTGTTGTGTAGCACCAATTAGGCATGGTGGCCTCCTTCTTGTTGGGTCGTGGTGTTGTTTCTTATTGCTTTAGACAAGGTCGTTAGCAATGAGATCTAAGAACGAACAGAGAATGTCATCGTGTTCGTACTGGATAGTTGGGTAGACACTCTTTGCCGCATTGCGGAAGTCTGTGTGGTCGTTGCGCCACTTTGCTGTGCCGTCATAGAAACCGGGAATCGGGTGGTATGTGTTACAACCACCTTCGCCATCGTTCTCTACCCAAAGAATTGGTTCGTCGTTCTTGTAGAGCCAAGCTTCCCACCAGACTCCGCCTCGTGATACTTGACGTGATGACTTGACTTCTAGTGAGTAGCAAGCGATTGGGTCAAGCGTTACTGGCGCGCACCATTCTGCGAACTCGTCGTTCTGTGCTGTGGTGATGTGTTGTTGTGTTGGCTGTTTGCGTGTCTGTGTCTTCATGGTGACCTCCTGAGTCATTCGTGGTGTGTGTGTAATTGTAGGTGAGGGGTGTATCTGTGTCAAGCGTTCTCTCGCTGACTCTCCCAAGATCCGAAGTGGCTGTCTACGCAATCGTCACAGATGACCCACTTGGTCATGTTCTCGCACTCATCGGTTTCGCAAACTTCATAGATGGTTTCTGTATTCATAGCGGCCTCCTCGGCTGTCTCGGTATCTCCTTGACAAATACAAATGTACTACAAGGGTGTGTCCCGTGTCAAGTCATAATTTCCGGCTCCCCGATTTGACATTGACACACCTATTAGGTACTATGTACTCATACCGATAAGCGGTATCCAGCAAGCCCCAAGGAGGCCCATTATGTCAATAACACTCACCACAGTTAGCGAAACCGAGACATCACAAGTCCTCGGTCTAGACAACCACCAAGCGGCAGTAGACAAGCACCTCGCTGAGATCGCTGATGGCAAGACCCCAACGGTAACAACCGAGGATCTCCTAGAGGAGCTCACAGTCCTCCACGATGACGTCTCGGATTACGACGGTAGCAACAAGTGGGCAAACCGCTTCTTCACCTTTGACACCAACGATGTAGAGCGACTCATGGACGAGCTTTACGAACTGGCTGACCAGTAAGAGGATCGGCCCTTCAGGGCAGCGACTGGGATCCGGCAATCTCTGGCGCGAAACCCGGCAGTCACGGGGTCGGTTCTGTCTGGAAGCGGCGGAATACCAGCGTGACTCCAGGCTCCGCTGCGCAGAAGCTGTTGTTCGGCGGCGTGACTGCACGCGTTTCTAGATCCGAGGCCGCTTTGTTTCTAGATCCGAAGCTGCGACCCAGTCCCAGGCGAACGGGGCCCTGGATCCGAAGCTGCTGATCTCACGTCCTAAGCGAATCCGCGATCGGCAATCTGTAGCTATGGGTTCTTGGACGGTTTATTGCACTCTGAAGACTCAACAACCATGTACCACCCTTATGTCACTATGTAGATACACCACGAAGCCACCAAGGAGGCATCCATGACAGAAGAAACACTCAACAACGAGATCTGCGAGATCTGCGAAGACAAAGTAACCCTTTGCACCTGCCAACGCTGCGAAGACTGTGGCACCTTGTACGACGAGGAAACAGCCATCACAGCCCTGGACGATGACGGCCTCTGTGAAGACTGCAACGAGTTCTAAGGAGAACCAACATGACAGAAGAAACTAAAGACTCAAGGATCGCGTTTAGTGAATGCGACTGTGAGAACCCCTACGGAAGGGGTTGTTGCTGTAACTCAATGAGCATTGAGCCTTGTTCGTACTGTGACTGGTACACGGCCCATGATACGGATGATTGCGAGTACGACTACTGCACCGAGTGCTGCGAACCTCTGGAGGATCGGGACACTTGCCCGTGCTGGGAAGACGAAGACGTCGCCTGACTTGACTCTGTTACACCCACCTAGTACTATGTATTTATCACCACAACGAAAGGGGCCGCTATGAAGATAGAGACCATCATGAAATGCGTAGAGTGCGAACGAGAGTTTGATCTCACCGACGAAGAAGCTGCCAGCGAGTTCTACTACGGACACGATTGCGAGAGCTGAAGATTCGCGGAAGCGGGGAAACTGGCCGACAGGCGAAGACCCCGCAACCATCGCCTGGAACGGGGAAACTAGCCTGCTGGCGAAGACCCCGAACCTCGCAGTCACGCAGTAGAACCTCGCCGATCACCCCCGATTGGCGGGGTTCTTCTGTATCTGGGTGCGTGACTCTCGAGCAGCGCGCCAAGCTGCTAGGCACGTGACGTAGGATCGGGTCATGAAGACATCCAAAGAGAAACTCATCTTCCTGGTCGCCGGCTGCATCTCGGCCTCAATCTTGATGGTTGTCCTGGGAGAGTACGGCACAATGATGTGGGCTCAGATCGTCCAGGGGGAAGCGGTCGCTACAAACAGTGACTCAATTGCTCTTGTTCAGAACGCAGTCGTGGGCCTGATCGGAATCCTTGGTGGTTACTTCGCAGGCAAGGACGCTTCTCACTAGATCGCGAGAAGGGCTGAGTGGTACTCAGGCCATTGCTCTGCTGTCCAGCAGGCTCCAAGCATCGAATCCACTTCTTCGTAGCAGTTGCGACAGCCGATGTATTCGTCCATGCCTTTCGCAGTTGCTTGACAGCATGGTGTGAGTGGATAGACGGTTCCTGATTCGTTCTGTACGAACTGGACGTTGTCGTTCTCTCCGAATGGAAAGAATCCGATTGTGATTGGTTCTGTCATGGTGCGCCTCCTCGGCTGATCGTGGTGATAACTACATAGTACTCGCTGGGTGTATCCGTGTCAAGTTATTCCCCGACTTGACAAAGACACACCTATCTGTCACTATGGGTACATCACCACAAACGACCAGGGAGGTCATCATGGAAGTAACCAAAGAACAAGCAGTATCTGTAACAGCAGAAATACAAGAAGCAGTAAACGCGATCCTTGCCAAGCACGGACTCACGGGGCCGAAGATCAAGACAACGTACGGGGACTTCTACAAGTTCACTCTCGAAGCTTTCGTCAAGAACGAAGGCGAGAACGGAATCAACCTCTCGTCCAAAGAAGCCACATACTTTAAGAAGTTCGGCTACACGGCTTACGATGCCCAGTACAACTCAACTGAACTCATCGCTCCTCTCGGAACAATCTTCACGAACAAAGGTGTGGAGTACGCATTCGGTGGCATCGCCGCAACACGCAAGAAGTACCCGATCGTGGGCATCAACACAACGAACGGCACCACGATGCTCTTCACCGATGCGATGGTTCCACTCATCAACAAGGCGGTCAAGTGACCCAGTTCTACCCTCGTGTCGCACGCCGACGCGCCCCAGGCAACAAGACCTACGTTGCAGAACGAACAGTCTGGAACGGGCCGAAGGCACGCAAGTACAACGAACGCCTGGATCGGGTCGAAGCTAAACGACTGATGGAGATGTTTGATCTGCGTGACTGGCAGGTGAAGAAGACCGACTCAGGCCGCCACGCATCCGGCGGAGCGACGTATCACACGACCAGAACAATCACCTTCGGGAAGAACGCACCCTGGTGGATGATGCTTCACGAGATCGCGCACGCACTCTCCACCCACGATGACGGCCACAACGATGTGTACCGACGTAACTACATTCATGTTGTCAGGGTCGTCCTCGGCGACTGGTGGGCAAACAGACTTGTTGTTGCTTTCCGTGAACACGATCTGCCCGTAGCGGAAATGCTTGACATCGACGTCTCCTCGCAGTAAAGTGGTATTTACCACGAACGACCAAGGAGGTCACCACATGAAGAAGAAACACCCACCCGTTTATTACCACATCAGAAGCGCAGTCCGATGGACTCTTGTCTTCGGGATCACAGCAGCAACCACACTCGGTGTCGTCAAGCTGAGCGAACTCGGAGATCTTCCCGAATGCGATGTTCACCTCAACGTGGACTTCACATGGAACTCAGAAGACTTCGTAAGCCTGAACCCAGGAAAGACACTCAACGATTGTCGTCACCCCGATGATGTTGTCCTTGACATGGACGGCACATGGGACTGGTACAACCCAGACTTCTAAACTTCATCACCCATCGCGACAGCCACGACCCCCCAGGCTGTCGTCTTCGCTCTTGACACCCAACCCCCTTCGTCAAGAGCGAGCTCGACCCGGTCTTCATTAGGACCGGGTCGTTCCACATCTAACCAGCGGCTGATCGTCACAGCAGCACTCCAGGCATCAAACGCGCCATTGCTGCGTGACTGCCACTTCCTAGCCAGAACATCGAGGGTCTCACGCGCATTCGCCTGGCGCTTGGCCGTCCGGATCTTCGACAGAAACAACCCAGAGCAAGCGTTTACGAACTGAGCCGGCTCAAGCCTGGTTTCTTTCGCGCGGCTTATTGCTGCGTTGGACGTCTCGATCCAGACAACAGCATCGCTGGCAATGTCTTCGGCAGATCCGATCCGGGCTTCGATCGTCGGCCCGTGCGGCCAGCGCGACCCAGTGCCTCCAGCTCGAATCAAAGCTCCGTCTTCTTCGGCGTATGGAGTCACGGTGAGAGCTCCACCTCCGGTGTGTGCAGCAGTAACAACAATGCAGCGCCCAGGCTCAAGCAGCACGCGGGCCGAGAACCTCGATCGAGTCGAGTCGGCCCCAGAATGAGTGACTTCGCCGGCGCAGGCCCGTGCAACTGTGTTTGCGATGCCAAGTA
>Ga0049081_10000898_pt1 | contig 11308 bp, 6 predicted proteins | sample GreLakmeER78MSRF_FD_66717 | JGI IMG/M metagenome (GOLD analysis project Ga0049081, IMG submission 66717) | Freshwater lentic microbial communities from great Laurentian Lakes, MI, USA - Great Lakes metaG ER78MSRF | ecosystem: Environmental > Aquatic > Freshwater > Lake | place: Great Lakes...
TTAAAAATGCAGACTTTAGAGAAGTTTTTATTGCTGATGATGACACTTCAGGAGCTTCAAAACAATTATTAAATGATTTAGTGAATACGGGCGCGCCTGTTGAAGATCAAGTTATCGCTAGTATTTTTTTAATGTGTGTGAAGTCAGTTGCGCCTATTACTAATGATCCTAAAGCTCATACAGAAAAATTTTTAGTTTTGAAGCCTAGATGTTTGTGGCTTTCAAATCAAGGAGGTCAAATCATAAGCCAAAACGGTTCGGTTTCGACAAGTATATCAATGTTTCAGGTTTATACAAAAGGAGAAAAAATTAAAATTTCTTTTTTGCAAAGACCTTTTACTGTAGAAGAAATTCTCGTAGCACAAGGAGTTACTGGTGTTGCAGGGATAAAAGGCAATGACGCTATTTTATCTCGCGTTTTTACTTACGATGTAAATGAATCAAATAGAACAAGAAGCGCGTCAATTTCTACAACCGGAAACGCTACTTTAAATAGTAGATGGTTATAATTTATGAGCGGCATATTAACTCAAGCAATTATTCCGTCGCTAGATGGTTCAATACAATCTAGCCATTTATATTCTTTTGCTGAAGCTTTTAATAGTAGAATTTTAAATGCCGCTGGAGATTCTCATTGGCGCATTCCTTATTATATATTTAGCGCGTATTTTAGAAAACCTCGTATTGACGATTCTTTATCACGAACTCCCGACTCAGAGTTTTTTGATTTTTATCAATTTGTTAATCCTCAAACTGGCGATACTTGGCCTCCTTCAAGTCCTCAAACTCCAGAAGGAGCGAATCTTCAAACTAATTTTTTAAATAGATTCATTTTCGGAATGAATTATAATGAAAAAGATCCTGTAGATGGATCTTGGCTTTACGAAAGAGAAGACGTTAGAGTTCAAAAATCTCAAGGTTTTTTAAGAGGCGGTGAAAGCCATTTGTATAGAGGAAAAACCTTTTTTGGTTTCTCGTCTATAGGAACAGACACTGGAGTAGATTTGCAATATACAGCTTTTGGATTGGCTATGGAAATCCATAATTATGGATACATAAGTGGAAATACACAAAATCCAGCGGGACATAGTTACGGAGGATTTTACGGATCAAATCCATTGATTATAGATAAAGCTGGGTGCGGAAGCGAAGGTGGTAGAGATTATCCTTCTTCTGAAGCGGTTTTGGTTCCTATAGATGGATACACAGCTATACCATTAGACGTTTGCAACGAAGGAGTCTCTCCAAATTTCAGAGGGGAATATAAGATTATAAGCAGTTCAAATCCAAATAGCTTCTCTGTTTACGGCGTTCAAGGAAATAATTTAATATCTGCTAATATTTACGATAAAAATAAATGGCATTTAACTCAAAATCAATCAACAGTTTTTTTAGGAAGAGAACAGAAAAATCACATTTATAGGCTTTTATATAATTTTATTACATACGCAAAAGGTTTTGATTTTGATTGGTTTTTTAATAATCAATATTGTTTTTCTCCTGAAATAGGTTCATTTTCAAGAATCACGTCCACTTATTCTGTTAATAATCCTTCAGGGTATAATCGGAAAGATTTACTTAAAAGTGACGTGCAATTGAGTCAAGCTAGGTTGGCGTTGCAAAACTTAAAAATTAACAGAAAGTTAACCGGCACTTTCGCGCAAGCGCAAAATACTGTAACGATAACTTTTGTCGATCCGCATGGATATTCTGTTGGTGATTGGGTAGACGTTTATTTGTATTATGGTAACAGTTCGGTTCCGTTTCCAAATAATAATTATAATCGTTTTCAAATATCTGCGGCAACAAATACCACTTTTAGTATTTCTGTGTCTGGAGTTGCAATGACTGCGACGGGTAACGCAGAAATAAAATTGTTTTTAAATATTGTAGGCGGAATGGATTACAAAACAATACCTGATAATTCTTATATACAAATTAAAACTCCAACTGATTCGCTCATCTATAATGGAGTAGGTTATGTAATTCCTTATTTACTTAATAATGATTATCTTCAAGAAGGCGTTAAGTTTGAAGATTATCTTTATCAAAAGCGTTCCGTTATAGATGGTAGTGTATTAAATAACAACGCGCTAAATCAAGATACCAACGATTACGGCCAATTAGTTACGGTTCCTAATGGATTTACTCTTCAGCTTTTAGAAGTTTTATCTATAAATGTTAAAACATGTACTGTAATAGTTCATTTTACAAAAATAACTAAAGCCACTCCGTTAAAATTTACAAGGTCTGATGTAAAAGTATTTAATTTTAGCCCTTCTGTAGATAAGCTTACTTTGTCGATTTCTCAAGGCTTGTCATTGAATACAGGTGGAGATGCTGTTTGTTTGGTTCGTTTTGAAGTAAAAGATATTACTTATATTAATAATAATGGAAGCGGCGGAATTACTTTATATCCAATTTTTCTATATACTTATAAACCAAAAATAGAAGACGCTTATGCTTTATTAAGAACATGCGCTTATTATGGATTGAAAGATGCTAATTTCGATGATTCAAATCATCCGTTAAAAGATGCTAGTTATTTTTCTGATAATTTAAAAAAATTTGGATCTTTGGGAGGTGGTGACATTAGAAGTTTTGAAGGTGGGCATGAACCGTCAAATCCAGAATTAAATACTAACGCTGTTTTCGAAGCGTCAAGAAGGTTAAGCCTTTTTACTAGGATTTTAGGCCCTAACATGTTTGAAGCTGTTCATTCTAATGACACTTTAAGATTTAAAAGATTTGTTATGCAAGGCGGAAATAACAAAAGATTTAGAAATCAAGAATATCTAGATGGCCTACAAGAGGTTTTTGCAGTTGCCTCTAATTTTACGCCTGTAATTATAGTAGATAATTCTATTACTCCATTAGTTTATAAAACTTGGTGGGATGATAATCTTAAATTATTCATGAGTAATTTTTATGAATTTTATGCACGTACTCAAAATATAGAACCGAATACGCCTGCTACCATAGACGCTAAAGGTAATGCAACGCAGAATTTTGCGGCTACTAATGTGCCAAATGACGTTTACACTTACCCTTATTATACTGGTTTTAATGTTTACTCTTTTAGTTCTCAAAATCAAGGTAAATTATACGCCAAATTGGATAATGACATTATAAAAGAATTATCAAATAAGAACGTAGCTACGATAGTAAATGTAAATAATGTAGAAATTGGCGATGCGGAATTTTTAGTTAATTATGATTCATTTGTAGTCCCAATAGATAATGGTAATACTACTACTACGGGAGGTTTTATTTATTATCAATTTGAAGATAAATATGGAGAAAAATATTTTAGACTTAATGGAGAAACTAAAATTTATCAAGCTAGAAGATTTGATAATTTTACATCGGCGACTAATGGGTCTAATGTAATTGGAGGGGATAGATTTGAATTACAAGATCTTAATAACGGAAGTGTAATTATAAGTGAACAAGATAGAAAGTCTTTCTTTCCTAATGGACTTAAGATTTATACTTTTAAAAGAAGTGGTAAAGTTTTAACTGGGAATGCGGCGCTGCAATTGTCATTAATTTCACGACGCGAATTTTACTTTTTAGACAGTAAAGGGTCTTATATTTCTAAAAGTACATCCGCCCTTGATGTTTGGGGCCTTAATTACTATGGTACAATGTCGGTCATAGACGTTTTTGCATCGCAGTATAAAGCAGATCCTGGTTATGCTTATAATGATTTTGCGGCGCAGTATTTACGCGCTGAAGATCAGATTTTTGTAACTCCTAACGATTTAGGAATTCCAGAAGGAGGTGCGTTTCGGGTAGGTAATCCGTATATGGAAAACGGTGTTCAAAAAGATGAACAAGTTTACAATTTAAATGTTGATAGATTAAGAGCTTTAACTGCGTCTCTTTATAACAATTTTGCTTACAGTGGTGTGCAATATGACGAAGATGCTAAAAACGTAATTTATCTTGAAACTGGAACCGCAAGTGTTCCTGATTTTACTACCTTTACAAAAACAAAATATAATAAATATTTAGCTGGATACAGATTGTTGATTTCTTCTTTTCCTAATCAAAATGAGGTTATTAAAGATAAGTTAACTCATTCTTATACTATTGAAGGAAAAGAAGAATTATGGTTTTTATCTGTGCAGTCTAAAGATTTTACTTCTAATCTAACTCAGGGATCTGATATAGTTAACGTGGCGAGTACAACTGGATTGTCAGTTGGTCAAGTATTAACTAAAGTTTCTGGAACTGGGGCTTTTGGCGCAAATGCCATTATTAAGGCTATAAATCCCAATAATACTAGTTTTACAGTAAGCGTAAATCATGCAACAACTGGAAATATTGTTTTTACCGCTAAAATATATGTGGCTAGAGCTTCTGTAGGATCAAGTGTGACTTTTCCTTTATGGCAAGAAGATTTTTGGAGTGATACGCTTTCATTTGATGTTACTGTCAATGTTAATACTAGAAGAAAAAAGAGCGTTGAAGGAAGAAGCGTCGGAGAAATAGTTAACGTTCCAATTTATTTATCTGTTGAAAATTCTATAGCTAGTACATTAAATCCTACTTTATCACCCATTATTAGAGATGGTTCTGTGGTAGTCAAAAGAACAGGAAGGCTTATTAATACTGCCGAAGTTATTCCAGATAAAAGAGATGCGTTTCAAGGTATTGCTCCAAATGTAGATACCACTCAAAGTGGAGCTTTATTAAAATTTAGACAATATAAAGTAACTGGTGGTAGTATTGGTCATAATGGGCAAGTAATCGGAAATGCGGGTTTGTTTATAGCCCAATCGGCTCAATATGAATTGTTGTCTGGAAGCCCGATAGTTAGTCCTACTAATGGTATAATGGAAATAGCTTTTCCTTCCAGTTTTAGTAATGAATGGTGCTTTTGGATGAATTTTCTTCCAGTCAGTCCATTTAATTCATCTATATATAAAAGAGAATCTTATGCAGATGTAAATAGTCCTTTTATAGATAGATGTCATCTTAATTCTTCTTTAATACCTAAAAGCGCAGAAAATAAACATCTAAATTCAGGATTAAGTTTATCTTATCTCCCAGAAGCTCCTCCTTCTTATAGATATCTGCCATTAATAATGCCAGATAAAAAAGGTTATGCTTATGAAAATGTTGCGGTTCCAAGTCTTTCTAGTGATTTAGGAAGTTCATCTTTTCCTGCGCGTGAATTACAAATAAAATTTTATTCTGCTTGTCCGGCTTTTAATAAACCATACAAAATTAAAAAAGCATATACAGATTCGGCATATCCTGGTTCTGTTTTTATTCAATTAGATAGAAATATAGACGGTTGGAAAAATGTTGACAGTGCAAGTCCATCAGAAACTGTTAGAACTGATTTTAATGGATTAAATGATTGGTCATCAGGAACAAATCCTTTAAGATTTAGAATTGGAGATGCTTCTATAACTAATAGCGAAGGGCTTTTTCAATCTACTAGTCATACTGCTAATCAATATCTTGGATCTTACTATCCAAGGTTTTTCTTTCTTAAATTAATACCGAAGGCTTTTTCAGATGGTAATATAATTGATAATGGAGATACCGATTCTCCTACTAATCACGAAATGATTAAACAAGCTGAATTGTATTTAGAAGCAATGAGAGAAGGTTTTACTGCTAACTCTTTAGCCGCGACATCTGGAAAGTTGCCTTGCGAAAATATCAAAGGTCATTTAACTCCTCCAGATTTGAAATATGACCAGTTGTTTATGAACGCTACAAGCTCAGGGCCTCGGAATATTCCAGGTATTGGAACAGCGAGAGCTTATTTCGGAAATAAATATCCTTCTTTATTGCCTTCTTCAATTAATTTTAATTTAAGACCTTCTGGGATTTTTAATGGATATGTGACTGGACCTTCAACTGCGAAACGTTTCGACAATCCAAGGGGGTTTGGAGCCATACCATTTGTAAATACATATCTTGAGTCTTATGCTTCGATAGCCAAAGCAGTAAATCAATTGATTTATTTTAGAGTTCCTTTTCCGTTAAATTATGAAGAAACGCTAAACTACTATGCGATAACTGAAGATCTTCCTGGACAACCACTTGATATAACAGGAGGTAGCGGTGCTACGCTTCATAGCGGCAATAGCCCAACAGGTAATGCTTCTATAATTGGTAGTGCTATTAATCAATTTCAAATCGGACCTCTTAATTTAAGAAATAACGAAGGAACTTTAAATGGTAGTAGCGCCGGTCAGACATATAACATAGCAGGGCTTGTAAACAATATAACTCAAATAACTACTAACGCTAAAATAGTAAGAACTTACCTAAAAACTAGTTTACAACTGACGGGAATTGATAACAAATTAAAAGATATAGCTTATAATAATATACAAGGTCTTTTACCTGAGTATCCATCAGCTTATGCCACTGAACAAACTGATCAATATTTCACTTTTTCAAGGCCAAAAAAAGATACTGATGAGTTTTTTATTACGACTGGACAAACGAATATTGTTATGGAAGAAGATTATTTAGTTTCTGATATAAAATGCATTTCAGGAAAAAGCAAAGAGCTTGTGCCTCCTGATTTAAAATCGACTCCTTTATTTTATAATTTTCCTTGGTTAGGCTCGTCAAGTGCGTCTGGAATAGGAAGAATTAACGCGAAATCGCAATCGGGTTATAGCGTAAATTTAATAGATACTGGTTTTCAAATAGCTCAATGGCCGATTGCAAATCTAATAAAAAATTGATATGAGTGTTTATTTAACATGGGGAAGTCATCAAACTTCTTTTAATAGAGAAGATTTATTAAGATATTTAGTAAATAAAGACATAATTGCTACATCTAAATTATGCGCCGGATGTCAAATCTTTGACAGTCATAAAGAAAAATGCACCCATCCATCGTTTGGGTGCGAAAGCAATCCATCAAGGGTTAAGCCTTGGGAAAGTGAATCTGTATGTCCTAAAAAAGTTAAGCTTTCGTAATTCTATCTAATAGCTCGAAAATCTTAATCTTCGGAATTTCGTATATAGATGTCAAATTTGCGGCATCTGGATAATTCTCTTTAATCAACCGCTTCTTGAGAACTTCGAAAGAAATATTCTTATCTTTCATAACCCTCTCTAATAGAGACGAAGGCTCAAATGCGTTCTTGTCTTCGTCCTTAGACTTTCCAAGTTCTTCTTGCGCGACAATGTTGATCTTCAAAAAGCTGCGAACGCATCGACAGAAAGCTCGATTTTCAGCGATTGGTCCAAGATAGTTCTTGGCAAAATCTTTCGTGTTGTACGGAGAAGCGTCTCCAACGGCGGAGAAAGTAATTTCTTTGCCGCCAGTCTCATAATTTGGAATAAATGAGATTGAACATACTGCCGCGACGTAATCTTGATTTGGCGCGGAGACAACATAAGACACATTTGTATATCCACGAATTTGAGCTAATTCTTTAATACCTCCAAGGAGGATGATAAGATCTTTATCTTCCAGCTTTGTTACGTCCGTCTCCTTTGTTCGTTCTTTATTGGAAACAAGGAACTCCTTGCGAACCATCGAGCGCCAATCTATAGACCCGTCTTCATTGAAGATGTATGGAGTTATAGGTTTGGTTAACAGCCCGTTTTCGTCTCGTTTAAAATTTTCGATTATTTTTAATTCACTCACAAAAACATCTTACTCTTTAGTTTTGATTTGTCAAGCTTTTCACGACTAAAACGTTGGAAAAATTCTCAGAAAGGTTAAAAGAAGAAACTTTATTAAATTTATTTGGGTCGTAAAAATTATTATTTATAATATCTTCTTTGCAGATGTAAAATTGATCTTTGTAAAGAATAACTTCATCGCATTTAAAATACAAGTCGTTATCGTTTAAATTAAAATCAACAATTGGAATTTTGCTTTTTTGAAAGTTGATGGGTTCAACATCTAAATACTGCATTTTTAAATCATTGCAGATTTCTTCATCCAAGAAAGAAAATAATAATAATTCAACTTTAAGCTTTTTAACAGCTTTAATAAACTGCGCGAAATTCTCTCTATTTTTAATTTCTAAATCAATGCCGCTAATCTTATCGGCGTGTTTTTCTATAATAGAAATCGGAATTTCTTTATTCGTTCTGATTCTGCATCTTTTATCTTTTAAATGATTTTCTAAAAACGCTAAATCAAAATTATAATCAAGTCTTAAAATTGGATCAGATATTTGACTGAGGTTGTATAGATGATCTTTAATTGGATATACGTTAATTTCAAAGAAATTTTCTTTATAATATTCACCGCGATATAAAGTATCGTAAGGTTTATGAAAATCCAGCTTAAGCAAATTCAATATTTTTGCCGCGATATCTTCAGGCTTGATTTCATTTAAAAGATTCTTTGAGCTTTTAGAATCAAATAATGGAAGATTATTATTTTTAGAATAGTTATTAATTACTGTTTGATTTTCTTTAGTTGAGAAAAATGGGCAAATTGTCTTTTCGTACCCGATAGAATTAAGGATTAAGCTTTTTGTATTAACAGAAGAACATAAATCAAAAAGAATAGAGTATTCTCCAAAATGAAGTAAGGAGTTTCTAAGAATATAACTTGCAGATCCGTAATCTTTGATTTTAGAAATAGATAAAATCTTTGGATAATTTGTGCCGCCGATTTGAATAATATCGATGCCATAATTTTTTAAAACAGGTTGAATTAGATTTAACACCTCTTGGTATTGATCGTAATGTATCTTGTGAAAAGATATATATTGATTTGACCCAACTGGTGTAAACCTTTCATAAAGTCTTTGATTGTTTAATTTAGCTCCTGATGCTAAAGCGAAACTTTCAGCTATGTGCATAATAGATCAAAGTTTATTATATCCTCAGAATTTCTAATATACGAATAATTAGGAAATATATCTGATAGTTGAATAACTATATCGCAATATTTAATTTCATCCCCTTTACCTTCCAAGAAGAATGGAGTTGACATTTTATCTATATAGTCAATTACATGATCAACATTGTCGTTACCTTCAAAGATGTGAAAAAGTTCATTTTTTGTAGCTACGATAATTTTAAAATCTTTATAAGTATCTTTTATGTTTTTCAATAAACAATTAGTGTAGAAAGCTTCGCGTTCGCCATTTTTGATAATAACGATGATTTTTTTATCTTTTATCGATTTTAAAAATTCTAATGTTTTATTTGGAGCTTTTTTCTGCTCTTCTTTTAAAGCAGTGCTTCTAAAGAAACCTTCTACTCCTTGTCTGTTTTCCCCTTTATTAGCCTGTCTACCCAATGAATCAAACCTTCGTCGTCATCATTTACTTCGCAGTTTAATATTCTGGAATATAAAGTTTTAATCCAAGCCGCATGATCTTCTATTTTAGGAATTGCTGCGTATGGATATTTTGTTGTGATTATTTCTTTGTAATCAAATTTTTTGTTACATTCTTCGTCTATGAATTTTTCTATCTTCTTGCATGTAGATTCAATAGAGTAATTTTTATACGCCCATTCTCTAGAAATAATGCCGCGCTCTTTTCTTTCTTCTTTACTCATAAGGTAAACTTTTTCAAGTTCATCTACGATACTCGCAGAAGAAGTTGCGGCTTTAATAAATTGAGTTCCCGGCTCTCTATACTCTTCCCACTTTAAAGGAAGTGATCCAGAATCTTTAACGCAATTATCTTCTCCACAGCTATAATTAGTAACGAGAGTGATTAGTTCTGTAAATTTTGCTTCTTGAATTGGCATTTCTTGTCCACCACTAGTAAATGGGTGGCAGTACACATCCATTAGATTGTATACATCATTCAATTCTTCTTCGTCAACGCCATTACTTGGAGATGTTGTAATGAAAGTATCTTTTTGACATTTAGGGCATTTCTTAATCTTGGAGACAGGATGCTCTACTTTGAAATGGCCGCATGATTTGCATACAAATGTTGTTAATACGTCTTCGTCTTTCAGCGAAAACTCTTTCATAAACTTCTTTATATCCCAACTCTCATCCCAACTGGTATGAAGTAAAACTTTTACATTCGCTTTCGGATAAGCTTGTTTAAATAAATATAATCCTTTAAGAAGAGAGAATACGGATTTTCTTAATTGATTTCTAAATACAAATCCAACGATAAAGTCATCATGATTAATGCCGTGCTTTTCTCTTAAAGCGAGTTTTTCTTCATCAGATTTTCTATAAAATTTACTACCGTCAATCGCGCCGTGATACGTCTTTACATGAGTATGGCCCATTTTGTGAAGTTCTCTTTCGGCAAATTCACTCCATACCCAAAAGTTTTTTACTTTCTTAGCGGCTTTTACTGCGCTTTCAAGAATTGGAACTGAATCCAAAGTAGTCCAAAGAACTGAGTCTATTTTAGAAAACCAATGACGATCAATAGCAAAATCAATGCCCCAAATATCTTGAACGGCAAAATACACATCAGGCTTTTCTTTTTCTATAACTGAATCAAGTAAAGCTTCTCCATAACCAAAAAGCTTCTTTCTATTTTCGGCTTCTTGAGGCTCAAGATTCTCTAAAAGCTTTGGAACGTTACCTTCCAATGGAAAGGTTCCATACGTCTTCCAAGGAAGACGCTTAAGTATAGGATCTTCTTCTCTTTGAGACACGCAATATTGAACTAAATCGTACTTATTGGTTTTATATAAATACGAAAGAATGGCCTTGGAATTTCTTCCAAAGCCAGTCTTAGAAGTAGCGCAGTCGCTCTGAAAGAGAATCTTCTTTTTCAAAAGTCGATATCGTCCGTGATTGATTGTTGAGCTTGCTTAGGAGCAGGAGTGGGAACGGGAGCAGAGACGGAGGTTTCTGCTGGAGATTCTTCTCCTGAAGATTCGGGTTCTGAATTTTGTTTAATTGGATTAGCAAACAAATCGTGGATAATATAAACCATATACTCTCTCAACAAACGAGCTTCCTTAAACGTGAGGCCGATAATAAAAGAAAGCTTCTCTTGAGAGTCTTTTCCGGTTTTATTCACAGAAAGAGAAAAGCCTTTTCTTTCGTTTGTATTCTTGTCTACATAAGGAGCAAACCGAATCTGAATCGATTGATTTTGACTGTTATGATATTCCTTGAATTCTACATCCTTATCCACCGTTTCAAGAATACCTGCGGCTTCAGCTAATGACAGCTTTACCTTTACGTTGCCTTTTGGATCTGTCTTGTTCTTTTGAAATGAGCCGGTCTTCCTAGATTCGTCCCAAGAAGCTTGCTTGATGATGCTGAACATAATGGCTCCGTCGCGAGTCTTGTAGAATGAACACGCGGAACCAGAATTGCGGGGATTTGGCTTGTAGAATTGAACCATATTTCAATTTATTATAC
>Ga0049081_10000901_pt1 | contig 11275 bp, 7 predicted proteins | sample GreLakmeER78MSRF_FD_66717 | JGI IMG/M metagenome (GOLD analysis project Ga0049081, IMG submission 66717) | Freshwater lentic microbial communities from great Laurentian Lakes, MI, USA - Great Lakes metaG ER78MSRF | ecosystem: Environmental > Aquatic > Freshwater > Lake | place: Great Lakes...
TGCCAGTGGAGATACAGAAACAAGAGCCGAGCTTGACGGACGAGTTGCTCAAGCTCTTGTCGATCTCACCGCCCGAGGCGACCAAGCCATCAGGCAACTCAACACCTGCATCGACCAGTACAACCAAGTGAGGAGTATGAAATGAACTTGACCGCCAATTTTTCCCTGCACGAACTGACCAAGTCAGACACTGCATTGCGTTTAAACATTGACAACACTCCCGGGCCAGTTGAAACCGAGTACCTCAAGATATTGGCTGAACGAGTCCTTCAGCCCATTCGGGATCACTTTGGCAAAGGAGTCAAGGTGAACTCTGGATTTCGCTCTTTGGAAACCAATCAGGCCACAGGCGGCAGTTCAAAATCAGACCATGTCAAAGGCCAAGCGGCAGATATTGAAATACCCGGCGTACCAAACGCCGAACTTGCTCAGTGGATCATGGATAATTTGGATTACACACAGCTTATCCTTGAGTTCTACACACCCGGAATCCCTGATTCTGGCTGGGTTCATGTGTCTTATGACCCAGACAACCTGAAGAATCAGGAACTCACCGCTACCAAACAGGCCGGTAAAACAGTATATTTAAACGGTCTTGTCGCCTAAAGGTCAGCCATGTCTTTGCAAAAGCTTCTTTACAAGCCCGGTTTAAACAGGGATTTAACCAACTACATGAATGAGGGTGGCTGGTATGAGTGCGACAAAATTAGATTCTTGTCGGGAAGCCCTCAGAAGATGGGTGGTTGGGCTAAGTACATCCCAAGTCCTTTGCTTGGCGTGTGTCGCCAAATGTTTAATTACGTCACCAGCTTTGATGACAACATCATGTTCCTTGGGACAAGCTCTCGGGTGTATGCAGAGGCCGGAACAGTCTTGTATGACATCACCCCACTGCGGGTGATCTTTGCTCCAGCCACAACAAACAACTGCCTGACAACAGGCGCAATTGGCTCCAATGTCATTACTTGCGTTCTCCCTGCTCATGGGGCTGTAACAGGCGATGGTGTTACCTTTTCCGGTGTAACAACCTTTGGCGGCATCCCTGCCTCAGAATTAAACACAACCCAAACAATCACCTACATCAACGCCAACACGTTTAGTTTTACCGTCACCTCGACCGCCACATCGGCAAGCACAACTGGAGGCGGTACAGCAATCTATGCTGGCTTCCAAATCAACATAGGCAATGAAATTACTGTGTATGGATATGGTTGGGGTGCAGGTAGCTGGGGCCGCTCTGGCTGGGGCGAAGGTGCTTCAGCGCCTGTTGTCTTTATTCAAAGAGATTGGTGGTTTGATAACTTTGACAACGATGTTGTAATGAACATTCGGGGTGGAGCCATTTACTACTGGACATACTCCCAAGTCAGTGGTGACCCTGTTTACACGCCGCCTGTTGAGCTTCAATTTATGGCTGGCGCAAGTGACTGCCCTATTCAAGCTACGCAAATGCTGGTTTCTCAAAACCAAAAGATTCTGTTGGCTTTTGGCGCAAATGATTACGGTTTCACAACATTTAATCCACTGCTGATTCGTTGGTCAGATATTGATAATCCGCTCAACTGGACTCCAACAATTGAAAACTCTGCTGGCTTTCTTCAATTGCCATCAGGGTCAAGGATTGTTTGCGCCTCAAGGGTAAGGCAAGAGATTTTGGTTTGGACTACATCGATTCTTTATTCGTTGCAGTTCACCGGAACAAACGACATATTTGCATACCAACAGCTTGCCGATAATATTTCCATTATTAGCCCACGAGCCAAGGCGACAGCCAACAACACAACCTATTGGATGGGGTTGGACAAGTTTTATATGTACAACGGCACGATCACGACCCTGCCAACCCAGCTAAGAAATCATGTGTTTAACAACCTTAATTTTGAGCAGGCGGATCAAATTATCAGCGGGACAAATGAGGGTTGGAATGAGATTTGGTGGTTTTATCCAAGCGCAAATTCAAACCAAAACGACAGCTATGTTATTTGGAATCACGTTGAGCTTGTTTGGTACTACGGGACAATTGATCGATCAGCTTGGATTGACAGCCCACTGCGCCAGTATCCTCAGTCTGTCAGGACTGATGGCTACTACTACAACCAAGAGCAAGGGTGCGATGACGACACCCTGCCTATGGCCTCTTACATTATTTCAAGTGATACTGATTTGCAAGACGGCGAACACCTGATGCTTATCAAAAGAATAATCCCAGACGTAGACTTCTCCGGCTCAACTGCCGCAAATCCAGAAGTGCTGATTACGATGAGGCCAAGAAACTTCCCCGGTGGCGCATATCAGTCAGAACCCAGTGAGCCTGTCATTCAGACTGCGGTAAATCAATACACCGATCAGGTGTTTCTCCGTGCCCGTGCCCGTCAGATGGGGTTCAAGATTGAATCTGTAAATTTGGGTGTGAAGTGGCAACTTGGTGCGCCTCGTATTGACGGCAGACCGGACGGCATTCGCTAATGGCGCTCTTAAAGTTCAAGGCTCCGACCCTTCCTATGCCAACAACGGCATACGATGTGAACTTTATGAACCAGCTTGTTCGTGCGCTGGGTAATTACTTTAGCCTTTTGGACTCAACGACACCAATCCAAGTTGACTCCATCACGCTGACTGGGCTTCCTGTCACAGGCGCTGGCTTGCCGGTTGGTTCTGTTTACCAAAATGGCGATGTTTTGATGATCGTTGTTGATTACAAGGCATATGCCGCAAGCCTTTCAGCCACCGTATCGCTTGGTAGCGTGACTGTCACAACCTCATAAAATTGATGCTTAGAAAGTTTAAACATGATACTATTTCAAAAGACTGACCACAGGAGCGCCAGCGTATGAACGCCTCGGAAATCATTACAAACCAAGCCGAAAAAGAGGGGAAAGACCCTGCCTTAGTTTTGGATTCGCTCAAAAAAGCTGTTGAAGCGGGCAATTCAATCTTACTCAAAGAAGGCGACTCGGTTTTTTTGGTGACTCGTGCTGGCGGCAATGCTGTTGAAGTGATCATGTTTACCGCAGATGGCGCAATGGCTCTTCCTAATGTTGTGATGGCGGCAATCAAAAAGATCAAAGCATCAGGCGCTAACGTAATTTATGGCGATGATGAAGATGCCATGCTTTTAGAAATTCTTCAACAGATTGGCGTACCAGTTCAGCCGGAAAATTCAAACGGCAACGCTTGGTCTGCTCAAATTTAAGGAGTCTTTGAGATGAGACACAGCACTTCAGCGCACCTCTTAGGCATTCCAGACCTTCCAGAAGATGCGTTTAAACACGTTGGCAACAGAAAAATCAAGCCCCAAGGTCTTGGCAAGCTTCTTAAATGGGCCACAAATGGCAAGGTGGACGTTACTGGCGTTGACTTAACCAAACCAATCACAAAACTGACCGGCATTGATTTAGGTGATGCTTCCAGATGGATCAACAATAAAGTTGAAGACATCATTCCCGGAGGCTGGACAACTGTTGCTCAAGTTGGACTAGCTCTAACTCCGGCAGGTGCGCTGGGTTCTGCGGCACTGGGTGCGGCATCAGGAGGCACTGGAGGCTTTAGGAGAAAAGGCTTTGACCTGTCTGGCGCAATCATGGGCGGCTTGCAGGGTTATGGCGTTGGTAGCTTGACCACAAGCTTGGCGAGTGCGGCTGGCTATGGAGCGCCAACTGGCTTTGAAACTGGAGCCAACTATGACCTAACTTCAGCGCAAGCGCCGTATTCAGGGGATGTTGGATATTCCGCCGCAACAGATTATGGAAGCGGAGCCAATTATTCTTTTGGCTCTACTACACCCGTAAACCCAGCCGGAGTAGCCCCTGTTGATTATGGTTTGGCTTCAGGCCCAGCACCCGCATCCGCAGGGCTAAATCCCTATGCCGCCGCAGGAAGAAGTGCCGCCTCATCCGCCGGAACAGGTTTAGCGGCAACTTCCGATGTGGCAGGATCATTTCAATCACCCGGCTACGGACAATATCCAACCGGAGGCGATCTTGGACTTAACGCAGAATTCACCCCCGCCAAAATTAAACCCCCAACTGCTTTAGAAAATCTTGGCTCTGGCATGGCTGACAAAGCCTCTCAGGTTGGTCAAGGAGTTCAAAATCTTGTTGGTGCTGGGCCGCAAGGTCTTAGCGGAATCATGCCAGCGGCTCAGGCTGTAAACGCCGGAATGAGTTACACCGCATACGCCGGACTTGGCGCTGTTGCGCTGGAAGCGGCGGCGAAGAAAAATCAAGATGACTACGACAAAGGCAATATTTCAAACGAAGAGTATCTGGAAAATCAACGAAGAATTGATCAAGCAGTTGCTGAAGCAAATGCCAATGTCCAGAAATACAGATACGAAGCAGAGCCAGAGTTAACACAAGAGCAAGCAACTCTTTATGGCAAGCGCCCAAAGACTTTGTACGATCAATACGTTGAAACAGAACAGCCTCAAACAACATTTGCTTTTGGCGGCTCTGTAGAAAACTACGCCCCGCCTGAAGACATGAATGCGGGCGGACTTGCCAATGGCTTTAAGTTCAGTGCAGGAAGTCAGATGCCTATGTATGCAATGGGCGGTGAAATCCCAGAATATGGCATTGGCGGCTACGCTCGTGGCGGAGAGCCTAGATTTTTATCTGGTGGCGGAGATGGGATGAGTGATTCCATCAAAGCAAGGATTGATGGAAAACAAGAAGCTCGTCTTGCTGATGGAGAGTTTGTTATTCCTGCTGATGTTGTCTCTCATTTGGGCAACGGATCATCAAAGGCTGGAGCAAAACAACTCCACGCAATGATGAATCGCATACGCAAAGCAAGAACAGGAAACCCTAAGCAAGGCAAGCAGATCAATCCCATTAAATTTATGCCCGCATAAGGAGCGATCATGCCAGTATCAACCACCACAGTATCGGGTCAGCAAACAATCCCACCGGAGTTAATGCCGTATTTCAATGCGGCTGAATCAAAACCCGGCGCTGGTGACCAAGGCATTTTGCCTAGATCAAGAGAGCTGACCACAAGGAACTACGACACCGTTTACGGAAATGCTTTAAGCACGGCTGGCCTTGCTGGCGGTAGTCGCATTGCCTCTCTTTCTCCAATGCAACAGCAGGTTGGAAGCCAACTTCAATCGCTTCAGCTTGATCAAGGGTATGGTCGTGCGTCAGATATTTATGGAGGAATGTCTAACGCAAGTCAAGTTGGTCAGTACATGAACCCGTACTTGCAGTTGGCGCTAGACCCTCAAATTCGTCAGGCGACAGAAAACGCACGGATCAACTCTGTGGCCCAAGATCGTGGGGCGGCTCGTGCTGGCACATACGGTGGAGCAAGGAACATCCTAGCCCAACAGCAAGCCAACAAAAACTTGCAAAGCAACATCTCTGACATCATGGGCAAAGGCTACAGTTCGGCCTTTGACACTGCCATGAAGACGCAGATTGCACAAGCTCAAGGTTTGACAGATACAGCAACAAAATCAACTGGCGCAAATCTGGCAAACATTCAAGCGCAGGGCGCTTATGGCGACTTGCAACGAGCCATCCAACAACAACAGTTAGATGCTCAGTATTCTGACCTGATGCGTAAGCAAGATTTCCCAATGGAACAGGTTGGCAATATGGCAAACATTCTTCGTGGTGTTCCTATTGTTCAAACCGGCGGTCAAACAGTAACTCAAACACCGCCACCAAGTTTTGCAAGCCAACTTACCGGCGGTTTGCAAGCCCTGTACGGCCTTAACCAGTTAAGCAAATAATAATATTTGGAGCTTTGAAATGAGCATTTTGAGCGAACTCAAGCAACAGAAGCATTCTCTTGATGACTTGGCAAAACTGCCTCAGTCATTGATCATGCAGATGGCACAGCGCAAGCAAATCATGCCAGAGATGGTCGCCCCTATTCTTTCTCGTAAGGCGGAAATGATTGAGGCTGTTGCAAAAACAAAGGCGCTTCAAACTGCTCCAAATGCAATGGCGCAACCTACAGTGCTGGAAAGCTTGATGGCAAGAAATGTTCAGCCTCCTCAAGCGCAACCAACACCACAACCAATGGCTCAAGCTCCACAGCCAATGGCTAGGTCGCCTCAGTCAAGTGTTGACCTTGCTGGCCTTGGTCAGATGCAACCTCAGTTTGCTGGCGGTGGAGTTGTTGCCTTTGCTCGTGGTGACTATGTTGACATGGATGAAATGGTAGACCCAGAAGAAGATGAGTTTTCTCGCCATCAAGCCTATTTAAACAGGATCATTTCAACCTATGGCGCAGATGAAAGCGCAATGCCAATGGGAATAATGGAAAGAAAAGCTCCTGATGCAATGGTTGCTTTGGCCTCACCCACTTCCAGAGCATATGAGATGGAAAGAAGCTCTGTGGTGCAAAAGTCCCCAAAGCAAAGTCGCCCCGAAGTCCGTGATGTGACCAAGGAGCGGGTGGAAGAAATCAAGCCGCAGGGAGACGCAAAGAGCAAAGAGCGTGTGGAAGTTAAAGGCACTCCAGCAAAGCCACCCAAGCGCATTCCTAATCCATTGGATCACCCATACGCAGGGATGGTTGCTCAAGACGCAAAGAAGCATGGTGTTGACCCCAAGCTTTCACTGCGCTTGCTAAACAACGAAACAGGCGGCATAAAAAATCCAGAGGCAGTAGTCTCTCCCGCTGGCGCTATTGGTATTGCTCAGTTTATGCCAAAGACCGCTGGACAGTACAAGATTGATCCAACAGACCCCAAGCAAGCATCTGATGCCATGAATAGGCACGTTAAGCATTTGATGCGTCAGTATGGCGATCCGCAGGTGGTTGCCATTGCATACAACTGGGGCGAAGGAAACACCAATCGCTGGCTGAAGAATGGCGCTGACCCAAGAAGACTGCCAAAAGAAACCCAAAACTATTTGGATAAGTTTATGAGAACTGCCTTGGCGCAGGGTGGTGAGGTCAAAGGATATGCAGAGGGCGGTGAAGTCAACGCTCAAAGCTACTCAGAGAAAATGAAAAAGGTTTTTGGCTACGAGCCTTTCCACGGCCCAACCATGCAGAAATATATGTCTGGCGGCGAGGTAAAACATTTCCAAACTGGCGATTTTGTTTCTGGCGACCCAATGGGCATGGGTGGATCGGAAATCATGGATGTCGATAAAAAGCCATTCGGCCTTTCTGATTTAGGAAAATGGTTTTTGAAGCAAACAGGCAATCCTGATTGGAAAATTGAAGAGGAAAATAAAAAAGCTCTTGCAGAAGACGCAAAAAACAAAGCCGTCAAACCAGTAGCACCTGCAAGCCCGCCCAATCCCCAGAAAACCCCCAAAGGGCCATTGGTGGTGGCAACTCCTGAAGTTAGGGAAGCCTCAAAGACAAACCTTGAAAGACAGCAGGAGCTTGAGCCTCCTCTTGCAATGTCTAGGCCGACTCAAGAGTCACTGGCTGATGTTAATGAAGCTTTAAACGCAACGCCAGAGGAGCCTTTTCCGCCGGTTGAAGTGGGCGGTATTCCCACGGATGATTACGCTGAGTTGATGAAGGAAATCAAAGAGGCAAAAACTGCTTCCGCAAAACAAAGAAAAGAAGACAAAGCCTACGCAATGATCATGGCTGGTCTTGCCACAATGGGCGGTGAGTCTCCAAACGCCTTGACCAACATTGCCAAAGGACAGGCGGCAGGACTGGGAATGCTCCAAGAGAATCGCAAACAAAGTGCGGCAGAAGATGCAAAGCTATTGCAAATGCAAGGTACTGTCTTGCGCTACAAAGATGCGGCACTGCTTGCAAAAGAAGCACAGAATCAAACCATTGATTACAGAAATAGACTGGCAGACCTTAGAGAGCAACAGCTAAAGCAAGACAAAGATGCTAAGAGTGCGGAAACTGAACGCAAAATTGAAGCTGATCTTGAAAAGAAACGAGCCAATTTGGAAAGAAGTTTTGCCAAGCTTAAAGAATTGCACTTTGAAATGCCAATGCTTCAGTACAAAGAATTGATGAGTCAAGCTGGGAAGGCGGTCTTGGATACTGACAGGGAAAAGATTGAAGCAAAAGCAAATCAAATTCTTGTGGATGCACAAAAATCTTTCCAAAATAATCCTATTGCCAGAGATTATGAAAAATTACTATACCCAGAGATTGATTTTGATGCCGTGCGCTCTAAGCAATCAGAATCTTCATCACCAAAAACAATATCATTGAACGATATGTCAAAAAGACAATAAGGGGCAAGCATGAATGTCTTGATGCCAGACGGAACAACGATTACAGATGTTCCAGAGGGAATGACACAAGAAGAGTTGCTTGAGAGGTATCAAGCTCATCTTGGTGGCGCAAAGCCGTCTGTGCGTGACACTGGCCTTACTGGAGCCGCAAAAGCATCCATAGAGAGAATACAGGCAGATGCTTATAAGACGGCTGGAAAGCTTGGCATTCTTCCAATAAAAGAAGCCGAGGCGGAAAGCGCCAAACATGAAGCTCGTGCAAGAGAAATATTTCAGCCAACAGAAAAAGGTTTTTTTGAGCCTACTGGGCAAAAGTTTCGTGAACTGCTTGGCGGCTCTCTTCCTTATATAGCGGCTCCAGTTGCCGCCGCTGGGGTGGGTGCGCTTGCTGTTCCAAGTGCGCCTGTTCTTGCTCCTACATTGGCGGCTCTTGCCGCTGGTACGGCTCAATACACTGGCTCCAACCTTGCTCGCCAAATGGAAGCCGACAAGAAGGGTCTTGAAGAAACCAATCTTGGTTATGCCGTTGCTGGCGCTGTTCCTCAAGCACTGCTCGACACATACTCGCTGGGCATGACTCCGCTCATTCGCAGAATGTTTGCTTCTGCCGGTATCAGCCTTGCAGAAAAAGAGGCGGTAGAGATTGCCAAGAAGGGGTTGATGTCAACCCTCAAAGACTATGGTGGCGTTACCGCAAAGACAGCAACCCGAGAAGGCTTGACCGAAGCGGCCCAACAGTCGCTCGAGCGGTTGCAGGCTGGTTTAAACATCACAGATGCAGAAGCCAGAAAAGAATACTTTGACAGTTTCATTGGTGGCGCTGTGCTTGGCGGCACACTTGCCCCAATTGGTCGGTACTTGGAAGGCCCTGCCCGCCCAACCGATCAGGGTATCAGACCCCCTGCCGATCAGGTCAACCCCCTTACCGATCAGCCAGATACCCTGACCGATCAGGGTATTGCACCTGCCGGGGTTACTCCTGAGACGTTTAAACAGTCTGCTGTTGATACGGGCTTGGCTCAAGGCCAACAGCTTTATCAACAACAAGCTCCTCTCACCTCAACACCTCCCATTGGTGGGGCTATCGATACATCGTCTCCTCTTGGTCAGGAGTTGTCTTCCACCCAAGCTGAAGTCGAGGCGCTGGGTAAACAGAATGCCACCTTGCTGGCTCCAGAGGCGGCAACGGTTCAACCCACTGTAGCCCCAGAAGAATCTGCCGCTTTGGCTCTCAAGCTGTCAGATGGCTTGAAGCAAAACCCTGCACTCAGAACCCAATTTGAAGCCGCCAAGCAAGAGTTTGATACCCAAGGAAGGCTAGACCTGTCTCAGGTCTTTCAGACCGTCCTAGACACCGTTCCTCCAGTCCTGACGGCTCCAGTCATCGCCCCTGAAGTCCAGCAAAAGGTGCAGGAGGTTCGCAAGAGCCTGATCCCTGCGCTCAAGCAATATGGCTTAGAGGGAACTGGTCTGCAAATCATGGACAGCCTTGGCAACGGAACTGCCGATGGCTACTACGCCCAGAACCTTGTCACCGTGGCGCTGGACTCAGACAACCACTTAGGGACTCTGCGTCATGAAACCGTCCACGCTCTGAAGAATCTGAATGCGTTTACGCCGCAAGAGTGGCAGGTGCTGACCAACAAAGCCAAGTCTGATTGGATTCCTCAGTTCATCACGCCAGACACCCAAGAGCGTTACCGCCAACAGTACGCCCAAGACAACAACGGCGACATGGCTGGTTTTGACGAGTACCTGCAAGAAGAAGGCATTGCCGAAGCGTTTAAACACTTCAACAACAAGTTACCCGCCGGGATGGTTGGTAACCTGATGTACCGTTTAAAGCAGTTCTTCCAATCACTGAAGAACACTTTCTCCGGTCAAGGCTTCAACACCTCGGACTCCATCTTCCGTGGCATTGAGGCAACCAAGTACAAGCCCAAAGCGCCAGCAACAACAGAAGGTAAGTTTGCCAAGCGTGAGCCTGTGTCCAAAGCGCCAGAAGGCATCCCACAGAACATTTGGGATTTGCACGAAAAGCTTTTGCTTGCAGAAGCTGAGGCTTCCGGACGAGCCACACCTGTTGGCGTTGGCGGTAGAGGCAAAGCTCCAAACGCCTTGAAGCGCAATCAAACAATGGCGTTTAGGCGTTTAAACAAAGCTGTTACTGATTTTGTTGGCGAAGAAAAATCGCTTGACCTGATGGTTCAGATGAATCAGGAGAGCAGTCGCCGTGAGGCTGGTCGGTTCTCTTTTGTTCGCAAGGCCGAAAAGGGCGAGAAAGAAATCTCTACCCAGAATGCAACTGGCGTTAAGGCCAAGTTCGATCCACTGGAAGACATCTACTCAATTGATGAGAAGGCTGTCCTTGAGGCAATGGAAATAAATCCAGCCATCAAAGCCAGAACAATCAAAGCCATCAAGGACTATGGCTTCATTCCAAAAGACACCGCAGATGATCAAGTGATCCCGCTGTTCAAAAAGAACATCGTGAACAACTTACTCTTCCTGTACAACTCTGTCCCTGCTGAAATCCGCAACCGTAGCAAGCTTTGGTATGACGGTGCAAACAAGATTGCCAAGCAGATGGGCAAGGAGTACGACCTGACAGATATGCAGGTGTCCGGCATCTTGGCGGCAATGTCTCCGCAGAAAGACTGGTTTCAGAATGTATCAATGGCTGAACGTGCCATTGATATTCTTTCCAAACGTGGCGACATGGCTTGGGATGAGAATATGCTCAAGTACGCCCAGAGTTATGTCAAAAGCATCGCAGACCGCAAAGAGCGTGAGAAGCGTGAGATTGCATACAAGAAAATTGAGAAGGTAGCCAAGTCTGGAGCAAAGCTTAAGGACATGGACATTGAGTCTGCCGCCGCCTTTGTCCGTGCCTACGATGAAGCCTACCAGTCTCGCACCTACCGCATCGTCACTCCAGAGGGCGGTTTTGGTGGGCTGGTGATGAATATGCCTGACAAGAAGGGCGAGATCAAGCCATCCACCATGATGTGGTCTACCTACGATCCTATTGAAAAATCAGTCAGCATTTACCGTGACGGCGGCAGAGACAACATCAGCCAACAGCTTGGCTTTGAACA
>Ga0049081_10000902_pt1 | contig 11267 bp, 9 predicted proteins | sample GreLakmeER78MSRF_FD_66717 | JGI IMG/M metagenome (GOLD analysis project Ga0049081, IMG submission 66717) | Freshwater lentic microbial communities from great Laurentian Lakes, MI, USA - Great Lakes metaG ER78MSRF | ecosystem: Environmental > Aquatic > Freshwater > Lake | place: Great Lakes...
CCAATTTGTCTTTATTGCGCAAGAGAATCTTCCCCCACCGTTTGGATAAATTAGAAAATAATATATCGGCCGAGGAACTTCCCAAATAGGGGATTTCCCGCGCATGATCCAAAATGAATGCGGTGTTGAACGTTAAAGCTAAATCTACCTCATCCTCCGAAATAGCTAGTTCCTTCGCTAATTGAATTAAAAATAAGCGTTCTTTGTCATGAATTTCGCGGTTGCAGGAAATAATAAACGCACAAAAATAGAGGACGTAGGACTTAAATTCAATCGACTCATTTACCAGCAGTTGTAAATCCGGAAGGAAAATGGGGTTTTTAAACAATGATTCCAATTGCTCATCCTCGTTTTCATTGAGACGAGCGCTGGCTAAAAAATAAGCAAACAATTTTTCCTCTGATTCAGTGAGTTCTTGGTCTGAATGCGCCGCGCCAATAAAGCATTTAATAGATTTTTCAGTCAAAACCTGAAAGGGTCGAACGGCTGTAGTTTGAAGAAATTCATGAAATAAAATCACGTCCAAAAAAACAAATGAATTGGTAAGCGTGCTCAACCACATCCTCGTTTCAATGAGTCGTTTGTTCAACTCGAGTCTTTCATCAATGGCTAACTCAATGGAATGAAGCACCGATTCCTTTTTAAAGAAGGATAGAAAATCAAATGAATTTTTTGGTTTAACAGTAGAATAATAATTCGCCAAATCTTCAATGAACTGATCTTTATGGAATTTGTTGCCATTGTGTTTAAGATGAACCCATAACAAGGTTTCAAAAAACAAAGATTTTAATCGATCGTGATAGGTCCAGTTTTGTGTTTGAGGATCTGGAAAAAATAATTGTGACAAAGGAATGCCAAATAACAATCCCGTATTTCTACTCAAGGAAATTAAGTCTTCTGATTCCGTTAATCGATCAAACGGGGCAATCTCCTTTTTTTCGATTAAATCGCAATACTTTTGAATCCAGCCGGATGATCCAGGATAATACACTATTTTACTTTAACGCATAGCGAATAGCAAATCCACCGCCCCAAGCAAAGATTTGAGTTGAACCAATCAATTGAATAACCGGGCCCGTATCGAGTGCTAAATTAAGCGGGAAATCTTGAAAGGTATAATCAATTCCGATTACTCCATTTGCGCTTAAATAAAATGATTTAGAACCAAATCCAACAGTTGGTCCTGCTCCAAGGTACCAATCCAAACCGTTTGGTTCAGGAAGCGGTTTTTGGAGTTCAAAAATTCCGGACAAGTACAATCCGCCTCCATATCCACCAATAGAAAACTCAGCTGCAGTACTTCTGGTGAGCATTTTTTTGACATTTAACCCACCTAAAGAGGGATATCCACCCTTTAATCCAATGGCCAATTTATAGGATTGAGAAAAGGAAAATGTTGAAATCAGTAACACCCCCAGGAATAGAATCTTTTTCATGGTATAATTTTTTTCAAAATTACAATTTACCAGCAAGTGTTACTGCTTTTTGTTTCGTAAAAAATACACCTCCATCTGTTGAAAAGACTTCAACAACGAGCACATACACTCCAATACTCGCCTTTACTTGATTGTCAGTCACGCCATCCCAACTGAATGTACCAGACGTCCCCAAAAATTCATTGGTGAAAATGGTTCTTACTAATCGTCCGCGATCATCAAAAATTTGAGCTTTTCCAAGCATTCCCGAACTCGCAAGAGCATAAGAAATCTGCAATACATCTTCGTACCCATCATTATCGGGTGAAAAGATATCCGTCGTTAACGAAATCTCACCGTTTGACACAGCAGGACGAAATTGTGAATTTATTCTACCCGGTGTTCCAAAACCAATGTCTTCAGCGGCTGAATGCCAATTAAATTCACTACTAGATACTCCAGCAGGATCTATTCGCTCAAGTGAAACTCCATCTGTGACATCTAATAAATCAAAATGCCAGGTATCTAGGTAAGAAACTTTGTCAATTATTTCCGAATTATATAGAAGGTATACTGTTCCAGAGTCGTTGTTGAAGCTTGGCATTTCTGTAAATAAGAACTTACCCGGGATTGCAAATGGATAATTCTGTTTTACAAAATTGGAGTCTTTTCCCAACACCACATAATCATTGGGCTGCAGGATATAATTGGTTGGAATTACTTTAAAATTATCAATCGTATCGTTGTCAAAATTAGCCAATTGCCAATCTTTTAAATTCACTACTTTGGATGAATTATTGTACAACTCGATCCAATCTTGTCCACCTGTTAGTGGGTTTTGTAGAATTTCATTAATGATTACATCTCCCGGCTGCGGTGATTCAGGTAAAATAAACACCCCATTTCGATCTGTTTGGTTCAACCAACAATCAGCAATCGATTGAATAGTGAATGAATAAAGTTGAGATCCTTGCAAGTTTTCATTGAATTGAATGGTCATTAAATTTGGATGCGCTCCTAGCACAAATTTATTTTGAATGGTCAAATTTGGATTAAATGATAACGCAGAATTGGTTAGTGATGCTGAATCCATACCTTCATTGAAATGCAATTCTAGAAAATTGGGAGCAAGTGCCAAAGCAAGAATTACCTCCGGAACACCCGTATCAGGTGTTAAGTCCCAAACAGAATTAACGTAACCCGGAGTTCCTCCTAAAATCCAATTGGAAGCAATCCAATTATCGGCATCTGAGCAAGGATCATTCGGGTTGATTAATTCCAAAGAATATCCACCATCTTGTTTAATATCATCTCGGTACCAGTCATCAGTATAGGTCAACTTGTCAATGATTTGACCATAGGTGTCTTTCAATACCACATCATCTCCTGCATTGTTTAAGCTTGGGAAACTTGTCACTCCTAACGCCGTTGTGTTTGTAAACAAAGGAATACTTGCTGTTGCCGTTAACACCTTATATTCACCAGGGAGCAACCATCCTTCAGTTATTGTTCCGTCTGAGGAAGCATCGCCAATTTTCCAACCAGTCAAATTAAAAATCTTGTTGCTTTTATTGTATACTTCCACAAATTCTACTTCGGGTAATCCAATTAACGGCGTTGGATCCGGAAAAAACTCATTAATAATCACATCTCCTGTAAGTACTGAGTCTGCAACAAGGTATTGAAAAGTCGTAAATGTTGAAGGATTTAAGTTGCTAGAAACATCTGATATGTTGTTAGCGATTAGATTATACGTTGTTCCGTTAATCAAAGGAGTTGTTGTAGTTAAATGCACAATGGATGGATTAACACCATCAATAACTGCCAAAGACGCTCCAATTGTTGGATTAAAAATATAATTACCAGCAATTTGAGCACTCACGGGATCCAAGGCTTCATTGAAATAGGCATCTACTTGCGTGGCAGATATCGCAATGGCTGTGTCCAAAGTTGGTGGTTGAACATCCACAATTTCGTTTCCAATATAGATGTTATCGTAATAAAATTTGTTGGCATTGCTTATGGTGTAGGTGTCAATCATTCCAAAGTGCGTTCCCAAAAGAGCGGATAGATCTGATGCAGTCGCTTGTAAGACGAAATTTTGACCACCCGATAAATCAGCAAATAAACTCCAATCGCCGAGTGCAGACCTCTTTACTCGAACTGAAGCAACAAAACTATTGGCAATTTGCCCATCCAATCCGGAACAAAGCAAGGTTGATGCTCCGGCTTCCAATTTAAACAAGCGAATTGCATCTAATGCATTAGCCTCACCAAATAAAAGATAATACCCATTTTGAACCAAGTTCAAGTCGGCATTATCTGCCGTTAAATAAACCCTTCCAAAATTACTTGTAGATGAGGCAAATGAATGTTTTACCCAAATACGCCATTCTTTATTATCAAGTGAAGTTAGATTATGAGGAGTAGTTAAATAGGAAGCTCCCGCAACTAAACTTGTTAACTGTAATTCTTGATTGGTATTTACACTAAAATCACCCGTTGTTCCTGACCAAATTGGATTATTCGAGAAATCTCCATCGTTGAAATCATCTATAACTTGAGCATTAAAATTTCCCCACCATAGTAGAGAAAATAATAAGAAGGTTATAATTTTTTGCATTTGAATTTCAAATATACGGTTAAAACTATAAATTCACATCAAATTTGGGCCCCTGGCTGAAATCATGGTAAAGATTTAACTTTGAATAAATATAAATACCTCTTTATGAACAAAATTCTTAACATTTCAATCTTTCTTGGGTTGATATTGATTAGTAAAGGAGCAGTTTGCCAGTCCTATTTTCCACCCAATACTAGTTCTAATTGGGAAACAACCACTCCAAGTGCATTGGGTTGGTGTCAACCGAATATTGATAGTTTGTACCAATTTTTGGACAACCAAAACACCAAAGCTTTTATCTTATTAAAAAATGGTAAAATCGTTTTGGAGCAATACTTCAATGGTCAAACAGCTACGAGTAATTGGTATTGGGCCTCAGCCGGAAAAACACTCACCGGTTTCATGGTTGGCCTAGCACAGCAAGATGGATATTTACAATTATCAGACTCTTCGTCACAGTATCTTGGAGCAGGATGGACTGCTTGCACTCCGGAACAAGAAGGAAATATTACCATTTGGAATCAACTAACTATGACAAGTGGCTTGAATGATGGGGTATCGGATCCTTTTTGCACCTTAGATACTTGTTTGGAATATTTGGCAGAACCTGGAACAAGATGGGCGTATCACAACGCACCGTATACCTTACTGGATGGTGTTATTGAAGGAGCAACCGGACAAAGTTTAAATGGCTACACAACGTCAAAATTAGGTGTAACAGGAATTTCAGGTGGTTTTTTTGCCTCTGGTTACAACAATGTATTTGTCAGTAATGCACGATCCATGGCTCGATTTGGGTTACTCATGGAAAACAAGGGGACATGGAACGGAACAGCAATCATGACCGATACCACTTATTTTCATGACATGGTTAATACTTCTCAATCGCTCAACAAGGCCTATGGATATTTAACGTGGCTCAACGGCAAACAAAACTTCATGGTTCCAGGACTTCAAACTGTGTTTCCAGGAACACTGATGCCAAACGCACCAGCGGAAACATTTATGGCGTTAGGCGCCAATGGTCAATTTATAAATGTGGTGCCAAGCCAAGATTTAGTGTGGATTCGCATGGGAGATGCTCCCGGTAACGACCTTGTTCCGTTTGTGTTAAACGACCAAATTTGGGAATACATCAATGCATTAGCATGTCAAGGTGGGTTGAATGAAAATAATGAAAATCAAATTACATTGTTTCCTAATCCGGCAGATGAATTGATTACTGTTTTACTTGAAAATAAGCCAAATTCTATTATTCGTTGTACAATTTTAGATACCAGCGGAAGAGCAATTAAATCTTTTGACCTATCGGATAAAGAAACCCAAATAAGTGTATCTGATTTAAAAGCTGGAGTTTATTTTGTTCACTCTGGAAATTCAATACAGAAATTCATTGTGCACTAGTAGTCCAAAAGAAACACCAAAAGAATTTGAAAAACCCACTATTACTAACACTTCTTTTGGCAATTAGCTGTTCAAAGCTCTTTTCCCAGGGCTCACAATCCGATTTCAATTTAACTGAGCCATCGGAGTTAGCTAAACTTTCAAAAATGTCGTTATGGTCTACTCAATATTATATTCATAAATTTCAATCAAGCGGCAAAATCCCTATCGTTCTATCCGATGGAAAAAAAACAGGGCTCTATGCAGACACTTGTGATTTCTGTGCAGCAGCAGTAGAAGGAACGGCTTATATTGAGGATTCAATAGGAAATATTACTGTCATTAATTTCGAAAAAACAGGTCAACATACTTTTGTAAACTGCAGAGCTTGTGACAAATATGCTAAAAGTAAATTATCGGTTGAAAATTTTGGAAAAGCACTTTGGAAAATATCCAAGGGGTTTGGTGATGGAGTACTGAACTATAAACTTGTGCCGTATCGGACAATTGCCGTTGACAAAGCCATGATTCCTTATGGAACCGTTATTTTTATTCCAAAAGTTAAAGGCAAGCCAATCACATTGCCTAATGGCCAAAAAGTGATTCATGATGGTTACTTCTTTGCAGGAGATACTGGAAGTGCTATAAAAGGAAATCATATTGACCTATTTACTGGAGTTTTTGAAGGAAACCCATTTATAGATGTTATACAGTCTGACCCAACTAAAACATTCGGGGCCTACATAGTGACTGAACGAAACATCATAGATTCATTGTTGTTTTTACATAAAAAATGAAAAAATCTTTATCCCATAATTTATACTCTTTCCGAAAATCTTACGTTTCAAATACTATGATTAAGTCCTTTTCAATCGTTTTCTTAATGTTTTTGCTCATTACTGGTTGTAATAAAAAAATAATTTTGCCAACCGTTCCTTTTGAGTTAACTTTTAATCAACAGGGCACACTGTCTGCAAATGGAACCCGGTTAACCGTTCAATTCACACAACTTGTTGAAGAGTCTCGATGTCCGCCCAACATGGAATGTATTTGGGCAGGTCAAGTGGCAATCAAACTAAAAATCAATAACAGCGTGCAATTTATAGTTGGATTAAACCATTCCAATTATCCATCAACATTTAATTACATGAATCGTGAATATGCATTGCTTGATGTAAATTATACAAACGAAGCATCATTTGGAATTGAAAATAAATGCGTGGTGAAATTGGAGGTGAAATAAAGTATAAATGTCACTATAACATTTTAATCAATCTTACCCTAAAACTTTCTGATTTTTTAAATCTCTTATGTAGCGGTTTGTATTAATTTTACAGCTCAAATTCATTTTTTAATAATTATGAGAGTTGCAGTTGTTGGAGCCACAGGCATGGTTGGAAATGTCATGCTGGAAGTATTAAAAGAACAAAAATTTCCAATTACGGAATTAATCCCGGTTGCTTCCGAGAAATCGGTAGGTAAAACCATTGAATATAATGGAAATTCATTTACTGTTGTTGGTTTACAAACGGCAGTTGATTTGAAACCGGATGTGGCTATTTTTTCAGCTGGTGGTGATACGTCCTTGGAATGGGCACCAAAGTTTGCCGAAGTAGGCACCACTGTCATTGATAATTCATCGGCATGGAGAATGGATCCTACCAAAAAACTGATTGTTCCAGAAATTAATGGCAATGAACTAACCTCATCTGATAAAATTATTGCGAATCCGAATTGTAGCACCATTCAACTCGTATTGGTGATGGCACCACTACATAAAAAATATGGAATCAAACGAGCCATTGTTTCCACCTATCAGTCCATTACCGGAACAGGGGTGAAAGCGGTTGAACAAATGGAAAACGAACGAGCCGATCGCGAAGGTGAAATGGCCTATAAATACCCTATTGACAAAAATTGTATTCCGCAGTGCGATGTTTTTCTGGAAAATGGGTACACCAAAGAAGAAATGAAATTGACCAACGAAACCAAAAAAATTCTGGATTCGAAGATTAACGTTACAGCAACAGCAGTGAGGGTTCCGGTTGTTGGTGGACATTCAGAAGCGGTAAATATTGAATTCAATCAAGATTTTGATCTGGCTGAAGTAAAACAAATTCTAGAAAACACTCCCGGAATTACGGTTCAAGACGATCCTTCTAATTATGTTTACCCCATGCCAAAATACGCCCAAGGAAAAGACGATGTTTTTGTGGGACGCATCCGTCGAGATGAAAGTCAAGCCAATACACTGAATCTTTGGATTGTAGCCGACAATCTGAGAAAAGGGGCTGCAACAAATGCCGTTCAAATTGCCCATTTATTGCTTGAAAAAGGCTTATTGTAATGGCGGTAAAAGTGTTGATGGTTTGTTTAGGTAACATTTGTCGTTCACCAATGGCAGAAGGATTGCTGCGTCACAAAATTCGGGCACTCAACTTAGACGTTGAAACAGATTCTGCCGGAACAGCGGGTTATCATATTGGATCAAAACCAGATCAACGCATTATCGACACTGCGGCGAAATATGAAGTAGATATTAGCGATTTACGCGCACGCCAATTTCAATCAAGCGACCTGGAAACCTTTGATTATGTCTTTGCGATGGACAAAGAAAATCAACTGAACATGCAATCTCTTGCAAAAAATGAAATACAACGAGCGAAAGTGAAACTATTTTTGGAACAGGTTAATTACCCAGAACTATCAGAAGTACCAGATCCATACTATGGCGACCAAGCAGTATTTGAATTCGTTTTTAATCTGCTAGACGAAGCAACCGATACATTTATTAATCAAATGACAATGAATGTAAAAAATTAAAAAGGTTTGTTTTCTTCAAATGGTGCATTTTTATTCTGAAAAATTGAAGTGAATTGAAATTCGGGAAACCATAAGGAAACCGAAGGTTCACCGAAATGGTCGGATTTCAAGAGTGAAAAGCGTTGAAGAATAAACCAGCACCGAGTTTAGCTTCGCTGCTAATTCTTGGTCTTTTGCGAACTTTTCTTTTGCGGAAAAAGAAAAGTGGTTAATAAAAGTATTAAAAAAGTATTGAAATAAAAAAAATGAAAAGAGCAAACGTTTACCTGATTCCAAATACCCTTGGCGGTGAATCATTGTCGGATATTATTCCAGCAGATGTTTCTACCGTTGCCATTTCCCTACGCACGTTTTTCGTAGAGGAAATTCGTTCCGCGCGTCGTCTATTGAGAAAAATGGACCGTGAATTCCCGATCGATGAATGTGCTTTTCATATCATGGGAAAATCCATCAAAGAAAAATTGCCGTTAATTCTATTGGATTTATCCAAACGAGGTGAAAATTGTGGGGTGATTTCCGAAGCGGGATGTCCAGCCGTTGCTGATCCTGGAGCCGAAATTATTTCGTTAGCACATGATCTGAATATGGAAGTAGTACCACTTGTTGGACCCTCATCTATCCTACTCGCTTTGATGGGAAGTGGTTTTTCCGGGCAGCAATTTACTTTTCATGGTTATTTACCCCGAGAAAGACGTGATCGAATCAAAAAACTGAAAGACATGGAAGCAGATGCTTTTCGCAATGGGAAAACGCACATTTTTATGGATACGCCTTTCAGGAATATGCACGTACTGGAAGACATGGTTAATGAACTATCGGATGCCACCCCTTTATGCATTGCATACAACCTAACGCTTCACGGAGCTTATGTAAAAACCCTTTCAGTGGGTGAATGGAAACAAAGAGCGGTGGATATTGCCAAAAAACCAGCCATGTTTTTAATTGGAACAAAACGCTAATTCCTGACCTAAAGGGTTTAATTTTCGTTAACGTTTCTTAGAAAAACAGTGTGATATTATTCGTTACATTTGCCTATGATTAGTTTGCGCAAGCATACCCCAAGATGGGTTATCGTTTTACTTGATTTGTTGCTCAACATTTCTGCGCTTGCTTTTGCCTATTTGATTCGTTTTGATTTAAAGGCCGAATATAGCCTAATTCAAAAGGAATGGAGCATATTATCCAAGTCTATTTTATTTTACATCATCGTTAAATTTACTGTCTTTCAGTTGTTTCGCATTCAAAAAGGATTGGTTCGTTACACGTCTACCGAAGATTTAAGGAGGATTTTTCTCGCGATTGCTACTACCACGTTAATTTTTACGATAGCCAGTATAGTACGCGCCAAATTTATGGATGGGTATTACTTATTTCCGACTTCCATATTAATCATGGAATTTTTAGTGAGTTTCGCCTTCACCATTGGCAGTCGATTTATCGTGAAACTAGTGTATTTGGAAGCCACCAAAGATAAATCTGCAAAGGTGAATGTTATTGTCTATGGGGCTGGCGTTTCAGCGCTTATCACCAAACGAACCATCTCCAAAGACCGATTAATCAATCAAAAAATAATTGGCTTTATAGACGATAACAAGAAATTGCACAATACGCGTTTGGAGGGGACACGTATTTATTCGCCTGAAAAACTGGAAGAATTGGCACGCGAATTTGAAATTAAAACATTGATTATTGCAATTCAAAATCCGGATACGGAAAACATAAACCGCGTAGTAGAAAAATGCTTGAGTTTAGGAATTGAAGTTCAAAAAGTTCCACGACCGCGTAGTTGGATTAATGGCGAATTTTCTTCCAAGCAACTTTCCAAAATTAACATCGAAGACCTACTCGGTAGAAAACCCATTCAATTAGATCAAGCAAAAATCTCAGCCGAATTAAAAGGAAAAGTAATTTTAGTTACCGGCGCTGCGGGTTCAATTGGTAGTGGTTTGGTGAAACAAATTGGAAACTACGAACCTAAAAATATAATCTTATTGGATCAGGCAGAGTCTGCATTATATGATTTACAACAAGATTTACACGCCAAAGGAACTGTTTTTCCATTCGAAATTGTAATTGGTGATATTCGGAATTACGATCGTTTGAAACGTGTTTTTGATTTCTATAAGCCAGAATACGTATTCCATGCAGCGGCATACAAACACGTGCCATTGATGGAAAATAATCCGTCTGAAGCCGTTTTGACCAATGTGAAAGGAACGAAAAACTTGGTTGATTTATCCCTAGAGTTTGGTGTACATAAGTTTGTAATGATCTCCACGGACAAGGCTGTGAATCCGACCAATGTGATGGGAGCATCCAAACGCGTTGCCGAAATCTATGCACAAACGAAAAACAACCTAGGTACAAAATTCATCACAACACGGTTTGGAAATGTACTTGGTTCAAATGGTTCGGTGATTCCACTTTTCCAGAAACAGATTGAACAAGGTGGACCGTTAACTATTACGGACGAGCGCATTACACGGTTTTTCATGACCATTCCGGAAGCTTGTCAGTTGGTTTTGGAAGCAGGATCAATGGGCAATGGCGGAGAAATCTTCGTTTTTGATATGGGAAAATCGGTTAAAATCTTGGATCTCGCTAAAAAAATGATTCAATTATCCGGACTGGAAATCGGCAAAGACATAGAAATCAAAGTAACCGGATTGCGCCCCGGCGAAAAATTGTACGAAGAATTGTTAGCATCAGAGGAAAACACAATTCCAACGCACAATCCACAAATCCTGATAGCCAAAACAAAGGATAATGATGAAGAAAAACTTCATGCCATTGAAGAGTTGATTCACCTTTTTGAGATGCAACAAAATGACCAAATTGTTCGGAAAATGAAAGCAATTGTACCCGAGTACATCAGCAATAATTCCGAATTTGAAAAATTAGACACTAAATGATTTCTCCTGCCAAAATTCAAGTACGCTTTTCAGATTTAGATGTAATGGGACACGTAAATAATTCTGTTTATCTCAGTTATTTTGAAATGACCCGCGTGCATTATTTCAGAG
>Ga0049081_10000905_pt1 | contig 11259 bp, 4 predicted proteins | sample GreLakmeER78MSRF_FD_66717 | JGI IMG/M metagenome (GOLD analysis project Ga0049081, IMG submission 66717) | Freshwater lentic microbial communities from great Laurentian Lakes, MI, USA - Great Lakes metaG ER78MSRF | ecosystem: Environmental > Aquatic > Freshwater > Lake | place: Great Lakes...
TATGTCTTGTTATTATAATCTAAGTTTACTTTGTAATAAAAATAGTCTTCAGGTAAAAAATTAAATTTATTGGGAGTGATTATTGGTTGTGGCGTATTGGTCATTATCGCGTAGACACCTAACTTCGCATCAAAGAATTTACCCGACATATAAAATTCACTAATATCATAAAAATCTCGTTCTCTTAACCAATAGATAAAAAACCCTTCTTTATCTCCAATATAGTCCAACTTGAATTTTGGTTTTCTAATGTCAACATTTGGTAATAACGCATTCAAACTAACACTCATAAAATCACCTTGTTGTACAGGTAGAATTATTGTGAAATAAATCTGTTGAGTCTTCTCATCTGTCGTGTCATAAAAGTCCAACTTAAAGAATGATTTGGTAAAAGGTTTGGTGTAATAATAAACCTCCTCATTAGTAAACCCTTCATTTATGTAAGATATACCCCAATTTGACTGAGTCACCGTAGTTGCAGTTATAGGTAATACATTATCATAAAAATAAAATTCATAATTAATGTCAGTATTACCATTTTGATCTGAATTATTTGAGAAACGGCTTATTTCAAAATCATTTGGCGAACCCACAATTTCTTTCACCATCTCATCTTGATATTCCAAAATACTATCATCTCTACCCGTAAAATCCCATTTCATTTCAATAGGAATATCTACATACTGATCATTTGTTGGTCTTAATATTTTAATTTTATTCACACTCATCTATTATAGGTTCTGCAATATCGTTTATGTTTTGTACACCTATACCTTCAGGAGTTAATCTAAAAATCGTATTAACAAATGGGTAATGTTTCCCATTCATAAATGGATAATTAACCCCAATACCATTATTATCTATATAACCATAAGTATATAGATCTCTCCATCTAAAACTATTTGATAGGTTGGAATAAAATGAATAATCAGGAATATCTAAAATTAAATTACTATCCGCCTCTTCAATATAATCGGAATATCTTCTAATTACAATTGGGTTATGTGGGTTATAGTAGTAACCAAATTCATTTGTTGGCTGAGCATCCGTAACAATATTGAACTTTAAATCGTTATAAACTATTTTGTGAACATATCTTGATATTACTCTTTCATTTTGGTCAAAATCATTCCATTCACAAAAATCACCATCAATTGTATCACCAGTTATTAAATCATTATTATAGTAAAATGGTCCAACAGGTGGTAAAGTATTGGAATTATATTGACCTTGAGTAATACTTGTATTTGATAAGAAATTACCTTGGTCCCACCATGAATTTGGTAACCCATTATCTAAAGGTTGGTTAAATCCCCACCCTTGTTTCATACCTTTAGTCCATCCAAAATAACCTTTCCATATCGTAGTAAAAAATAATTCAGATATAGGTCTATTTTGATTATCACGTAACGGTCTAATATCAATATCACAATTAAACGATAAAGTATATGATTGATTACCTTCTTTAATTGAGGTTCTATTCACATTATTAGGACTTAAAACATCTTTTTCAAATTTTGATTTTGATTCAAATATGTTTTGCTCAAACCCCGATTTTACTAAAATACCACAATCAGAATTTGTTAATATTTTATGAACTCTCACATAATATTCTGATCTGGTCTCCCCGCTATTACTTTTATTTATTATTCTTCTAAATGTACTTGAGATTCCATTTTGGAACGTGGTACCTGTGAATCCAACATTATAAATTTTAAAGATATACGCCTCACTACCAAATCCTGAATCACCGAGTCCATTAACTTGGAAAATGTTCTCCCCATTATAATCAAATGGAAATTCAACAAACTCCCCCGTTAATAAACCATGTTTAACAGGACATTTAAAATTAATATAATTACCATTATCATCACTACCTGATGTTATTGTAAATGGTATACCATCTGATGCCGACCAAAACCAAGATACATTAGTCTCACTATCAATCGCAAATAATGGTTTAGTATAATCGTTACTATAACCATAACTCATATAATGTGTCCAATTATATGTGGAAGCACTTTTATTAATAAATGTTATATGATTATTTGGTGGTTTTGTATAACCTACCACATCATTATCAACTCTAATAAAATCAAATTCACAATATTGAGGATAACCATCCCAAGATGTATTCGGGTTTGTTGCGTAAGAAATTGCATTACTTAACGCATTTGTGTAATATAAATTATTTCTATATGGTACATAGTTTGTTGACCCCGTATATTCATTTTTAAATATAAATGTGTATTTAGTTACAGGTCTAAAAATTGTAGATAATTGTCTTTCATCGTCAAAAACTTTTTGTAAACTTAAATCAACATTTCTGTCAAATTCAACGATTTCTTTTTCCGTTTGTTCCAATGGGACGTTGATAAAAAGATTAGTATCACTTGATCCCTTATACCTTAAACTTCCTAATACAATATTTGTTGAGTTATCTATCATCTTATCCCTCGTTATTTACATATAATTTAACAAATTTATCAATTGCGGTTTTACCATTATTTAATCCAAAATAAAAATGGAATGGTGCTCCAACTATAACTTGATTTGTAACTTGTGGTGTAGGGGCAGGATTTCCATTAACATCAAAATTAGTTATCATACCTAATTTAGTGGTTGAAGATTGGAAATATGGATCAACATTGAAATCCAAATTTTGATACCCTTTATGGAAGAAAGGTGAAAACGTATACCAATTATTATCTTCAGAACCAAATATATTTGGTGATGAATCTATTATCCATTGATAATGTGGTACATCTTGAGTTTTTGGATACCCATAATAATCTTGTATTAATGGTGATTGACTATATGTTTCAACACCAGGAGTAAACCTTCTTCTATATTTATACTCCTCGGTTGGAGTTTCAAATAAAATTCCAAAAACAGGTCTTGCAGGAGACTGATTGTCATTTCCAAAATAAATTGAATCTGGGTTAGGGTAATTTTCAAATATAAACGGATTCATTTTCCATTCAGAATTTATTGATAGAGCTTGAGCAAAATCACCATCAATTCTATCTCCTTTTCTACCACTATTAAAGAATTGGATTATACCTTTTCCTTCCGTATTACCCCCACCACTTGATATAGGTAATATAGCCTGTCTAAACGTATCATTTAGTAATCTTGATAAAAATCCAATCTGTATTAAATCAGACGTATCTTGATATGAGGTTGATTTGACTTGATCAACCAAATAACCATTAAAATTTGAGTTATTACATATTTCAGTAATGAATTGATCTCTTGGTCCTAAATCCGCAATTGTTGTTGGGAATTGAATTTGTTTTTCATTATAACCTAACCCTGGATATCCATTAACTATTGATGATGGCCAATTTGGATTAATCAAAGGTTTATTTTTACCAATAAATTGTTGTGAACTTTCTTTCCATGGTGACGATCTATAATAAAACCCATTATTTAATTCATTAAAAATGATTACATCATCACAATAATTATAAGTAGGAGTATTAGGATCTTGTATTGTATATGTTGATGTTTTATTGAACGCATACATATATAAAACTCCGTTTATCCAATTGTTTTGGAAGACCTGAGCAAACACTCCACGACAAGCAGCAAAGGTAATTGTAAACCTTGTTTTCCACTCTAAGAATAGTTTTACGTCTTCATCATATTCTGTAAGGTACTTTTTGTTTAATAAACAATAACATCCTTTTTTAACTCTATTTTCAGGTACAATACACTGATCAGGAGGTATAACTGTCACGTCATTACCCGAACCTTGATAACATTGTAACGAAACCATATCATCACAAGTTAACGTAGATGTAATTGATCCAATATTATCAGGTAAATCAAGTTGGTTACCTGAAGCCAAATCCGATGCTAAATTTGTTCCAGATGTTGAGGCAGTTCCATCAGTACTATAAAATGTAAAATTATTATTTTGATGTAACGCATAACCCGTTTTTGATCCTGCACCATCTTCAGTTTTTGTAGATGTTGGTAAACGGTCACTTCTCATAACCATCTTAGTTTTATCATTAAAATTAACACCAGGTAATCCATATCTATAATAAACAGGTGAATATAATGCATTCAATTGATTTGATGGCACATTACCTATTTCCCCTTTACCCTGACCTCCAAAAAAAGGTGCCGTATTAACACTATTACTAGAAGAAGGATACAAAGCATTACTTTGTGACCCTAAGAATGTTCCACCACCAATATAGTCGGAGGTTGATTTTGGTAACGTATAATTATTAACAGATAATATTGTTCTTGGAGTACTAGTTAATGAAGAAGATCCAATAAATTGCCATCCACTAACTGGTTGGTAATCGGCAACACTAAGGTCGTCAGTTGAGAGATAGTAATATGGGTAGTCTGAAGTAAATGCGGTATAATTAGGATTAGCACCATCCGCAGGTCCTATATTAAAATTATATGAAGGGAAATACAGATTAGTTGCCGTATTTGTTGCGGTATTATGACTAGCAGGTTTTAATCCTGTCGGTTGTATTGGGACATTTAAATAATAATCACCTTCAGAGGTTATAACAGTCCCAAATGGTTCTCCAAATATTCTTGATAAATCATATTTAATTTTTTGTGGTGCGGTATTTACGTCAACACCCCTATTTAGTATAATAATTTCAAAATTTTCATAATTTGTCATTTGAGTAAAGGCTTCACCAGCATCATATAACGTGTAACCATTATCACAAGGATATAAAAATTGAATTCTATGTTTTAAAAAGGAACTTGATGGTAATGTATTTGATGTAGTTCCAGTTAAAAGACTAAAATCCGATACCGTCATACCGGTAATCATCTGAAAATATTCCACATCGGTGGGATATTGTAAATACCCAACCTCATCACCAACAATTGATGATGGTATATTTGATATCACAGGTTGGGTAATAATAACATTTGATTGGTTAGGATTTGGGTTATTGATGTTTGATGGGTCAGCCCATTCAACAACTATTGAGGTTGTTCCCGTTGTTGTTGTACCTGTAATTGCATTATTACCAAATTCGTTTAATGTTCCTCCCGTTATGTTAACATAACCATTAGATTTTAATGGGTCATTAAAACTAATTGGTTTACCAACTTGCATTTGATCTTTTGTTCCAGGGTTTGCTAAAAGAACCACAATTTGATCCTCAAAAAAAGTATTTCCATTTAAAGATGGATTAATATATGTTCTAACTCTATTTGTTGCGTTTAACCCAAAATATTTATCTCTTGTATTAAATTCGTTTAATTTTTGTGGAAATGTTTCTTTAGTTGGGAAAGCAAAACCTCTTAGGTTAAGACCACCTAAGAGACTCCGAGCGGAAAATATAAATGGTTGAGGAGCATGGTATAAAGCAAATTCATTACCAAAAATAGTAGTTTCATTCACTACCCCCGTTGAGCTTAATATATCATAACCTGAGAACATTCTTTGATAGTCAACGATTCCTCTTCCCGCAACTTCAGAAGTTATATCTTGGTTCATTGCTGCGGTAATTAACGATGGTACTCCACAATCCTGACATGAATCTGTAGCACCATCAAGACAAGGACCATTCCAAAATGGTCCTCTATTATTTTGCATTTGATCCTCAATTGGTTTATTTTGACTATTAGGGTGAATAACATTATATGAACCAGGAACATTAACAGGAGCCAAAAACCCATTCGACTGTCCAATGGTAACATTAACACTATCTGATTGTTGCGCATCTATTTGATCATTAACTGAATTAGCATCAATATCATCATCTAAAGTAGCAGGGCCACAATCACAATCACAACTTGTACACTCAGGATAAGATATCATTGGTAATCCTATCCTTGGGAAATTCTTAATTTTAAGTAAAAATTTAATTGTAAAAAGAATAAACGCAATTGATAATGCCAATCTAAATACGAACGATAGTGCTTGCGCCGCAATTCTTAATCCTAAACCAAAATTGATTACGGGACCACCTAAAGGTGCAAATGCAAATAACTCCATTAATGAGTTTATCCAATCAATCATATCCCTTATGGCATCATAAGCGAAATATATCCCTAAAACGATTAATAAGTACTTTAAAACAGGCCATGCCCACGCTATGAAGTGAGCAACAAATAGTAATACTAATAAAGGAAACGTTAAAACGTTAATTAGTATGTTAAATATAAAAAATATAATATCAAAATTTCTAATAATATCATTAGATGGAAACGTATTTACCGTTGACTTACAAGTTCTGTTATCAATTTCTTTAATACCCAAATGTCTTGCCCTTGACACACCATTTTTGTATCTATCAAGGAACATTGCCGTCGTATAAACTTTATTGTAGTTCATTTCATAGAACGTATCTTCACAATTGATTGCAGATAGAGGATCCACATAATCATCCCAATCTAAACTAAAACTATACGATCTTAATAAGTCAAAATAATTCTGAGGATAAAAAGTAAAATTAACTTCTTGTTGTTGAGTGTTATCTATTGGTTCTGAAACCGCTAAAACAATATCACCCGCATTTACAGGTATCACACTTATATCACCATAATATGGTTGTGGACCACTACCATCATCAATATAAATTGTAAAGTTTTTACTATTAACAGAGTCCTCAAATAGAAGTCCTCCATCAGATGCTGCCGTTGTTGATCCAGTGTATTGTGGTGGATTAACGGGAAATGTTGATGGCATTATAATAGAAAAAGGTGTCGTTGAGTTTGGATCAAAAGGATCCGTTGAACTTGATACCCATCCGTGTTCTTTAATATTAGGTACTAAGAAATTTGCTCTTTGAAACTCATTCTGTAACCCACCTTCATTATTCCATTTGAATTTAAAACGATATCTACCTTTTGTTGGTATTCCTTTTGTTGGATCATTTGATATAACTTGTTCACCAAATTCATTAGTAATTATGTAATCCAAATTCATTGGTACATTCGCCAAAAATGAACCATCCCCATCTATAATCTTTCCATCTTGTTCAAACTTATGTTCTTCAAGAACAGGGAAATTATTTTTATCAGGATAAATTGTTTGTCTAATAGATAATATTTGGCCAGGTCCCGCAATTAACTCACATAAATTACCTGTATTATTTTTTGGCTTACAACTTGTTTTAAGTGCATCCTCATTTGTTGTGGATATTATAGACCCCATCAATATAGCGTTAGGTCTAATAGTTACATTCGCCTCATTAGTTAAGTCAAAATCAACTCTCGTTATACCTATTTGACAAATGTCTTCTTGACCCCAAAGTGGTGAGATATCAACATTCTTATTTAATGTCTTAATCTGTGGTAATTCACTTAGGTTTGATGATTTTTTAAATGTTGACCCATTAACTTGAGTTTCCGTTGCTTGCCCTGCATTAATCAAATCTTGTGGTGTTAAAGAAAAACATCCAATATCAGATAAATCAACATCCATAAAAACATTTTGAGTTCCAATTGGAACACCAAAAATCATGTAATCTCCACTATCATTGGTTTTAACCGTGTACTTATAATACTTGTCGTAAACCTCAATATATGTCTGATCTATTAAAACTTCTTCTCTATTTGGGAAAGTCCCTGTTGCCGAATGAACACTATATGACGGGTCATGTGGTAATAGGTTATATCTATATCCCGCATCATTATTATCTGATAATGTTTTATAAGGATATAACTCAGAAATAGTAGGGTTTAATTCATCCTCAGGTGTTAGAGGTATGAATATTGAAACTTTTGCATTAGGTAGACCAAATCCACCATTAACCACAACTCTACCAACCACAACTCCATAGTCAGAACACACCTTTGTATAAAGGTCTGATTGATTAATTTTTAAAGATAGTATTTCTAAGAAATCAAAATCTTGATCTAACTTTACGTTGATATATTTGTCAACACCTACTTGTGTCCTTATTCTATATGATTTTGGCATTAAAGTCTTTTTTTGATAAATAGTTTAGTTCCTATTTTCAAAAAGTAGTTCTAATTAAAAAAAAATAAATTATCAGGAGAAATTAACCGTACTTAAATTGATAACCCTTACGTTAATGTCTTTGTTTGGGTATCTAATTTGATAAATTTGAGTAGGTTCAGCAAAAATTGTATCGGCAATTAATTGGATTTGTTTAGTTGCCGGATCTGAATATTTTTGAGATGTTTGATTTGAAGAATACTGACCTCCAACCTTATTAAAGAATTCCATATCAGAAATACTTACAACCCCATTTTCAGCTTGGATTAGTCTTCTTAATTCAGATACCACAACATTTTGACCTAATTGTCTTGTTGTAGGACTAAAGTATGTTGTTATAATATCAATTATTTTAGATACAATCGCACCTTGGTTTTGACTAGCATCCAACACAACATCAACGTTAACCGCCAAGTCAATTGGGTTTGCACTTTCAATTGAAATGTAATCATTAATCATTCTATAGTTAGAGAGGTAATTCGCAACATTAGTTTTTAATGTATTAGAAACAGTGTCGGTTAAATTACCACTTGTATCATAAGATAACATTTTTATCTTAATCATATTATTCTCTTCCGTAATCGCAACTTTTGCAGGTGCTCCGAACTGAGATGGCATTGTTCTAATGATAGATTCGTAGTCGTTTATAGTTACCGCTCTGTTTTGTGCCGAGAAGTTATATGAAACCAAGTTTCTAACCTCCTCAAGTGTCGGTGCGTTTGCCCCTCCAATTGCCGCAGTAACATTATTACATTTTAACGTATTAATAACCGATCTGTTAATACTTTCTGACGGACCATTAACAAAGAATGAAACCGTTCCAATTTGATTAATAACATTTATACCTAAGTTAGTTGCTTGACCACCACCAACTCTATATTGAATGAACAATGTTGAGTTTGATTTCAATGCCGCCCCTAATGCTAAGTTATTTGAATATTTGTTTAAATCAAATCCTTTTCCTGTTCTTGCAAAATCTCTAAGTTGTTCTTCCGCAGAAACATTACCACCACCAAATGTCATTTTCAAATAACCTTCAGGTGTGTATTCAGATGTGAATTTAGTATTGGTTAAAATATATTTACCAACCTTTGTACCAGGTTGGTCAGAAACTTTAGTTGGATCCTCAATGAATACTCTATCTTCGGCAAGTGCCTTAACTTCATACCATCTATTTTCTAAACCTAAAAATTCTTGTGGGTTTGGTATTGTATTATATTGTGTACCATCTTTTAAAATAACACTTGTTATACCTAAAACATTCTTTTCAGGTAAAAATAATTCAAAGAATGGTTTAACATCATTTGGAGTAATAACTCTTTTGAATACTTTTGTAAATCCATTAACTACCACTTCTCTTTTTGTAATAGTGTAATTTAATAATTTACCATTAGCATCAAAGTTAGGAGTTTTTAATCTATTTAAAGTTCCTTCCGCATTAATTGCAGATGCAAAATCAATGTCGTAAACCGTTTCAAATGGTTGTCCTGCACCATTTACTTGAGATCCTCTTCTTAGGATTCCACAATATCTTAAATCTTCTCTATCACCAAATGCAGGTACCGTTATTGAAAAATCAACTAATGCCACTGAAGGTCTTTGACCCGGTATTTTTAACCCGTAAGTCTTAGCGATATTATATACTGAAGATTTTTGTTGAGCGTATTGTAATACCGTTTCTTGGATACTTCTGTCAATATTGAATTGTAGGTTATCTGTAACGGCAGCATTTAGATCTAACATTACTGAGAAAACCCCAGCGTCGTTAAAGTTTTGTACCAAATCAGGATAATAAGTTCGTGTAAAGTTTATTAACTCAGTTCTTATTCCCTGAAAATCTCTGGTTGTGTAGGATATTTTTTTCTCAGCCATATACTATTAAATATTGATAATTACAAAATCACTACTTTCAAAGGCTTGATTTGTTACCTTATAATCTATTTTAATTTTTGCGGTATGTTCTTTTTCACTTATACCTTGTACTTTAAATTCTCTTTCCCCATCAGGATTAATAAAAGTACCCTTATCTTCTTCACCTAAAGAAGCGTCGGTAATTGATATATTAGTTATTTGTACCCCCGGCATATATTTCTCAACTGAGTCTCTAATTTCACCCTCAATTTCACTAAATGTAGGACCATCAAGAGGTTCAAAAATATACTCATACAATCTTGTTCCAAAATCAGGAAGATAATATCTATACCCTTTTCTAGTTAACAATAAATGAATTAAATTACTTCTAACTTCTTCATCAGTACTATCAGAAACATCTAAATATTTACCAATGTAAGATTCTCTAAAAGGAAAATTTATCCCATATGTTATTCCATTTGCCATATCTAATAAATATAGTATCTATGTGTTTTGAATAAATACATATAAAATAAAAAATCACGACCTAAGTCGTGATTTCCCATCGTGATACACTATTCATCCTAAGATGAACATCCGAAACATTCAAACTCTGAACTATCAGGTTTTGAAGGTAAATCCATATTAGAAAAATCTACTTTTGGAGTTTCAACTTTTTTAACAGGTTCTTTTTTTGTCATGTCCAACGCCAAGTGTTTTGCCCCTGTTGAAATCGCTTTAGTTCTTACATAATAACAAAGTGTTTTCAATCCTTTCTCCCAAGAGTGGAAGTGTGACGAGGTAATTTTAGATAATGATGGATTTGACATATAAATGTTCATTGATTGTGATTGGTCAATAAACGGTGCTCTGTCTGCCGCCATGTTGATGAGTTCTTTTTGTGATATCTCCCAAATTGTTTTGTATTTAGGAATCAAATGCTCAATTCTTTTAACTTTCTTATTATAATGTTTGTCTTCAGGATCTAAGTAATTGTTAAAATTAATATTTTGGATTGATCCGTCATTCATAATAATTTCATTTTTTAAATCTTCAGACCAAATTCCAATCTTTTCAAAATCACTAATCAAATACTTGTTAACAATCATAATTTCTCCACCTACAACACGTCTGTTAAAGATTGCTGAGTGAGCAGGTTCTGTCATTTCATATGAACCCGTAATCTTTGCAGAAGACGCTACTGGCATTTGAGCGGTGAATAAAGAGTTACAAACTCCATACTTACTAACATTTTCTTTTAGTGTTCTCCAATCCCATCTTCCCGATAAATCATCTTCTTTCAATCCCCACATATCAAATTGGAATATTCCTTGTGACATTGGTGACCCTTTAAAGTAAGCATATGGTTCATACTTACCGCCCTCACACAATTTATTACTTTCGGTGATCGCCGCGAAGTAAATTGTTTCAAAAATTTCTTTGTTTAAGTT
>Ga0049081_10000908_pt1 | contig 11252 bp, 10 predicted proteins | sample GreLakmeER78MSRF_FD_66717 | JGI IMG/M metagenome (GOLD analysis project Ga0049081, IMG submission 66717) | Freshwater lentic microbial communities from great Laurentian Lakes, MI, USA - Great Lakes metaG ER78MSRF | ecosystem: Environmental > Aquatic > Freshwater > Lake | place: Great Lakes...
CCAAATTATAGTCAACCGAATAATCCAATCCTTCTGTTAATTTAATTCCACCAGCAGTTACGGTTACTGCGCCTTGCGGAACATTTAGCGCGTTAAGTGGAATATCCGAAGTAATTGACGATTGGTATTCTCCCTTAAATGAAAATCGATTTTTTGCAGGAATTTGCTGTGCGGCAGTTATTGTTGAATCATACAATTCTGTATAAACTACTTGGTCAATTAATGTTGGCGCTATGCCAGCCGAAACTAATTTGGATTGAAGTGTTTTTCCGAAAGGCTCAATTGTTGAAAAATAGATGCGGCCATTTTTTTTATTGATTGTTCCACCATTCTCCATTTTATTACCTGTTATCGTAAAAGGAACAAAGTCGAAAACACCATCCGTAAACGGTTGGTTGTTTTGATTCAATTTATCCATTTCCAAGAGTGTAACGATTTGACGATCATCAACACCGGCCATTGGAAAATAAGGGACATTAACAGAAGTCTCCCTATTGTTGTAAAGAATATCAATTTTGAACCCCGTCTGATCTACCTGAAAAGCCCCAACTGAATAAACATTTTTCATCATCAAATCCCATATTTTATTTCGCGGATTTGTTATAGTTGGTTTCAATAATTTTAGCACTAATGCTTCTTGTCCTTGAGCTCCGTCTGTTGAAAGTTCGCCCACCTGAAAAGTCTCGCCGTTGAATGTATATTCGTAGGCTACTGCAAGAACCTCATCATTATTGAGCGGGGTGTTTAATGAGACATATCCCAATAATGCATTGTACGTGTACTCTTGTTCTGTTAATTTTCGGGCATTTTCAATTTTCTCATAATGAATGGCTTGGGAAAATGGCCCAGGAGCTGTAACCTGCGTAGCCAATGATGTAACCGCATTTTGGAAAGCACGTATCTGTGGTTGAGAAGAAGCCCATTGATACAAATTATTTGCTTCATTGTCAGGCATTATTGCTGTAGCATATCCACCGGGACTTCCTTGACAATTATCTGGTTTTGCCTCTCCCAAATCGGCAAAAGCGACAATGTTTCTTGTGTTTTCCGTATTATTGGTTCGATTGGTTAACCAAACTTCAATTCGGGTAATGTATGCTGTGGAATTAACAACTGGTAATGCAGCCATTGCGGCATCGTAATTATCATGATGGTATAAATTTAAAAAGTAATGTCTATTCGCTTCATATTTATCAGCTCCCAATTCAAACTTTTGAACTTGAGATTTTCCGGTGATATTAATTTCTTGTCTTTTTCCTTTAGATGTTGCAGCAAACAAATCCCAATAGGAACGACCAAATTTTAATTGAGCCTTCGCTCCAAACAAGGTGGAAGACCCTTGAATCAATGACGTTGGTGAATCAAAAGTGATTTGTCCTAAGGCAATTTTTTGTAGGATTTGATCCTCATTACCGGTATGTTCCAATTTCGATATATTATCAAAATCAAAAGCCGCTTGGGTATTATAACTTGTGTTTATTTTAAGTTTAGAGCCGATTTGCCCAACTAAATTCATTTGAATTTGCTGGTTAAAATCAAATCGAGTAATTTGCCTTTGTCTGAGCGGTAATATTGGGTTATCGTATCTAGAATAGTTGGCGCCAAGTGAAACTTCCACCTGCCCTTGAGGTTTTAATACAATTTCATTTCCCCCGAAAAAATCGGCAAATAATTTACTTCCAACTTTAATCGGCAACTCAAACGGGCGGCCTTTTTCCGTTTGTTCTTCAATCTTTTTTTGCCAATTTAAAGTCGTTGATTTTTTTCGTTCATATTCCAAATACTCATCCAATGTCATCATGGAAGGATATCGGTAATACAAACCGTTACTCATTCGTTCTGTAAAAATGTACTTCCCGGTAACAGGATCATAAACGACAGTTTGTTCCACAGAACTTGGGTCACCAAAATCAAAACTTTGCGGTGTATTTAATGTTGGGTCTAATGGATTGGAAATTGGAAATTGTAATGTTGTGTCTTGTGCCAAAAAACCAAAACCGACGAAAATAAAGTGTGATAAAACCAACCACTTTGCAAACGACCTATTTTTAATTTTTCTCCAATTCAATGTTACAATAATTTTAATGCTCCTTTAATTAATTCTTCGAGGGATTCTTGACCTGTAGCCAATTTATCCAACACTTTATCGGCCAGTTTTTTATCAAAACCTAAAGAAACTAAAGCGTTTAACGCATCAAATCTAATTGTATTGTGACTAAACGCTATATTTTCACTCGCAACACTCAATTTTAACACTTTATCCTTTAAATCAATAATAACTCGTTGGGCTGTTTTAGCGCCGATTCCTTTTATACTTTGTATTGTTCTAACATCCTCTGTCTGAATTGCATTTGCCACTTCTTCTGGCGTCAATGAAGACAGCATGATCATGGCTGTATTTGGGCCAATTCCTGAAACACTCACCAAATAATTAAACATTTCGCGTTCTTCTTTGGTATGAAAACCATATAACAAATGAGCGTCCTCTCGAACAATTAACTTAGTAAAAACTTTGACTGCTTCCTCTGTGCCAAGTGCTGAAAATGTGTTTAGTGATATTCGAACCTCATACCCAACACCTGCGCAATCTACCACAATTTCAGTGGGCGTTTTTTCAATAAGTCGTCCCGTTAGTTGTCCTATCATATTTATTTGTTTTGAGCGTCAATTACAGCTACTTTAACCATGTTCACTATTTCGCGAACCGAGCTGCCAAGCTGAAGAATATGGATTGGTTTCTTTAATCCAATTAAAATGGGTCCTATCGCTTCAGCATCTGTTGTTTGTTGTAATAGCTTGTATGCTATATTTCCCGCCGATAAATTTGGGAAAATCAAGGTGTTTACTTGTTTATTTGCTAAATGAGAAAACGCGAATTTTTCATTCATCATTTCTTTATTCAAGGCAAAATTGGCTTGCATTTCGCCATCTACAATTAAGGTTGGGTGGTTTTCATGTAAAATCTGAACCGCCTTGGCCATTTTTTCAGAATCATCGCCAGGAGAAGATCCAAAGTTGGAATAACTTAACAATGCTATTCGCGGAGTTATTTTTAATTTACGGATTGTTTTGGCCACATTTACTGTTATTTCCGCAATTTGCTCTGCCGTTGGGTTTAAATTTACCGTTGTGTCTGCTAAAAATAATGGTCCCTTTTTCGTAATAAGAATATACATTCCCGCCACCAAATTCACGTCTTTTTGCAATCCTATGGTTTGAAGGGCCGGCTTTATAGATGATCGATAGCTTCTTGTTGTACCCGTAATCATTGCGTCGGCATCTCCTTGATCGACCATCATAGAACCAAAGTAATTGCGCTCTCTCATAATTTGAAGCGCTTCAAATTCGGTGAATCCTTTTCGTTTTCGTTTTTCGAAAAAAGCTTTGCCATAAACGATGCGTCTTGTTTCTTCTTCTTCCGATTTCGGATCTACAATTGTTTTTTCAGGTAAATCAATGCCATATTCTTCAATAAGTGCTTCAATGCGTTTTTTCTTACCGAGTAGGATAGGAAACGCACACCCTTCTTCAAATGCTACCTGTGCGGCTTTCAATGTTTGAACGTTATCCCCTTCAGCGTAAACGACTTTTTTAGGGCTTGATTGTGCTTTTGTGGTGATATTGCGAATGAGTTTATTATCAAGGCCTAAACGGCTTTTTAAAATAGACTCATATTCATCCCAATCTAAAATTGGATTTTTTGCTACGCCAGAATCCATCGCAGCTTTTGCAACTGCTGGAGCCACATAATGAATCAAGCGCGGATCTAATGGCTTTGGAATGATTTGTTCACGACCAAAAGAAATGTTCTTTTCTCCATAAGCTTGAATTACTTCTTCCGGAATGGTTTCCTTGGCCAGAGCGGCTATCGCTTTAACAGCGGCAAGTTTCATTTCCTCATTAATTGTAGTTGCGCGAACGTCTAAGGCTCCTCTAAATATAAAGGGAAAGCCAAGTACGTTATTTACCTGATTAGGATGGTCAGAGCGCCCAGTAGCTAGAATAATATCTTTCCGAACAGACGTTGCGTCCTTGTACGAAATTTCAGGTTCCGGGTTAGCTAAAGCAAATACAATTGGGTCGTTTGCCATGGCAGCAATCATTTCCTTTGATACCAAACCAGCACGTGACAATCCTAGAAAAACATCAGCATCTTTGAATGCGTCTTCAAATGAAATAACATTTTCATGTGCTGCAAAAAACTGTTTGTAATCATCTAAGTTGGTTCGCTTTTTAGAAAGTAGGCCTTTAGAATCGAACATAAAAATGTTCGATAATTTAGCACCTAAAGAAAGATATAGTTTTGCGCATGACATAGCAGAAGGTCCCGCTCCAGAAACAACAATTTTAACATTATCAATTTTTTTACCCGCTAATTCCAAAGCATTTAATAGTGCCGCTGAAGAAATAATAGCCGTGCCATGTTGATCATCATGCATAATCGGAATATCTAATTCCTCCTTTAATCGTCTTTCTATTTCAAATGCTTCAGGCGCCTTGATATCTTCCAAATTAATTCCGCCAAAAGTAGGAGCAATTGCTTTTACCGTTTGGATAAATAATTCCGGATCTCTTGCATCGATTTCAATATCGAAAACATCAATGTCAGCAAATATTTTAAACAACAGTCCCTTTCCCTCCATTACAGGTTTTGATGCTTCGGGGCCAATATCACCCAAACCTAAAACCGCCGTTCCATTGGTGATTACTGCAACCAAGTTTGACTTACTCGTGTATTTATACACATCCTCTTTGTTTTCGGCTATTTTCAAACACGGTTCTGCGACACCGGGTGAATAAGCTAGTGATAAATCTCGTTGAGAGGCATATGGTTTTGTAGGAACTACCTCTATTTTTCCTGGTTTACCCATTGAATGGTAATCCAGCGCTTCTTGTTTTCTAACTTTTGACATTCCGTTTTTTTGTGGGTGGTAAAGATACAAAATGAATAGGATATTTTTTACACTTCGAATAAGTGTGTGTTTTAGCTATCAAAAAAATCTTGCTTTTTTTAACTTGTTTCAAACTATTTATTTATTTAATTATTTATCTCATTTACAGACACATAATCAATTTAAAACACTTACAAACGAATAATAATCGACAATAAATAATTATTAACCGAATAAAATTTTGAGTTGAGGGAAACTTTGCAGAGTCAATTCGAATCAAAAACGTAAAAGGACACAACAATTTTTTCAAACCTTAATTTTTACAAACATGAATGCACTAAGAAACAAAGTGAGTTTGATCGGTAGGCTGGGCGCAAATCCAGAAGTAGTAACATTTGAAACAGGAAAAACGCTAGCACGTTTTACGGTTGCAACAAATGAGTCATATAAGTTAAATGGCGTATGGCAGGAACAAACACAATGGCATACAATAAATGCCTGGGGCAAAGTGGCTCAACGAATGCAAAAGACGCTTCAAAAGGGACAAGAAATCGTACTAGAGGGGCGATTAGTTAATCAAAACTATGAAACAAAAAATGGTGAAAAACGATTTGTCACCTTCGTGGAGGCAACTGAATTCTTGGTATTAAAGGCAGCCAATGAAAAGCCTTTAGAAAAAACAACTCAAAAAATAAATACTAAATAACCCCAGCAAAAATGAATTACGTAAATCTAATAGGAAAAGCGCGTTCTGCCGCACAATTTATAGAACTTGATAATGGAAAAAAATTAGTAAAGTTCACGATGTCAACCAAAGAAACCTATTTCGACGAAAAGGGCAAATCCAAATCTAGGGACACCTGGCATACTCTAACCGCCTGGGGTAGATGGGTTAAAGTTCTTGAAGAGTTAGAATTAAAAGGAACTAACCTAGCAATCGAGGGCAAAATCGTTAGCCGTTTTTATAAAGCGGGCGGCGTTCCTAAATTAATATCAGAAATAGAAATCAACGACTTAACCTTAATCCCAAATAATTAATAAAAATCACACACATGACTACAGTAAGAAATCACATCACACTCATTGGCAACATTGGCTCTTCCGCTCAAATAACACGTTTTGAAAATGGTAAAAGCATTGCCCGATTTAATTTAGCAACCGACAATACGTATAGAAGTAATAGCGGAAAATTCAGAAAAGACGTAGAGTGGCACCGCGTTTTTGCTTGGGGAAACATGGCTGAATTTATTGAAAAATATAGCGAAAAGGGTAAAAAAGTCGCGATACATGGTCGGCTGGTGAATCGCTCCTATTTAACGCAAACAGGTGTTAAAAAAAGCATCACAGAAGTCGAAGTGAGGCAGATAATCGGGTTATAAAAACCAAACGGTAACTCTAAAAAAGCAGTCTAAACGGACTGCTTTTTTTCGTTAAAATAACTTCTTTGTCGAAGAAAGATCAATATTACTCCAGAGGTTATAACCGCATCAGCAACATTCCAAATAGCAGGAAACACTTCTTTTCCCCCTAATACAGGAAGCCAAGTAGGCCAAAATGCTTGAAACTTAAACATATCAACAACATTCCCCATTAAAAACCCGGTGTTTCGCACCTCTCTTTTAAAACCGAAACAGTCAGCGAAGACACCTGAACCTTCCATTCCATTGTAAGGCATGCAAGGATCAAAAATGAAATACAAATCATAAAACATGGAATCTATTAAATTTCCAGTGGCGCCCGCTAAGACTAATCCAATTGCTACTAAAAACTCTGTTTTTGCACCTTTTTTTGCTTGCTTGAACCAATAAATAGAAATCCCAGTAATTGCTGCAATTCTAAATACACTTAACGCCAATTTATGCCAGACCTTGGATCCAAATGTTGTTCCAAATGCCATTCCCGGATTTTCAATATATTCCAACACAAACCAATCTCCGAAAACAGAAACTGTTTCGCCGGGAAAAAAATGTGTTTTGATATAAATTTTAACAAATTGATCAACCAATAAAACCGCCAAAATAATCCCCCCAACGATAAATAATTGTTTCTTCACCCTTTATTTGTTTTGTGCGTTTTTCGCGTCAACCCCCATTGTTGCATGAGGAACCAAACGCAATCTTTCCTTGGGAATTAACTTTCCTGTAACACGACAAACACCATACGTCTTGTTTTCAATTCGTATTAATGCGTTTTGCAAGTTTTGAATGAACTTTTCTTGTCGCGCTGCCAATTGCGCAACCTCCTCTCTTGACAATGTTTCAGAACCATCTTCCATCATATTAAATGTTCTACCGGTATCGTCTGTACCATGGTCATCACTGTGTGACAAAGACGCGATTAACAACGAATAATGCTCTTGTGCTTCTTTAAGCTTAGCATTAATTAATTCTTTGAATTCAACTAATTCACTATCAGAATATTTATTTTTTTCTTGACTCATTCTATTTATTTTAACGATTGAAACACTTGCCTTGCCTAGTTTAGTACAAATATAAATTAAAAAACAGAACTTAAAACCGCTTGTAATATTGTTATGAAAAAGAAATAACCGACAAAAAGACTAACTTCGCTCTATGATTCGGTTTTTTGTGGAATATAGGATAATTTGGTTCTTTCTTGGGCCGTTACTTATTATTATTTTTCATTTATTAAACTTCTTTTCTAGTTCAATCGCTATTCCCGAGCCTATTAACTTAGGATTATTTGGTGAGCTAATTACTATTTCTCCTTTCCTTTCTCGTTTTCTTGCGGTAATTCTAGTATTAATAAATGCATTAAATCTGACACGAATTTTCAACGAAAACGAATTTCACGACAAAACGATTTACTCTACTGGCTTTTTATATTGTGTGCTAATTAGTTTGTTTCCTTGTTTCTATTATTTCAATTCTATTTTATTGGTGCATGTGTTATTAATCGCTGTATTTAGAGAGACTTTATTAATCAAACAAAATGACGGAGATCAAAAACATGTATTCAATGGGTCTATATTACTTGGACTAAGTTTTTGTATACATCCTCCAACAATAATATATATTCTCCCCTTTTTTCTTGCTGTTCTGAATTTAAAAGTCATTCAATTCAGAGACATTATCTTAGTAATAGTTGGATTGATGATTCCTTTTGTTTATGTAGGTTCTTATTATTTTTTAAACGAGGAGGTCATTCTTATCGATTTTTTCAATGTTCCCTCTACGTGGAAAATAATTGTTTTTGACTTGCTTTTTGTGCTGATAATATTAACATTTCTGTTCTTGCTTGCATTTGTTAGTTTGCGATCCAATGCGATAAAATCCACACTACGTCTCCGTAAAATGATGGTTCCAGTTTGGGGGTTTTTTATTTTTGGGATAATTATAGGTGGGTATGATTTATTCTTTTTCGGACAGTTTGATCGCTTTTCATTTGTTTTAATTTCATTACCTTTTTTCATTAATTATGCTTTAACTAACAGACACTATCGCCTTTTTGCCGGCATTTTATTCTTTATCGCTTTGGGGTATTCATTCGTTAAATTTTTTGCTGTTCTTCCATTTGGGTAGCTATAATTTTAATTACCTTTGATTCGGTGATTTATTTACCTAAAAATATTTAAAATGAAATTTGGCGTTGTAACCTTCCCTGGGTCTAATTGTGACCAAGACATGATTGATGTGCTTCGTAATCAACTTAATCAACAGGTAATAAAGTTATGGCACAAAGACACATCTCTTCAAGGAGTTGATTTTGTTATACTTCCGGGTGGGTTTTCTTATGGCGATTATCTACGCTCTGGAGCAATTGCTCGGTTTTCTCCCATCATGAATGAAGTTATCCAACACGCTCAAAAAGGAGGTTTTGTAATGGGTATTTGCAACGGATTTCAAATTCTAACCGAGACCGGACTTGTAGATGGCGCATTATTACATAACAATAACCAACGTTTTGTTTGTAAAAACACTTTTCTGAAGCCGGTATCAAATTCTGCTGCTATTTCCATTGATCTTAAAAATCGCTCATATAAAATACCAATTGCTCATGGTGAAGGGCGGTTTTTTACGGATGAAAATACGCTTAAATCACTGGAAGACAATGATCAAATTCTTTTTCAATATTGCGACGAAACCGGGTCGGTAACAAATGAAAGTAATCCAAACGGGTCATTAAATAATATTGCTGGTATTACCAATAAGGGAAAGAATGTTTTTGGAATGATGCCACATCCAGAGCGCGCTTCAGACCACATTTTAAGTAATGAAGACGGGCTATTCTTATTTAATTCTTTATTAAACAACTGTTAAAAGACACTTTTAAAAATGAGAGTATTATTGCTTGGATCTGGGGGGCGTGAACATGCAATGGCATGGAAAATTGCACAAAGCTCTATTTTGGATGCGCTATTTATTGCCCCTGGAAATGCTGGAACTCGAAATTTTGGCAAAAACATAGACCTTTCCCTAAACGATTTCAATGAAATAAAAGAGTTTGTTTTGCAAAACCAAATTGACATGGTTGTTGTAGGACCCGAAGAACCTTTAGTAAATGGAATTCACGACTTTTTTTTAGACGATGACTTACTTAAAAAAGTTCCAGTAATTGGACCACAAAAGGAAGCCGCAAAATTAGAAGGAAGCAAGGACTATGCAAAAGAATTCATGGTTCGTCACTCGATTCCAACGGCTAAATATGCAAGTTTTACAAAGGAAACACTAGAACAAGGATTGGTGTATTTGGAAAAAATGAAAGCTCCTTATGTGTTGAAGGCAGACGGCTTAGCTGCGGGAAAAGGTGTGTTGATTTTGGAATCTCTTGAGGATGCTAAACTTGAATTGTATACGATATTGTCGGATAATAAATTTGGTGATGCTGGTAAAAAAGTCGTTATTGAGCAGTTTTTATCCGGAATCGAATTATCTGTTTTTGTATTAACCGATGGTGATTCGTTTAAAATATTGCCAGAAGCTAAAGATTACAAACGAATTGGAGAAAATGATATGGGATTAAACACAGGAGGCATGGGCGCAGTGTCTCCCGTTCCGTTTGCCCAAGGTGCTTTTTTAGACAAAGTGACCAACCAAGTAATTATTCCGACAATTAAAGGATTAAGAAACGATAACATTCCATACAAAGGATTCTTGTTTTTTGGATTAATAAATGTAAAAGGAGATCCTTATGTCATTGAATACAATTGCCGAATGGGAGATCCTGAAACAGAGGTGGTTATTCCTCGCTTAAAGTCAGACATTTTAGATCTTTTTGAAGGAATTGCAACCAATACATTATCAGAAAGAGATATTCAATTTTTTGAACAAAGCGCAGCAACGGTAATGATGGTTTCAGGTGGATATCCAGAAACATATAAATCCGGTTTACCAATTTATGGATTAAATAATGTTACAGATAGCTTAGTTTTCCATGCTGGAACTACTGCAGACGGCCCCTCGATAAACACATCCGGCGGCAGAGTACTTGCCGTTACTTCTTATGGTAAAAATCTTGAAATTGCTTTAGCAAAATCGTATGAGAGTATACAAAAAATTACATTTGACGGTGCCTACTACAGAAAAGATATTGGTTTTGACGTGGTAAAATAAACCAAAAACGAATGACCACCGAAAGCACAAATTTTCTAATAATTTTATTATCCCTCGCTTTTTCCGCCTTTTTCTCAGGTATGGAATTAGCATATCTTTCCTCTAACCGACTAAAAGTAGAACTTGACAAAACAAAAGGCACGATAAGTAGTAAAATTATCGGCGTATTTTATTCAAGTGAATCTAACATGATTACTACTTTGTTACTAGGAAACAATATTTCACTTGTGTTATTTGGATTAGCTTCTTCCGAAATATTAAGCCCTTTAGTGAGTGAATATGTAAGTAGCACCGGTCTTGTATTAATTATTCAAACTATAATTTCCACACTATTAGTTTTGTTTGTTGCTGAATTTTTACCAAAAGCGCTTGTTCAAATAAATCCTAATCGGTTTTTACAATTGGGTTCTGGATTTCTTTTTATTTTATACGTTTTATTGTATTTACCTTCGCAGTTTATGCTGTTTATTAGCGGTTCCTTGTTACGGTTAACAGGAACAAAACTTGAGAAAAACGAGAAAATCTTCAGTAAAGTGGATTTGGAACATTTCATACATGAGATTCACGCTAAGATTTCCTCTGAAGCCCATTTTGGGAATGAAATTCAAATACTTCAAAACGCCCTCGGTTTTTCCAATGTTAAGGCACGTGATTGTATGATTCCTAGAACAGAAATTGTTTCTGTGGATGTAGACGACTCTATTGAGGTTTTAACAAATTTATTCATTAAAACAGGGCTCTCCAAGATTATTGTTTATCGAAATACCGTTGACAACATCATTGGTTA
>Ga0049081_10000913_pt1 | contig 11213 bp, 18 predicted proteins | sample GreLakmeER78MSRF_FD_66717 | JGI IMG/M metagenome (GOLD analysis project Ga0049081, IMG submission 66717) | Freshwater lentic microbial communities from great Laurentian Lakes, MI, USA - Great Lakes metaG ER78MSRF | ecosystem: Environmental > Aquatic > Freshwater > Lake | place: Great Lakes...
CAATCATACCGTTACCGATTGACTTACCCAGGTCGCCTTTTAGGATCATTGGAAAAGCCAGTCCGATACCTAGAACTGCTGCATTTTTAATACGATCATCCGCTACTGGGATAAAACCAGCAACTTTTTTACCGATAACTGCTCCTGCAATAATTCCCAGGGCAGCTGTAATGTTAGCCTTACGGCCAATCGCACCCATACGGCGGCGTCCGCGTCTTTTGGTGCTTTTTCTACGTCTTGCCATTTTGTTTTTTTATGTTTGTTTGTTACGTCCTAATTACCATAGCAGCTGATCTGCAAAGTAGCCTGGCGATCCTTTTACTTTTCTGTCCGCCTGGTGCCTTTGCTTGTATAGGCGCCGCCGCTGATCGGCTACTGCTTTTCCAAATAACTTTCGGTAAGTTGGATAGTCCAGGTAGCCTTTAGCGCCTACACTTGTTATAAAATTTCCTTTTCCGTCATATACATCAATTTTTTTTCCCTTTCTGCTGCTCGGCTTTACTCTTACATTTAAGCGCCTAGCCTGGGCCTGCGTGTAGGGTAATATTTTATACATTAAATTCTAATTTTTGGCGTGGTATTTTTTAGCTTTTGAATATCCTCGTAAGTTTTTTCAATATTGTAAGATTGAAAAACTATACCACCGCCATAAGATTTGTTATCGTATTTTTTTCCACCTATCTTATTTGCTTTTTTTACAGCGTACTGATATTTTTTATTAAAAGGAATTGATATTCTTTCTTCATCATTCAGTATCTCTAAAAAATGTATTACGTAACGTGGGTTACCGTTTACATCATTACTAATTCTAGTAAATTTTTCGCCTATATTTCCAATACCGCTAATTACTCTTTCAGCTACTTTGTAACCACTAGGCATTTTTAAACCTTGCTTTTTTAATACTTCGCGTACCCTTCTACTGGCTGCTGCTGGCCTTTGTCTTTTTGTTCTTTCTGCCTCTCTCTCTCTTTCTGCTTTTGCCTGCTGCTCTTTTAGCCTGTCTAGATATGCGCTGCCTATTTTCTTTTTCTTTTTCTTTTTAAGTCCACTTACAACGCGAATGTTTACGTTATGGCTTTTAGTGTCTTTATGTGTTTCGCCTACTCCAGCGCGCTTTTTAGAATAGCTAATCGCCCAGGCTTGCTTTACAGCTTGCGCCTGTGTTAGTTTAGGGTTTTTTTTGCGCAGTTTTTTAGCCTCTGCTACTACTGCTTTAAATTTTGCGCGTGCTGCGCGTTGCTTTGCAGTCATTTATTTTCTAGTTACAAAATACAGGACAGCTGCGCCGCCTAGTATTAAGGGTAAAAAATTAGGTTTGCTAGTGGTTGCTGCTTTTGTAAATGCTGGCGTACTGCTTACGTCCATAGTTGGCGCTCCGTCCTCAAAAACTTGATCTGCTGTATCTATGTACTGCGCCTGCGTTGCTGCTTTTGGCTCCAGCGCTTTTTTAGCTAATTCCTGGGCCTTTGCGTTTATTGCGTCCTTTCCCAACTGTACCAGTTCGGCAGGATCAATACCAATCTGCTTTAATACGTCTGCAACTTTTACAAGTAGTGGCGCCGCTGTTGCTGCTGCCGCTGCTGGTGCTGCTCCTATTGTATCATCCCCAAAAATTCTTTTTTTAGTAGATCCTTTTTCCCAGGCTTTTTTCAGCGACTCAATTTTACCGCCTGCACCTTCCCAAAAATTAGTTAGCCTGCTGGGTGCTTTTTGCCAGGCAGCGTTCAGCTTTGTTCCCAGGCCGCCAAAGTTTAATGCTACTAGCGCTAAAAATGCGTTGCGTACTGGTGCTGCTGCCACTTTTAAAACTGCTTTTGTTCCTTTTTTTAGTACTTGACCTGCTGTGCGGCCCGCAGCCTGGCGGGCAGCTTTCAACTCTGTTCTAGCTGCTGTTTTCGCCGCTTTTGTCGGCGCCGCTTTTTTGGCTGCTTTTGCAGCTTTTAACGCTGCCTTTTGTTGCGCTGTCGCGCCCAGTCCACTTATTGAATATAATGCCATTTTTCTATCTGTTGCGTATTTATAAGGTTTTTTATAGTCATATTGTCCTACAACTGGATCCAGCCAAATTTCGTTACTTGTACCAGGGTTAATTACTACAAAAACGTGCTGCGGTTGCTTATCAAATTCGCGGTAACTAGCAAAACGATAAGCAAACGGTATTCCCAGGCTTTGTAAGATCCCACCACTAAAAAGGCTGTAATGTTTGCAATCCCCGTACCCTGTTGCCAGGATCGCAGCAGGACTTTTTACAGTTTGTCTGCTGCCAGGCTCAATTACATAGCGGACGTTATTTTTTAAAAAATTATAAATTTTTCGTCCTACCTCTTTTCGTGTTCCAGCATTAAAAAAAGAACTTATCCTACTGTACTCCCTTGCGTGCTTATTGTGCGCTGTTACTATTGCATCAATAATATCGCCAGTACTTTGATCCTGGACTAGCATTTCGTTTTTATTTTGAAACGGTGCTAGTCGCCCCATTAATACGTTAGCGTTCACAGGCGGCGCGTTTCAGTTATTGGTACTACAATACCGTCCACGTTTGCCGATCCTTGAAAACTAGCTGATACCTGGCCTGCTGGCGCGGTTAGCAGTTCGCGTACACTTTCAAAAACTCCTAACGCGCTAGGACGTGCCACAAGGCGCAGCGTACTTTCGCTGTTAGGTGCGACTGTCTGATCGCCAAATGCTGATACATTAGCCAGGTACTTATCATTCACGCTTATTGATCCAGTAATACTTTTAATCTTAATCGTTGTATTGGTGGGATTCTGTACCGCCATTTCAACGTTAATAGTGGGTTGTAGCAGGCTGCCACCTGGGCGCAGGGAGCGCAGCTGAAAGATAGCTTTTTGACCAAATCTAAACCTTGAAAGTAAAAAGAGTGCAGCAGCGCCGCCCACCCAATAAATTAAGTTTTTCATTCGCCTTTCGGCGCGGCTTTTAGTGTTCTATGTCGTTTGTCTTATTAAAAGTAAAAAAACTTTTTCGGCCTGCAAAACTTTTACGCAACTAATTTTTTCACTTTTTTAAATTCTCAACTTTTTGAGTTATCTGTGCAGGCCTTTGTGGGGCCAAGCACAGAGTAACTCAAAGTTAGTAAAAATAATTGATATTTTAGGGAATTTAACGTGTTTTTTTTATCCACACATTACCTGTATTGACCTTTATTTAATAAAAAACCGCTGCACAATACAGCGCAAAAAAAGGCCCCTAGTAGAAACCAGGGGCCGCATTGTGAAAACCAACTTATGCCTGCTTATGAGAACACTAATTTACAGCTTTTTTTCAAAATCGCGTATAAGCCACGTGCGGCGCTCAAATTTCGCACTTTGCTTGTCGTACCAGTTAATGTACCAGGCGCCTAGATCCTGGCAAAATCTGCCAAATTTTACTACGTTGCTTATATTTCGGTATTTCCTGGGCCGCTTTGTTCCAGGCTTAAAAAAAACTATTGCAGTTTTTAGATCCTTCGCCATTTTTTGCTATTTTCGTTTTGAATACAGGTGATCGCGGTTAGTTCTGTCGGTCGTTTGTCCGCGCCAGTTGAGCCTAGCTCCTGGCGCTTTTTTTTAGAATGGTAAGTCATCTAGCATTACACTATCAACATTACCGCTGCCTATTTCCAGCCTACTTTGCTCTGCTGGTTGTCCAGCTTGCGGCTGTTCTATTACTTCAGTAAATAAAATGCGTAGGTAATTAGATCCAGTTTTGCTTTTGTTGATCCAGCCAGCGATTCGGTATTTTTTTTCTGCTAGCGTAGCTGTTCCCGAATAATCGGGCGCTTGCGCTGTTTCCTTTTTTGCGTTGCGAAAAATTGTTCCGCTGTTGTTTTTCTGTTCCATAGTTATTAGCGTTCAGTTTCCTCTGTTCCCAGGTTAAGATTTTTTACCTTTTTTAGGTATTGAAAAAGTTTCTTGTTCTATGTAGGGTACTTGCTGCCATAGTCCGTTAAAATTCATTATTGCAATAGGATCAAAGTCGTCCGAACTGCGCAAATATTTAGGCCTTAAAATAAACTGCTGATTTTCTTTATTCCGTTCTACTATTAAGGTACTCTGCGCCCAGCGATCTGTATTAGATCCCAAGTGCCCTAGCGTTTCGCCCTGGCCTTTTCCCAGGTGCAGCACTCCAATTAGTAAAACGTTGTAAAGTTTTGTGATCCTTTTAAACCAGTTTGTAAGTAGCCTAGTTTCCCTTTCGTCATTGTAGTTTAGGCAAAGATCCAGCAGTCCGTCAATGATTAAGACGCTACAATCTGCGTGCGCCTGCAAATAAGATTCAACCAGTTTACGTATGCGCCCTGGCATATCCTCACGCGTAGAAAAGGCGTCAAAAAAATCGGGTAAGCTATTTTTATCTGCAAAGCCTTTTATTTTATCCATTTGCCTATAAAAGTCAAAGGCGCTATGCTCTGTATCAAAATAGGCTAGGCGCTGCCTATCTGCTGGCAGCGAAAGTTTAAGGCCAAAAACAGCCTGGTAATGCGGCACTAGCGCACTAGCAGCAATAGCACCTACATAGGTACTTTTGCTTGCCTTCGGCAGGCCGCTCACGACTACATAATTTTGTAGCGTTCCCACTATTTTAGAATTGATTGAAAAAACGACCTGCTCCTGGCTAGGCCTGCGCGTAGGATCGTAGCGCCTAGCTTTTAGCAGGTCGTTAAGTTCTAGGTCGTTTGTCATTTGTTTAATAGTTCCAGTAGCTAGATAGCCATAGCATAAAAATTAAAATAACTAGCAGCCAAAATTTAGGACTATTCAATAATTGATAGGACGTCTTTTTCATTTTCTTTTACATTTAGTTTTTCAATTAGTTCTTTTGCTGTTTTAATTGCCGCCTCTATTGGTGTTACTGGCTGGCCTTTGTCTGCTAGTTTTTTTGTAGTTGCTAGTTCCAGGTAAAAAGGGAGTAGCTGTAAACTAAAATACTCCAGCTTTGATAGTCCAGGAATAGGGGCAATAATGCGGCCCAGGTTGTCTTGCGCTACTTGCGGTGGAAAGGCAGGCGCGTCAAAATGTACGTTTTGCATAGTTGGATAAATTTTATAGTGTTGTAAATAAAAAAGACAGTTTCAACTGCTATCATTACTGTTAGCATTAGTGGGAAACAAAATAGCCAGGTATAACTCCAGCTAATTACCCGATCAAATTTGCTCATAGTTTCCAGTATTAACGTTTACTAACTGGCGCTGATAATAATCAATTGAATCATCAACCAGGGTGCGCATTTCCATTTCTAAATTGAAAGGAATAATGTTTTGCTCAATAAATACCTGGCTGCCGCAGTCAAAGGTTACCTGGAAGGTAATACGCTTTGTGCGTGATAGGTTAGATCCGATAAATTGAAGTGCTTTGATTTTTCCCTCTAGCATACGCTTATAGGCCGCTAGATCGTGGGGCGTAGTTTTCATACGGTTAGAATTTTTGGTGTTTGTAAGATCGTTTGTCGCTAACAAATTTATAGCACTTTATTTCATATAAACAAAAAAAAATTCCGCTGTGATTCAGCGGAACGTACAAAGTAAGTAAAATCAATTATTTAGGATAGGAAAAGCTGCTGCTCTAATCTGCGCCGCTTTTGCAGTCCTGGAATAACTTTACCGCCTGCATAGATCCAGCGTAAAAATTCCCTTGCTACTTCCTCTTTTGGTGCGCGTGCATTTAGCTTGCGTAGCAGCGTACTTTTTGCAAATCTAGTAGGGCCAATATTATAAACAAAAGACGTTAGCGCTGTACGCTGATTTTCATTAATAGGCACTTTTACTAATCTGTTTACATCCCCCTGGCTTGCGCTAGTTTGCATTTTTAACCAGGATAGCGCCTTTTCCCTTGTAACTGTATCGCCTTTTTTTATAGGTAGTCCAGTTTCGGGATTACGCGTAGTACCGTAGCCAATAGTCCAAATGCCTGCGCTGTCCTGGTAGGCTTTTTCTTCAAAGCCTTCAAATTGTGCTATTAGTTTTGTTGCGCTCACTTTTGATCCTATTAATACCAGGGCCAGCACAGCTAGTGCAATTATGTACGTCCTGGCGCCTTTCATTAAATACCTGTTTTATCGTAGTCCTTTGCAGCAGTAAGGCCCAGGCCTGCGCCAATTGTAGTAATACCAGTTACCAGGTCGCCTTTTAGAATAGCTGCAATACCGCCAATAACGGTAGCAAAGCCAAAAAAGGTAGTTTTCCAGTTTTTAAATAGCTTTTTCATATTTTAAATAGTTTAGTCCGTTGTAAATAATTGTAGCAATACCCAGGCCCAGCATAATAGTTTTATCCTGGCCTTTTAGCTTACTACTAGCGTAGATCATAAAGGGGCCAATAAAAATAACGTCAGCTATGCGTACAGCCTGGCTTTTCATTAGTCCTTTATTAAGTGTTCAAGCAATATATCTAGCTTTGTTTCTAGCCTAGTAAGCCGCTGATCGTGATCGTCATTTTTAGACGTCTTTTCTTCTAGCGCTTTTACGCGCTGGTTAAGAATCGCCCAGCTGGCGCCAACAGAAAAAATACTACTTACTGCTATCGTTACTATTTGCGGATCCACTCTCTTGCTGTTTTTGTGTTTCTTCAGCGATCTGCTGGTTAGTTTCGCGCAGCTTTGCTTGTAGCCATTCTATATTTGCTAAAAGGTCGTAGGCTGCTGCTTTGAGCGTTTGAAGTTTGTCCATTGTTGTAGTTTTTAGGGTATTAAAGTTAAATTTAATTTGCTACAAATATACTGGTAAGCAGCTAAATTAATATCTGCTGACTGCCCCCACGCTGTATAGTCAGCACCGCTTATTGTAGTATTTCCTTGCGCTAGGCTTTGCTTTGTTTGCGCCCCCTCGCTATCTGTTGTAACGCTACTTATCTGCCAGTAAAACTGCGCGTAATCGCTTAAATTATCATTTACAATACTAGCGTCAATGTAGTTGCCTGTTGCGGCTGTTCCGTTTGTCCATATTTGGACGGGTTGAATTGAATATCCCATTTTTATTTTATTAAGTTACGATTGCCAATTTGTAAGTTGTAGCTCCAACTTGTAATTCTATGTATTGCGTAGTGTCTAATACAACCGTTGCAGCTACGCGGCTACCAAGTTTCCATTCTGCCGAAGTTCCACCGGTAGGCGCACCAGTTTGTATTGAATCTTCAAGCAATAATTTGCCGCCATTTGATAAACGCATACGCACACTACCGTTATTATCAACTCTAAATAAATTACCAGTTGTAGCGGTAAAATCAGTAGTTATCAAAAAAGCAGAATCCGAATATCCAGTTATAGCAGATTGATTAGATGCTCTAGATATACCAAAATAAGCCGCAATGGATGAAGCCTCCGATTTGCACTCAAAATAGGGCAACATAGCGGCACCGCTTGCGCTACCCATAGTTAAATAACCGTTACTAACTGTATTATCTATCGTTTGTATTGTATCTGTAAATCTTGCATTTCCATTTACTTGCAACTTTTGCCCCGCGTTGGTCGTTGTGCCGATTAGTACATTACCGCTAGTAGTTCTAAATACTTCTGTTGAGCCTACTGCAAAAACTAAATTAGGATCTGTACCAACAGCTTGTGTTTTCAAAAACATTAAGTTGGAACTACCTTGATATTGAAAATCTAAAACTTTTAACTCCCCAGCTAAATTATTTGCACCAAACCTTGTTATTGTTTGTACTGCATCTGTATTTGTACCTAAATTCACGTTTAATCTAGCTGCAGGTGTAGTTATGCCGATTCCAACTAGGCCAGTACTTGTCCAATTTAATACTTCTGTAAAAGCGACTGATCCACTTGCGCTATATCCTAATCCATAAACATCTCCTGTAATTGTTCCAGTTGCAGAAACTACACCTATTACACCGTAATTGTAATTAGCATTATTTTGTAATAATATATTATTTCTTTTTCCTGATGCATTACTTAAAAATCTTGCAACTGTTAAAGCTGAAGTTTTAACGTCTAACATAAAGGTTGGTGCATCACCGATTCCAACATTAGAACTAAAATAGCTTGTACCAACAACTCGTAATTTTTCACTCGTATTAGTCGTAGTTCCCAGCAGCAAATTAGCTGCCATATAATTTATATCACTGCTGCCTTCTTGGTATATTCCCCAGCGATTTGTGTAAGTAACCGTTCCTGTGTTAGCGGTTTGATCGTTTAAAAGTAGCGCGTAGTTATTAGTTACGTTTACTGCACTACCACTATTATCGGGAAACAGCGCGCGCAGTCCTGCTAGGTGCGTAATTGTACCAACTGCTGATCCGTTAAAGGCCCAGCCTGCTGTTACGTTAGAATAGGCACGAATTTGCGTTCCCTGGTTATGTGTTAGCGTTCCTGCACCAGTAAAAGCAATAGTGTTGTAAGCATCTAGGCCACTACGTGCGCCGCTAGGAATAGTAGCATTACCAGCAAGCGTTAAATCTAATGTAGCTGTTAGCGGAGTAATTGCGTTAGGACTAGAAAAAGATCCGCCAGCCGCTACACTTAAATTGTAGTCAAAATAGTTTCCGCGTGCTAGTCCTGTTGTATAGGTCTGCTGCGCTTGAAAGGTACTTTTATTTGTTGCTGCCTCAAATTCCATAGCATCAACACCAAGTACCGTATTATGTAATTCAAAAAAGTTATTTCCAGCGTTGTAAGTATCGCCAATGCGCCAAAGGCCACTACCTGTACGCTGAAAGGCAATATAAGTATTACCAGTTGCGCTAGTTGTATTAAACTGCGCTATCGTGCCTGTACTATGCACGTCAAGCGCCGCGCCTGGCGTAGCTGTAAAAATACCTATTCCAGTAGCGTTTATGTAAGCTACTGGCGTGCCAGTTCCGTTATTTTGTACGTTAAAACGGTATCTAGTTTTATAGGTTGCTGCCGCTGCGTCTATTGTTTCAATAGTTAGCTGCGTAGTTTTAAACGTGCCTGCGTCATCGGGTAACTGAAAATGTAAACCAGTTCCCATTCCAACGCCAGCAGTTCCACTAGATAAGCTATGCTTAATTAATAAAGGATACTGTCCAGCAGTAGTGTTGGGCGTAGTTTCTTCAATAACTGCCGCAAAGCCGCTGCTATTTGTTACATTTTTTGCCCATAGCGCAGTAGTACTACTGCCGCTACCTGCATTAGTTGTAAAATTTGCGTAGATCCCTACTCCGTCTGTCTTTACTGCCTCAATTCTAGCACTAGGCGTAGCTGTTGCCACTCCTAAAAAGCCGCTAGTATTATCCCAAAATAAATTCGCGCTAGATCCTATCGCCTGGCTACTTGTAAAGTAAGCCACCTGCGTAGCTGTTCCAGTTCCAGTAATTGTGCTAGATCCTGGGCCGCCAATAAGATCCCACGTTGTACCGTTGTCGCGGTAAATTTCGTAAGTATCTGTACTGACGAACAGCCTACCAGTTTGGCCAGCAGCAGGACGGTTAGCAAAAGTATTGCTATTAATCGCTGGACTGCCTAACTGGTTTAATATATTAAAATTAACGAACATTAAACGTATCGTTTGAGTATTACTGTTAATTGATTCACGCCAGCACCGCTAAAATTGAAAGAATAAACTTTTACATTTATTTCATTTTCGTTTCCTGTTATATTCCAGGATTGATTTGGCGTTAGTAAAAAACCGTCCACCGTTACGTTGGACGTACCTTGATTAACAAAAATTACGCTATTAGCATTAGTATCAGTTTGACTGCTACTGCTAAAAATCTTTGTTTCTGTTATATATTTTTTACAAGTCATTTGCACTCGCTTTTATCTTTTGCGTACTGATCTGCAAAAGTTGTTTCGTCTGGTAAAAAGGTCGTTTGATCTACTGCGCTTGCTACTAACTGCCTTGCTTTACTGGCTGCTGCGCGTGCGCTAGGCGCAGTCATTCCGCTAACTTTCTTTTTTGAAAAAAGCCATACAAAATAAGCTGCTGCTGCTATGTATAGTAAATTCTTATTCATTGGTTAGTTTTTAACAAAGTACGTCTTGATCTCTAAAACCACTAAAACGAATCTGTCCTTTTGCTAATTTTTGAGTAACTGCTTTTACAGCCTTAACGTCTTGCTTTTTCTTTTTAGCAATACGAACAGCCTGGCGCTGTGCCTGGGCCGCTGCTTTGCGCTGCGGCGGCTTTGTAAATACGTTTTTAATTACGTCTGCTGCTTTATCTAAAAGGCTAGGCGCTCTGTCTGCCTCAAATTCCTCTGCTGTTTGACGTATCGGCATATCTGCTGTTACAGTTACGCGCGGACGCTTACGAAAAGCCATAAAGGCGTAAGCAGCACCAGCAACTAGCAATAAGGGTAATATATTTCCTTTTTTCACTTGTTAGGTAGTTTATTGGTAAAAGCTAGTAACTGTTTTAGCTGGGCGTCCGAAAGTCCGTCCCAGGGTAAGATACCGCCACCATTTGTTAAAAATGTAAGTAGATCCTCTTTATATAGTTGCTGGAATACATCAGCTAAAAATGATACTGCCGCTTTGCTAGGCATACGACTAAAAGCAGCCATAACAGAATTAAAATCGTCCTGGAATATTCCAAAAGCACTATGAATCTGCCTTGCGTACTTTTCTGCGTCTGCACGTCTTACTAATCTAGCGCCAGTAGGTTTTTTGTAGGTAGGTTTCCAATAGCTAGTAGGATCAATAATTTCCTCACTAGCAGCCTTTGTACCCGGGCCAGCAGCGATACCGCCTGCAATTAATAGGCGCTTAATTGCTGTAAAAGCAAGCAAGCCGCCACCAATTAGCAGCACGTCTGTTGTTGATATTTTTATTCCTTTTGCCATTATTTGCGTAGCATTGATAGCAGCATAGTTATTTGACTTTGCGGCATAGCAGCTAACTTCATTAGATCATCGGGCGTTACTCCTTTGCTAAATAAAGTTTGTAAAATTTGTTCCATATCTTGTTCAGTATGTGTTCCACTTACTGCCTGCACTCTAGGCCTTGCCATAGATCCTACCATTCCAGTAAGCGCATTAATTAATAACTCCTGTACGCGCGGCTGTTGCAGCATACCAGCTAAAATACTTGCTGGCGTTGCTGGCTGTTCTTCTTCTTCTTCTTCCTCTGTTTCATCTTCTTCAATCTCTGCTAGCCTTTCTGCGCGTAGCGCGCGGATCTCGTTTAGGATCTCGTTATTAATTTGCGTTTGTTGCGGCATAGGATAGCCAGCCACATAGTTAGGCTTTTCATTCAATCTAAATACCTGGCGCACCTGGCTTTCAAAAACGCGATCTTTTG
>Ga0049081_10000914_pt1 | contig 11208 bp, 12 predicted proteins | sample GreLakmeER78MSRF_FD_66717 | JGI IMG/M metagenome (GOLD analysis project Ga0049081, IMG submission 66717) | Freshwater lentic microbial communities from great Laurentian Lakes, MI, USA - Great Lakes metaG ER78MSRF | ecosystem: Environmental > Aquatic > Freshwater > Lake | place: Great Lakes...
GAAGTGGACTTTCAGTCATCACAATTGCCGCAAGCGTTAAATCACGGTTCTTCCTTGTCGCCGTGTTCCAAGGACTTGAGCTTCTTTTGAAGCCACATCATCGACAGAATCGACACTCCGAGTGACGCTAGACCCGACAGAATCGCGATAACCACCTGTACGTTTTGCAGGCTGATAATGGTTCCGAGCCATGCGCCGACGTTGGCGAACAGCAGTTTAGCTCCGGCGTGGTCGTTCATTTGCGCGTCGGTTGGTGCATCTGAGCAGTCATGCGTGAGCCGAACCACCATGCGACGGAGGTTCCTGCCAGCATCTGGAAAGATTGGAGCGCGTTCGCCTTCACCGCTTCGTCGTCGATGATCAGAATCGCGACGAACGCGCCAACGACGAGGAAGGCAGTCAGCGCCGGTCGAGTGACCGCGCGAACGTTAGCAGCCCACGGCGCGACCTTCTCAGTCATGTCCGACGCCGATGCGGACTGAGACGCCGCAAAAGCAGACCAAGCCGCAACCGCCTCGGCTGACGCTGCTTGCTTGTCGAGCAGATCAAGCTGGAACTGGTTATCCAGCTTCTTCTCGCGTAGGCGCATCCAGGTCGTCGCCAGCGAGCCGACCATGCCGAACAGACCGCCCGATCCGGCGTTAAAAAGGAGATCAGTTATCCAGCCCACATAGAAGCGGCTGGCGTTAAACTAGATCTGCGCAGCTTGGCGGAACACCTCGTCTATCTGTTCCGCTGTGAGACTGAAGGCAGAGCCAAAGGAGAGAACCAGAGGATGCGTGCGCTTAATCTCTGCCGCGTATTCCCACAAGATCTCGGCCTCGGCTTCCTTGTCGACGTCCTCGATGGCAGCGATCAGAGCGAGCACGTCGTTGGGCTTGATGTTGTGCAGACGACGCAGCGCGATTCGCAACTGCGCAGGACCGACCGCCTCTGGTACAGGCTCAGGACGCGGTGGCGGAGGCGGATTGTCTGCACGCCACGTTGCAAAGTCTACCTCGTTGAGCAGCAGCCAACCAGCAGCCACAGGATACGGCGACACGCCGTCCCACAAGATGCAGTTTACCTCGTTCTCCGGAGAAATCAAAAAGTGCTTCATAGGTAAGTGATCACGATTACCACGCCGTTGCCTCCGTTGCCGCCTGCGCCGGAGTCCACAACGGCGTTTGTTCCTGCTCCACCACCTCCGCCTCCGCAACCACGACCGCCATTTCCGCCGTTACCCACTGGTCCACTTGTAGTAGTTGATCCACCTCCGCCACCACTTCCGCAATGAGAGTAAGTCGGCCCAGCACCAGCCGATCCACTGCCTCCAGCCGTACCCGCTGCACCGCCGCCTCCAACGTCATATGTACCTGCTTGACCGCCTTGACCACCTTCAACGACGACATTTGAACTACTAATTGACCCTCCTGTTCCACCACCAGAACCTCCATAAATCGAACTTCCCGCATTTTGCACAATGGTGGTGGAGGAAGGAGCACCAGAAGCACCTCCCCATTCATTCGATAAACCCTGCGTACCAGCCGATCTCCTGCCTGATGTGCCAGTTGAAATACCAGTCGTTGTTGTTTGAAATGCCCCTGCTGCGCCGCGCGTGGTACTTCCGCCATCGCCACCGTCTCGGGATGTGGCAGCAATTCCTCCGACTCCGCCGCCTCCGCCGCGAGATATAAGCCAATTCCCGAAGCTAGAATCGCCGCCAGCAGTGCCAGCGTTGCCATTCGTAGTATCTACAGTGATTGATGTTCCGCCTGTTCCTCCAGCCCCTACGGTAATTGTTTCAGACGAGCCAAGCAGATCGGCGTGGAATGTGTTTTTCGCACAAGCTGCACCACCGCCACCAGAACCACCAAGTCTGTTACTACTTGAAGCGCCTTTACGACCCGACGCACCGCCACCGCCACCACCAATACAGATCACCTCAACGACCTTCGCGCCAGTCGGCTTCGTCCACGTCGTGCTTGAGGTGTAAACAGTCACAGACACGCCTCCGCCGCCAGCCGCCGCAGCGCTGATCCAGCTTGTGCCGTTGCTTTGTAGGACGTTGCCGCTGGTGCCAGGCGCGACGGTAAGGAAACTCGTCGTGCCGTTCCCAAGGATGACGTTGTTAGCCGTAACCGAAGCGAGACCAGTTCCACCGTTTGCAACCGGCAAGACGCCAGAGATCGCAGACGCCGAAATCGCGATGGTTACGCTCGATGCCGAGGTCAGTCGACCCTTCGCATCAACATTGAACTGCCCGACCTGAGTTGCGGTGCCGTAAGTGCCAGCCGCAACAGTCGTATCCGACAACGCGAAGTAAAGCGTTCCGCTGGTCGTAATCGGCCCACCCGTGACTGAGATGTCAGCCGAGCCTTGAGCCGTTACGCTGGTGACTGTGCCGCCAGCATCCAGCGCCGATAGCGTGCCGCCGACATAGGACAGCCCGGTTCCGACCGTTACAGACGAGAAACCGCCTGACCCGTTGCCAGCGAGAATCGCCGTGCCAGTGGTAGCCGGTGCAAAGTACGTCGTGGCCTGCAACGCAGCAGACCCCAAGCCCATCGCCGTGCGCGCGTTTGCCGCCGTGTAGTTTTCCCAGCGACCGTCGACGCTGTCGTAAACGAGAAAGTCGTTGGCCGTGACGCTGGACGTGTAGACATCGTGCAGCTCGCCCAGTTCAAATCCGTTCAGCGGGTCGACGTAGATAATGCCGTCATCGACTCCGGCCTTCTTAATGACGTAACCAATACGCACCGCGTGATTGGGAGCGATCGGTCGAACGTTCGTCAGCGCGCCAGGCGTCACCGCGCTGATGTACAAGATGTCGCCCTCGTTGAAAGCGTTCGTGTCAACAGGCTTGAGCAGACCCTTGGTCAGAATGTACCCTTGCTGGTTGTTCGTGATGGACTCAGCGACGACTCCGAGCGTCTCTGCCGAGTTTGCGTCGTTAATCCCCAGACCAAAGGTGACCGACAGCCGCGTGCCGCTCGATCCGCTGGCGACGACCGCCTGACCCTTGACCATGTTTTGGCCGGTCGGGTTGTACACGCGAATGTGGCTGTCAATTCCAAGCAGCGCCTGCACGCTGCTACCGAGCAGACCGGACTTGATCGCGCCTTCAGTATTATCCCACGCGATCTGACCCGTCGATGGCGTGATCGAAGCGGTCGTGTCAAGCGCCGCATAACTTAGCGCCGTGATGACGCCTTGCTGACCGAACAGCGACTTGACCACGCCATCGCTGACCTGACCAGACGTGATCGAGATCGGGACGTTCGCCGCAGCGGTCAGGCGTCCCTTTGCGTCGACGGTAAATTGACCGACGTTCGTGCTGTTGCCGTAGCTGCCAGCGGTGACGCTTGTATCGCTCAGACCGAAATACAGAGTGCCACTCGTCGTGATCGGTCCGCCGGTCACCGAGATGTCAGCGCTACCTTGCGCAGTCACGCTCGTCACCGTGCCGGTGTACTGGTCAGCCGACGAGATCGTGAAGTTCGGATACGTCCCAGTAATGGTCGTTGTGCCGCCTTGCGTCAGCGTTACCGTTTGATCCGGCGCGCTGTTGATGACTTGGATACTGCCGCTGCTGGTAATCGGACCTCCCGAGATCGAGATGCCTGTGCCAGCCGTCAGCGAGACGCTCGTGACCGTACCCGTGTACTGGTCGGCGCTGCTGATCGTGAAATTAGGATAGGTTCCCGTGATCGTGGTGGTGCCGCCTTGAGTAAGCGCGACGACCTGATCCGGTGCCGTGTTGGTCACCTCAATCGTTCCGCTGGTCGTGATAGGTCCACCGCTGATCGAGATGCCTGTGCCTGCGGTCAGCGCAACGCTGGTCACGCTGCCGCCACCTGCGGTGCTTTGCAGAGTTCCGGCAACATAGGTCAGACCAGAGCCGACCGTGACGGTCGCAAATCCGCCGGTACCGTTGCCCGCGAGAATGAGAGTGCCGGTCGTGGCAGGCGCGAAGTAAGTCGTGCTTTCAAACGCAGCGCTGCCGAGGCCAGACACTTGACCAGCCGTGATCGCAATCGCCGTGTTCGCTGCCGCCGTTAGACGGCCCTTCGCGTCAACCGTGAACGTGCCGACCGAACCAGCCGCACCGTAACTGCCTGCGGTCACCGTCGTGCTGGACAGACCCAGCGTAAACGTGCCGCTCGCGGTAACGGGACCGCCTGAAGACGTCACGTCGCCGTCGCTGGTTACAGCAACACTCGTCACCGTGCCGCCGCCACCACCGCCGCCCGTAGCCGAAAGAGTGCCGCCGGTGTAAGTTAGGCCAGTCCCGACAACGACCGAAGCAAAGCCGCCCGAGCCGTTGCCGCTCAGAATGTCGCTGCCCGTGGTCGCAGGCGCGAAGTAGGTTGTGGACTGCAACGCCGCGCTGCCGAGTCCCGTGACCTGACCAGTCGAGATGCTGATCGTCGCGTCTGCCGCAGCGGTCAGACGACCTTGGCCGTCCACCGTAAACGTGCCGACCTTGTTCGCCGCGCCGTAGCTGCCAGCCGTTACCGCCGTGCTCGCGAGCGAGATCGCAAAGGTTCCGCTGGTCGTGATCGGACTGCCGCTGACTGCGACTGCGCCGTCGCCAGTAGCTGCAACGCGCGTCACCGTGCCAGATCCGCCACCGCCGCCGGTCGCGGCAATCTCGATGCCGCCGGGAGTGTTCGTAATCGTTACGTTCGATCCAGCCGTCAGCGTGTTGAGTTGGAACGTGCCGCCGTCACCGATGAGCAACTGACCGACGCCAGGCGTCCCGGTCAGATCGGTGATGCTGTTGATGTTAGATCCGCCGCCACCCGCACCGCGAGCAGCAAGCAGCGTCCAAGACTTCGCAGAGCGACTCGGCTTTTCGCGCGTGGTCTCGTTCGCGATGTAGCTGTCACCGTTCAGCGACACGACATCCAGCGCCTGATACTCGCCAGCCTTCCACTTGCCGAGCGGCTGAAGGGATGCAGGCACGGCGAACTCAGTCCGCGTCTTGACCGCTTCATCCAGCAACTGCGTGATCTTTTCCGGCAGTTCAGCCGCCGCGAGCTGGATGCGCTGCTCTGCGACCTCAAGCAAATGCGCGTTCTTCTCGCGCTCCTGCATCAACGCCGTGTACTTCGCGCCAGCAGCCAACTCAAGGCGACTCAGCAGATCCTTGACCTCGGACGACAGCTTGCCCTCAAGCGCCTTCACCTCGTCGCCAGCCATGACTGCCAGCGCATCGCGCAGGTGCGGCTCGACTTCCTCAAGCGCAAGCGCCACCTCGTCGCGCAACTGATTGCGCAACTCAGGCAGCGAACCGACAATGCGCGCGATCTCCTCGCGCTGCTCAATTGCCAGCTCGATCAGGTGGTCGATCTGCTTTTGCGTGTCCATGTCTTAGGCGCTCGGATTCAGTTGACGTTGGCAGACTGCGTAACGTTGCGACTCGTCGGGAAACTCAGCGACGACAGTCGCGTCACCCATGCAGCGAGTCAGGAACTCCTCGCCGCTTTCCGCCGCTGCCGGCGTCGGCAGGACGAACTCCTTTTTCTTTTCCGAGAGTTCGCGACGATAAGCCGCAATTGAAGACAGCCAGTCTTTGGACGACAGCCGACGAGTAGCAAAGTCTGCTTCGACTTCCGACTTGAGCTGCATTTTCGGCGTTTCATCGGCGTTCTCCTTTCGGTTGAGCCGTTCGACGATCGCGTTGGCCCAGGTTCGGCCAGCGTCACCACCCCAGCCGTTCCACGCCTGCCAGCCCTTGCCTTGCTCGTCCCAGGTCGCGCCTTGCTTGTCGATCTCGTGACGGTCGAAGTAAGCCTTCATCCGGCGCACGGTATCGGCAGACAGCGCACGCTTGTTGATGATGTCACGCGCACGCGCAAGACCGACCGCAGTCATGCCGCGCTGTGAGGCTGGCTTGCCCTCGCGCACGTCCAGCGCGCGCTTTGCGTTGGCCGCCATTGAGTCGTTCGGAACGTAGCCATCCTCGGCGAAGTCGATCACGATGCGCTGATCGTGCAGCTCAGAGTCTGCCTGCGAGGCTTCAGGAGCAGCGTCTGCGCTGCTTGCCTTAGCATCTGCCGCGCCCTTGGCCGTTGCATTGACGGCATCAACTGCGTCCTGCGTGACCTGACCGCCGAGCGCCGAAGCCATCGCCGGATTGGCTGGCAACTGCTGAGTGACCATGCGGATCGAGGTTTCCGGCACGCCGTAGCGCTGCGCCAGTTCAGAGATGAAGTTCGCCTCAATCGCGATCTGCTCAAGACGACCGAAAGCGTCGGTGCCTTCCTCGGCTGCGATCTCTTGCAGCGACTTAGCGCCTTGGCGGTTCTCGTTCAGGTTCGCCGCAGACTCGCGACCGATGTCGATCGTCAGCTTGGCTGGGAAGCGCCACTCGCCGCGAGTCGCACGCTTCATCGCCTGCACGACCGTCTCACCCTCACGACGCGGAGGCGGCGGGATCAGTTCGCGCGCGATAGCATCGAGGATAACTTGGTTCTTGATCGGATCGAGCACCTTGTCTTGCAACAGTCCTTGATGGCGCGTGAACACGCGATCAGCCGCCGCAAAGTCAGCGCGAACGCTCGGTCCCTTGTAGTTCTGTGTACCGAACAGAACGCCTTCGGGAATGCCGACACCGATTGCGATCTCGTGCATCAAGTGCTGAACGAAGCCTTCAAACGCTGCGCTCGGCCTCGACGGCATGACCTCGATCTTGTCCGCGCTGCCGAAGTACCGGATGTTCCCGATCTCGCTTAGTTCGTTTTTCTGCGTTTGACCGTTCGGGAGCGTCGACGCCGGCGTCGGCGTGAACAGGTTTCTGCCGTTGGCAGTTCCTCGGTCAGAAAATACGAGGGCGGCTTGCTGACTAGCAAAGCGGACACCAGCTTTCTCAGCTTCCAAAATCTCGTAGAGCATACGAGCCGTGCGGATTGCAGCGTGGAAGTCAGTAACTCCACGGTATTGATCCACGCGGAACGGATCGTAGTAATGGCAGAAGAACTGACTTTCGATGTCTTCGGGATCATAGTAAACGCCCTCTCTGGTCACGCGGAACACTCGGTACGCCACAGGACGACCGAACTCATTCGTGAAGATGCCTTGGAAGTAGTTAGCCGGATCCGCGCCGAGTGCGTTCGGATTGCCGATGCGCGTGCCAGGCACAAGCTGGATCTTCAGTTCGCCGTCAACGCGACGAATGATGAAGCCGCAGTCGCCGTCAACTGGGCGCTGTTCGGCTGCAAGCTGGATCAACTTCTTGAACGTGTGGCGGTTCGTGACATCGCACGTCTTGCACCATTCGTGGAAGTAGTCCGAGACAATCGCGTTGTACTCACGGTCGCCGGTGGTCGGTGAGTACTCGTGCGGCGTCAGGTAGTTGCCAAACTTGCGGCTGATCTCGCGCGCTTCGGGAAAGTTCTCCACCAGGTCGCGAGCTTCCCACATCATGACGATGCGGTCGCGGACGGTCGTGTTCGACTCGGACGGCAAGCCGTACTGTTTCGGCGCGTACAGTCGATTGGTCTGCGCTGCGTTGTAGTTGAATAGCGCTGCCTGCACACGCGACTCCATGCGCTTCAGTCCCCACGCCGGCGCAACTGCCGAGATTGCCTTGTCGTACCACGGTGCCGAGGCGATGACCTTTGAAGCGTCGAAGTCCATGATTAGTTGCCGTTGAAGCTGACGTAAGTGACATCTGCGCTGGTTCCGTTCTGGTAGTCGATAGCAGCCACGATCTGACCCAGCATGACAGTGAGGCGGGAAAGGTCGGCGCGCGTGACGCTCTTTCCGTTCAGCGAGTAGGAGCTGTTAACCAGCACAGCGCGAATCGCGGCCAAAGTCTCGGTCTTCAGCGTGGCAAGAGTCGCGAGATCCAGCCCTTCGAACGGATTGTCGTTTCCCATACTTTAACGTCCAAACGTTAAAGGCGGGAGCGCAGACTTGCGCTAGCGCTAATCCTTTTTAGGCGGCGTGTAGCGAATGACGCCGGCGATGGTCGCCATGCAAAGCAGCATGGACGACGTGTCCAGACCGTGGTTCGGTGCGTTGCTGCGAACCTCGCGCCACTCCCAAACGCCGGTGCGCACCTCAACCTTGGACTCGCCCTTCAGGTGCTCGACATACAGCGGGTTGACGTCGGACGGTAGCTCCCACTTTAGGTCGCCTTTGCCGTCGAGCGCCGCCGCTAGCGTGTCCTTGAAGTAGTCGCCCGACCACTCGTAGAAGTAAACGTCGCCGCCTCGGTAATCACTCACGCGAGGCTCGCTGAACGGGAAGTTGATGAGCTGGTCTGTGTGCTCGTCTCGCATCGTCCAGGTCTTGCGACCATAGCCACGCATACCACGCCAGCCGAACTCTGCGCAGTCGCGGTCAACGTCGGATGGGCGGTATCCTCTGTCCTGCGCAACGCATGAATCCGGCACAGCGTACTGCCGCTGGATCTCGCGCAGGTGGTCCCGCGTGTCGACGCGGCCAAACCACAACTGCCGATAGCGCGGACCAGTCGCAGTCGAGAACGCGCCGATCTCGACCCACCAGTGATCGAGCTGTCGGTCTAGCGCCATAAAGCGGATGACCTCGTTGTCGATCTTTTGACCGGCAGTGTACTGCTGCGACGAATAGTCAGCCTGCGTGGCTTGGAACAAGTTGATCGTTTTCTTGACGACCAGCCACGGCTTTGCCTCGCGCTTAGTGCGAAAGTCCACGCGCATCTGATCATCGCCGGTCCGCAATGAATGGTTCTCGGCCTCGCAGAACTCCTCGACCAGAAACTTCATCGGACGCGCGACGACTGCCTCGATGCGGAACGAAACGTTCTCAGGCTGCGCATCGGTGCGCGTTGCAATAAAGCGTCCTGTCTTCTTCCAAGCCTCGCGCGTTGCGTCCGAGTCGGACGACTCATGACCGCAATGCACGCAGCGGAACCGCGTCGATGAAACCGCGCGCGCAACGTCCCACGAGTTGTCGTCCCGTCTTGCCTCGCGGTCCCACACTACGCCGGCGCGCTGGTCACCGCTGGACTGGTCGAATGTAATCGGATGCGGCTTGTGGCAGCTAGGACAGTCTGCGTGCCACTCCTGCTGGTTGCCGCCGACGTAGCTTGCGTGCTCTACGTTGCCGGTCTGCTCGTCCATGACGCACGCTTGGCTCACGTTGTAGATCTTCGAGCGCCCCACTTCTTCAAACTTGGACACGCGCGCGACGGCGTGACCGTAGACCTCTTGCCAGCGCGGCAACCAGATCTCGTCGTTGATTTTGTAACGGATACTTTGGCTCTGCTGCGTTGAGAGGTTCGCTGCGTTTAAGGTCAGAAAGAAACCGCCAAAGTAAATCTCGGTCGTTGTGCGATGCGGTCCAGGCTTAGGCAGCATCTCGGCGACCGGTCGGCAGCGTTCCAGAAGCGGCCACAGTCGCGTCTTCGCGTGGCGCTCGACCATGTCGTCGGTCTGCATTGTCCAGCTAATCGGTCCCGGATCGTTCGCGATGATCCACGGCAACCAGACATCAGCCACCAGCGTGCCGCCGATCTGAACGGCCTTGCGGAAGTGTACGCGACGGATGAGCGGATCCTTGAGTGCGTCGAAGATGGGAACGAGCCACGGCGACAACCTGACGTTGAACGGTCCCGGCGTGGCGTAGCTTTCCGGCAACTGGACGTGACGACGCGCCCAGTCGTAGATCGGCGCGCGGTCCGGTCGAGGGAAGCGCAGCTCGGCCAAGGAGTCTTCGGCTTCGGTCATGGGATGCGTTGTAGCGTGTTGGCCTGGACAGTCCTGGTCGGTCGTTCCTCGCCTCGCGGCCAGACCAGCGGCGCAATGGTCACGATCTCGCCGGCCAGACCGCCAGCCGTCACCTCATAGACGGTCGGCGCCTCGTCGCGCTCGCGGTGGTAAGGCTGGATCACGACGATGTCGGCAACGCGGAACTCGGAAATCATGGGCGCTTCTTCTTGGGCCTGCCGCCTTTCGCGCCGTTACGCCGCGCGGCCTCAGCCTTGGCCTGACTGCGCGCGCGACCGCCGCGCTGGCCTAGGTGGGCCATGACTGCTCGGATGTCGTCGGCTGTCGGCTGGCTCATGAGCGGACAAACTCGCCGTTGCTCTTGCGCTGCATGACGAGGAACTGCGCGCCGCGCACGCCGGTCGCGATCCAGAGCTTCGGCTCCCAATTGCGGCTGACCATATCGGCTGCGGTCAGCGCACCGATTGCAATCTCGGTCAGCGTGTATTGGCGGTTGTCGATCGTGGCGGTGGTTGTGTTGTTCATGCGATCAATGAAACCCAAGCGGCTCAGGTTGTAAAGTGTTTTTCGGTTAGAAAAGGAGCGCTTGGTTTCCAAAGCGCTCTTGCAGTTATTTAGCGGCCAGCGCGCAAGCTGTCGTAAAGGTCACCGACCAGCTTGTCGAAGGATCCGGCTCCGATGACGTGGTCAAACGCGCTCTTGAGGTCAGCGCCGCCTTGAACGCCCGCGAGGATCGCAGCAGCCAGCGTGCTTTGATGCGTAGCGGTGATGCCGTTCTTTCCGATGATCGTCGCGACCGTGTTCAGTTGGTTGTTGTTCATGCGACTACCAAAACCTAAGCCGCTCAGGATTGCCAGAACAAAATGACTGGAACGGCTGGCCGGATTTGTAACGGTCACTCCGCCTCCTCGCTGCCTGCGCCTGACTTGCTCTGCTTCACGGCGTCAGTTTCAAAGCGCGCAAGATTTGCGTTCACGACTTCTCGGATCTCGTCCAGGATCAGCGACCCTTCGACGTTCGCCTCGGCTGCGGACTTGCCGGCGACGCGCGGTCCTAGCTCAACCTCCAGCTTAAGCCGAAGCAGCAGATCCAGCTTTGACCCAAGCAACCGCAGCATGGCCTTGACCACCGAACGGTCGACCACGTCGCCACGCATGGCGGCGAGCTTCACGTCCTTGAGCGCAATGTCGCGCCTGATCAGCTCGGCCTTGAGTTCGCGCAGATCGCCCGACTCCTGCGACGTGTACGAGCGCCCGAGACCGTTCTGATCAAGCCACTCCCGCACCTCCTCCGGCGTCCCGTCCATCGGGAAACCGTCGCGGCGCTTCCATTCTGCAAGTGATCGGACAGAACAGCCAAGTGCTTTCGCAAATGGCGCTGACGGTCCACGAGCAGTCAACTTGCTTGAGTCAGACATTGGCCGGTTTATTGCGAATTGCGTGCGCGTTTATTGTAGGCACATTGCGTACGACACCAAAAGTGATTTTTTGTGGTAGGTGTCGGACCC
>Ga0049081_10000915_pt1 | contig 11202 bp, 11 predicted proteins | sample GreLakmeER78MSRF_FD_66717 | JGI IMG/M metagenome (GOLD analysis project Ga0049081, IMG submission 66717) | Freshwater lentic microbial communities from great Laurentian Lakes, MI, USA - Great Lakes metaG ER78MSRF | ecosystem: Environmental > Aquatic > Freshwater > Lake | place: Great Lakes...
GTAGAAGGTCATTCACGCATGTTGCTCCCCCACTTCCACCCGGACCAACTCCATGACGCCTCTCGATTCTCGTTCGCGCCTGACCTCGCGGGTTGCCACCGTGGTCGGCATCGGCGCCCTTGTGGCGGTCGCCCTGGCGGCCCGCACGCAGGGTGGGCCGCAAGCCACCGCGCAGGCCACCGCGCCAGCCACCGTGCCGGCGGCCATCGCCCCTGCCGACTCGATGGTGCCGGACAGCACGACGCTCACGGACACGACGGCCGTCGCCGACTCGATGGCGATGCCGGACAGCACGATGCCGACGCCGGCGGCCGCCGCGCCCACGCCGCAGGCGGCGGGCACCTGGCCCGTTGACCCGGTAACGGGTCAGACGATCATCAACGGCGAACCGGTGGTTGGCCGCGTGTTCATCATGCAGAAGCCCGACGGCCTCGTGAAGCTGGGTACGTGGCAAGCGCAGTACGTTGGGGAGCCGACCGCGCCCGAGCCCGCGCGCGTGGGCACGTCGTACACGGTACCGGCGCCCGAGCAGACGCGCCGCATGCGCGGCATCATGATTCAGGCGACGCTGTGGGGAATGGACGGCAAGCGGTCGGCGAGCGAGCATCGCTATTACCGCGCGCAGACCACGGGCGAGGCACTGGGTCGGCAGTAAGTCGCTCGGTGTTGGTGCCGTATCGGTGGGGCGTCTGCACGGCGTGCAGGCGCCCTGCTCGCAGTTCGAGCAGGCGAATCGTGGGAGAAGTGGTGGCTGGGGTCTCGAGCGCGTAGTCCGCGCGTGGCTCATGCGCCGCGCGTACCGGGCGAGGGTGGTGGTCGGTGCGCACCGACGGCGCTGAACAGGCGATCACAATGCCGTCGCGTTGTTCATGCGCGTGCCGTCCCCATTGTCGCCATTCGGCCGCTTCGCGCCGCGTGACCGCGCCGGCGCGTGAGGCGCGCAGCAAGTACAGCGTGCGCGAGGTGGGCGCACTCGGGGGCACGTGCGCGTCCTGCCAGCCATGCAGGATTTCGTGCACCGCGTCGGCCGGGAGCGCCGCGCGACGAATCCGAAGTCCCGGCGCGGCGTCGCGCATCGCGCGCACGTAGCGATGGCCTGGCGAGTGCTCTCGACCAGACAGCGCCGCCAGCAACATCGACTGGGCGAGGGCCTCCGGCGCGTGCACGAGCAACAGCTCGCCGGCGTGAATGCGCACCGTGACGTCGTCGAGCACTCGGACACTGATGGCGCAGCGTCCGGGAACACCCGCCGAGATTTCGGCGCGCGCGCGCGCCACCGAAAGGAGTCGTGGTTTCGTCATGGGCGACACGATGTAACCGTGCCGCCCATCGCGTGTCACCCGAATATTGCGGGCGGGATCAAAACGGTGCGATCCGCAACGCGATCCGCGACGCGATCCGCGAGGCGCTCCACATGAAACGCCGAGATGGCTTCGGCGATGACGAGTGGTTCGTAGCGCACGGGATCGGTCGTGGGCAGACCGGTCTCCGCACGAGCGCGCTCGATCGCCTCGCGTGCCTCGCGGTCGTCGAGGTCAAAGGTGTTGAGCGCGATCGCGATCACGGGTGACGGCCGGAGGGGCTCCATAGCCGATTCGTAGAGGCGAATCATCTCACTGAGCGACGGGATCGGCACCCACGGATTGCGGTGTATCGAGGTGCGCGACGGCTGCGCACAGAGCACCATCGCATGCGGCAGCGCGCCGTGCATGAGCCCGAGCGTCACGCCAGAGTAGGCGGGATGAATAATTGACCCCTGCCCTTCCACCAACACGATATCCGCCTCCGCCGCCGCCTCGATCGTGAGCGACTCGGCGGCACCGGCAATGAAATCAGCGATCACCGCATCGACGGCGATGCCACGCCCCTCCACCAGAATGCCCGTCTGCCCAGTGGCGGCAAAATTCACGCGATGGCCAAGTTGCCGCACGGACGATTGCACCTGGAGCTGCGCCGTCATCTTCCCGATGTTGCAGTCGGTGCCGACGGTGAGCACAATCGTGGCGTCAAGATCGCGACCCCGGCCTGACGCGACCTCGAGTCCCGTCGGTGCGCGACGCAGATCGCGGATCGTCGCGCCGGACGCCGCGGCCAGCGCGGCGAATTCGCGGTCATCACCGAGCAACGTGTGGAGGCCACTCCAGACATCGAGACCGGCGCGCAGTGCATCGCCCACCATGGAGCGCCACGCATCGGGGAACTGGCCTCCCGCGGGCGCGATACCGATCAGCAGCGCGGTCGGATGCTGTGCCATGCCGGCCTCGAACGACGCGACGACTGGAATGTGCCCGCCGAAGCCGAGCACGTCGTGCGCGGTGCGACCGGCGGTTCCACTGTCCAGGACCGCGGCCACCTCATCCGGGATGTAGCGGATGCAGGCGTTGGCGGTCTTGGAGCTGAGCGGGCCGAAGCTGCCTTCGGCGAGGATGAGAAAACGACGCGACAGTGCCATGATGCGAAGGGGCAAATACGCGAACGGCGGCCCCGGAAAGGGAGCCGCCGTTGGCGACCGGAAGGGATACCGGAAATCTACCGCTGAATCACGACCTCGGCGGAATACCGCTGAGCCGCTCGATTTCGGCGATCAACGCCGCGTCGCCGGTCTTGGCCTGTTCGGCCGCCGCAGCAGCGGCGGCAACGGTCGCCGCATCCGGACCGGCTGCCAACCTTGCGGGAGCGGCTGCGTCGGTGGCACCGGCGGCGAGTTGACGCGATGCGGCGGGAGCGCCGGCCGCCAACATGCCCATGCGCTGCTTGAGCTGGAGCAACTGCTGATCGGCGTTCACGCCACCCGATGCACGCTCGAGTTGCTTGAACTCACCGGCAAGTCGATCGCCGCTAAACTCCTCGTCGATTTCCTGCGCGGCCTGCAGCTGCCGTTCGTTCGACGTGATCTTCTCTTCCATGCGATTAAACGCATCGAACGCCGAATTGTCGGAGAGACCGGACATCGTCTGCGAGATGCGCGCCTGCGCTTCGGCCCGCCGCTGACGGGCGAGCAACAGGTTCTTCTTGCGCTTCGCCTCTTCGATCTTGTCGTTGAGGTCACGGAGAGACTGCTTAAGCTTCTCCGTTTCCATGCGGTGCGTTTCCCACGTGCTGGCGAGCTGCTGACCGTGCTCGAGGTGCTCTTGGCCGCGGAGCAGCGCCTGCTTTGCCAGGTCGTCGCGTCCTTCTTGCACGGCGAGCATCGCGCGACGCTCCCATTCATCAGCGGACTTGAACTCTGCGTCGGCCTGGTCCTTCAGGCGCTTTTCATCGGCGATGGACGCGGCAACCTGCTGCTTGGCCTTGGCCAGCTGGTTGCGCATGTCGACGATGATCTGATTGAGCATCTTCTCGGGGTTTTCTGCCGAGGAAATGAGCTCATTCAGATTCGACTTAATGAGAGTCGACAGACGGTCGAAAATACCCATGGTTCAGCGAGCCTCGCGGAAGGCGGCCAGCTCACGAAGATGCGATGTGAGCGAGAGAGTCATGCTTTCGTACGACGCGAGGAATTCCTCGAAATCGAGATGCGCGAGTTCGAGGGCCTCGGTCAGTACGACGTTGTCCTGATCGATGCCGTACGAGCCGTGCAGCAGATCGCTGGCATTGAGCTCGAGCAGGCGACGGTTGAGTGCGGCCGCTTGGGCAGGGGCCGCAGGGAGTGGCATCACCTTTACCCGCAGCAACAGCACCGGCGGGTTGTGTGTGACGACGACGTCGAATTCCAGCGCGCCGCTGGGGCGCACGAGCCACAGCCCCGGCTCCAGTTCCTGATGGGAGGCGCCGTCGGCACTCAGTCGATCGAGGAATGCCTCGATATCTTCTCGCGTGATCATGTTCGATTCCTTGAGGTTCGGATATCGGTCCGTACGGCGGCACCCGCCCATTCGTTTCGTCGGGCGTGTCGAATGGTACCGCTGAATGATGGCCATCGCAGCACCGGAGCGGCAGACCGGAGGCGGTCCTACTACGGACAGCGTCCCCGATAGAGGCTGGCACCGCGCCCCTCGTTGGCGATCAGGAGCCGCCCATCGGGAAGCCAGCTGATCCCCTCAGCACCCCGTTCACCCGGCGGAACGGCGCAGCGCGCCAACTGCGCTCCCGGTCGACCGGTGACCGGGTCGGCATCAAAGACATAGACCGACCCGTAGGTCAGGATCGCCAGCCGACGGCGGCCATCGGGCGTGACCGACGACAGCGAGGCGTCGGTGACCCAATCCCGTGAGACGGACGCTTGGGGTACGATCGGCAGCGAGTCTACCAGCTCCGCGGTGGCCGTGGTGGCGGACCCACTGGCCCATGCGGACGCTGGCACGCGATAGAGCCGCGACGGTCGCGGCCTGCCCTTCACATCGACCTGCGGCCGCTTCGTGGCGAACCACACGCTCGTGTCGGGCGCGACCCACATCGCTTCGACGTCGCGTGCTCCGTCGGGGTACACGATGCGGCGCAACGTGGCGGATTCGGTCACCCGCGCAGTGGAGATCGGCGATGGAACACGCCACACCCGCACGTAAGACCGCCAGGCAACGTTGTCGCCGACATCGCCGATATAGAGACATTCGCCGCGCGGGCACGGTCCGATCGCGATCGCTTCCCAGTCGGTGTTGTCGGCATCGCGCACCTGGACGGCGCCGCGCGGCGCACCGGTTGAATCGTAGGCGAAGAGCATCGCCGCATGGCCGCTATCGTTTTGCGACCAGAGCACGCCCGGCTCCGTCGTGCTCGCCACAACGCCCGACGCTTCGGTGAGCCTCCGGTCGCCAAACTCGCCGGCCCGTACCAGTTCGCGGAGCGGCAGCTCCCCGGGGACCGTCCAGCGGTCGCGCCTCGACCACTCCGCCTTCTCCCGCGGGCCGCCACAGGCACTGGACAGCGACAGGAGGAGCGACAGCGCGAGCCAACACGCCGTCGACCGCTTACTCACCGGCGCGCTTAATCTCGTAGAGCCGTTCCTTCGCGAGTCGACGCCCGGTTGGCGTGGCCGCGAGTCCACCGCCAGCGGTTTCCCGATAGCGCACGTCCATGTGCTTCCCGATCTCGCCCATCGTGTCGATGACTTCGTCCGCCGGAATAGCGAACTCGATACCGGCCATCGCCATCTCGATGGCCGCCATGGCGATCGCGGCACCAGTCGCGTTGCGAAACACACAAGGCAGCTCGACTAGCCCGCCGAGCGGGTCGCACACGAGCCCGAGTGTACCCTGCTGCGCGAGCGCTGTGGCATGTCCGACCTGACGCGGCGAGCCGCCCAGCATCTCCACCGCTGCCCCTGCAGCCATTCCCGCCGCCGCACCGGTCTCGGCCTGACAGCCGCCCTCGGCGCCCGACAACGACGCCCGTTCGGCCACGACGGCTCCGATCAGCCCCGCCGTCGCGAGCGCGTCGATGACCCGCTCGTCGTCGATCCCACGGGCCTTTGCGATGCCGGTGAGCACCGCCGGCAACACACCGGCCCCACCCGCGGTCGGTGCGGCGACAATGACGCCCATGGCCGCGTTGACTTCCTGTACCGCAATGGCGCGCGCGAGCACGTCACGAAACGGCGTGTTGGCCAGCGGGCCGTCGGGTCCGGTGCGCAGCTTCGCGGCGTCACCCCCAACCAATCCCGACGACGACTTGAGATCACCGACCATACCGCGATCGACGGCCGCTCGCATGACGACCAGTGCGCGACGCAAGGCATCGCGGATGCTCTCCACGGTGCGGCCTTGATCTTTCGCTTCCGCTTCGAGTGCCACCTGCGACAGCGTGACACCGCGCGTTTCCGCCTCTCGAATGGCATCGGCTAGCGCGCGATACATTAGGCCCCCACCTTGTCGAGACGGAACGCCCACTTCACCCAGCTGAGCGTGCGGATCGCATCGCGCACCGACTCATCTGGTTGCTCATCGACTTCGATGACCATGAAGGCGTCACCGCCGCGTTCTTTTCGCGAGAGCTTCAGCGTGGCGATGTTGCAGCTGGCCTCGGCGAGAATGCCGGCGATGCGAGCGACGGAGCCCTTCACGTCTTCAGCCACCAGCACGATCGTGTGGAGGTTGCCGTGAATTTCCACCGGATAGCCGTCGATTTCGGTGATCAGGACGCGTCCGGCTCCCAGCGAGGCGCCCACCATCTGCGCCGTGCGATCACCGCGCTCGAGGGTGATGCGCACCGTATTGGGATGTGCGTCATCGCCGAGTGATGTTTTCTCGAACGCGTACACCAGCCCTTCGCGCTCCATGATGTCGAGCGCCGTTCGCAGACGTTCGTCGTCGGGACGGAATCCCATGAGGCCGCCCACGATCGCTTTATCGGTACCGTGTCCTTCACCGGTGCGAGCGAACGAGCCGTGCAATTCGATGTGTGCCTTTTCCGGCGTGCCGCCGACGAGACAGCGCGCGAGCAGACCCAACCGACAGGCACCTGCTGTGTGTGAGCTGCTCGGTCCGACCATGACGGGACCGATGATATCGAGAAGAGAGACCATGGGTGGAATGTACCCGCCCTCGAGACGAGACAATAGAAAGCCGGCGTCGTTCCGGTTACCGGCTGGCGAGCATGGGCGCCAGATATCGACCCGTGTGGCTCGCCTTTACGCGGGCGACCGCCTCCGGAGTGCCCTGCGCCACGATGGTTCCGCCGCGCACACCGCCCTCGGGTCCAAGATCGACGACCCAGTCGGCGGTCTTGATCACGTCGAGATTATGCTCGATGACCAGCACCGTATTGCCGCGTTCCACGAGTTTGTGCAGCACACCCAGCAGCACCCGCACGTCTTCGAAGTGCAGTCCGGTGGTCGGCTCGTCGAGGATGTATAGCGTGCGTCCGGTGTCACGCTTCGAGAGCTCGGTGGCCAGCTTCACGCGCTGTGCTTCACCACCAGAGAGCGTGGTCGCGCTTTGCCCCAAGTGGATATAGCCCAACCCGACATCGCGCAGCGTCTCGAGCTTCTGCAGGATGCGCGGCTGATTCTCGAAGGTCGTACAGGCTTCTTCGACGGTAAGATCGAGGATCTCGGCAATACTGCGACCGCGGAAGTGCACTTCCATCGTTTCCCGATTGAATCGCTTGCCTTTGCACACATCGCACGGCACGAAAACATCGGGAAGGAAATGCATTTCGATCTTTACGAGTCCGTCGCCCTGACAGCTCTCGCACCGTCCGCCCTTCACGTTGAACGAGAAGCGACCGGGCCCGTAGCCGCGGATCTTGGCCTCTGGGAGCTCGGCGAACAGTTCGCGCACCGGCGTGAAGATGCCAGTGTACGTGGCGGGATTCGAGCGTGGCGTGCGACCGATAGGGCTTTGGTCGATGTCGATGATCTTGTCGAGATGCTCCAGGCCGGTGACGCGCGCATGCGCCCCCGGCAGCACCCGCGCCCGGAAGAAATGGCGAGACAGCGTACGCTGGAGAATGTCGGAGACTAGGGTGGACTTGCCCGAACCAGAGACGCCGGTGACCGCAACGAACAGGCCCAGCGGGAACTCGGCCGTGACATCGCGCAGGTTGTGTTCACGCGCGCCGTGCACCGTGAGCAGGCGTGCCGCGTCGCGCGGACGACGGTGCCGCGGCACGTCGATGCGACGCGTACCGCGCAGATACTGTCCCGTGATCGAGGCGGGGGTGTTGATCACATCGTCAACCGAGCCAGCCGCGATGACTTCGCCGCCATGCTTGCCAGCGCCCGGACCGAGATCGATGAGGTAGTCGGCCTCGCGAATCGTTTCTTCGTCGTGCTCGACGACGATGACCGTGTTGCCGAGATCACGGAGCTGCTTGAGCGTGTCGAGCAACCGCCCGTTGTCGCGCTGGTGCAGGCCGATGCTGGGTTCGTCGAGGATATACAGCACGCCGACGAGGCGTGAGCCGATTTGGGTGGCCAGCCGGATGCGCTGCGCTTCGCCGCCAGAGAGCGACTCGGCGCTGCGGTTGAGCGTGAGGTAGTCGAGTCCGACATCCACCAGAAAGCGCAGCCGTTCGCGCACTTCTTTGAGAATCGGCCCGGCGATGCCGGGATCGAGACCGGGATGTCCGGCGCTGCGGACGGGTACGGTTTCGAAGAAGGCGAGCGAATCGACCACGCTGCGCTCGACGACCTGCCCGATGTTGAGGCCGTGCACGGTGACCGCCAACGATTCGGGGCGCAGGCGGCGGCCTTCGCAGGCCGGGCACGGTCCGGCCACCATGAACGATTCGAGATCGAGACGCACGCCGTCGGAGCTGCTTTCGTCATAGCGCCGCTGCACGTGAGCGACGATGCCTTCCCAGGTGCTCTCGGCGGCGACCTTGGCGGCCGTTTTGGCGGCGGTCTTGGCGGCGGCGCCCTTAACCGCCTTCTTGACGGCCTTGCGTGCACGCGGCGGCGCATCGCCGACGCCGTGCAGCAGCTGCTGACGCACCTTCGCGGGGATTTCCCCCCACGGCTTGTTGAGATCGAAGCCGAATTGCTTGGCGAGGCCGGGGAGAATCACCTTGCGCATGTAGCCATCGGGCTCGCCCCACGGCAGCACAACGCCCTCAAGGATCGAGATGCTCGGATCCCCCAAGACCAGATCCTCGCTGACCGTGCGCGTGGTGCCGAGCCCGCTGCACATCTCGCAGGCGCCGAACGGCGAGTTGAAGGAGAAGTGACGCGGCTCGAGCTCCGGCATGGAGATTCCACACGCCGGGCAGCCATAGCGCTCCGAAAACATTTCCGTGACCGGCTCGGGCGCGTCATAGCGCACGACTTCAGCGAGCCCTTCGGACAACCGCAGCGCCGTTTCCACGGAGTCGGTGATGCGACCACGATCTTCGGTGCGCACCACCAATCGATCCACGACCACGGAGACCGAGTGATTTACCCGGCGGTTGAGTTTTGGCGGATCGGCCAGTTCGATGAGTTCACCATCGACGACCGCGCGCACAAACCCCTGCTTGCGTGCGCTCTCGAACAGGTCCTTGAACTCACCCTTTCGCTCCTGTACCAACGGCGCGCGAATTTCGAGGCGCGTGCCCTCCGGCCACGCCAACACCATTTCGGCGATCTGCGTGGGGCTCTGCTGTTGCACGGCGCGCCCACAGTTGGGACAGTGCGGCGTGCCAGTGCGCGCGTACAATAGCCGCAAGTAGTCGTACACCTCGGTCACGGTCCCGACGGTGGAGCGCGGGTTGTGACCGGCCGACTTTTGCTCGATCGAGATGGCGGGCGAGAGTCCCTCGATGGCGTCGACATCGGGCTTCTCCATGAGCCCCAAGAACTGTCGCGCGTACGCGGAGAGCGACTCGACATAGCGTCGCTGCCCTTCAGCGTAGATCGTATCGAACGCGAGTGACGACTTTCCCGAGCCGGACAAGCCGGTCACTACCGTCAGCTTATCGCGCGGGATGGTGACGCTGATGTTGCGGAGATTGTGCTCACGGGCACCGCGCACCACGAGCGCATCGGACGGACGGACCGGTTCGGACATAGTCCCTGAAGGTGCGAGAACTGAGCGGGCAAGACAACCCCGCCACCGTGCGAATCCATCCGCTCCTTGGATCTGCTGGTGCCTGCCGGGGAAATCTTCGACGTTCTGGAGCCGAGCGGGGCCAAACTGCGGTCGATGATCCTGCGGTCAAATACGAGCGGCGCGCTTTGTTCTTTTGGCGCTCCAGACGCTAGGTTCTGGCGCGATGGCCAAACGACGCCCAACCCCGATCGACCTCACGGTCGCGCCCGATGCCGCCATGGCGTTTCGCCGTCGACTGCATGGGTGGTTCAAGAAGCATTCGCGCGACCTGCCATGGCGTCAGACGCGCGACCCATACCGGATTCTGGTATCGGAGCTGATGCTCCAGCAAACGCAGGTGTCGCGGGTGCTCGATTTCTATCGGCGATTTCTCGATCGGTTTCCCGATCTCTATTCCCTGGCCGACGCGCGACCGAAAAAAGTGATGGACGCGTGGGAAGGGCTGGGCTACTACGCACGCGCGCGGAATCTCCATGCACTCGCAAAGCACGTGACCACCGAACAGGATGGCGTGATTCCGAGCGAGCCGATCGCGCTGCGTGCACTGCCGGGCGTGGGCGCCTATACGGCTGGTGCGGTCGCGTCGTTCGCGTACGAGAAGCGCGCGGCGTTGGTGGACACCAATGTCGCGCGCGTGCTGCAGCGGGTGTTTGCGCCGCAGCTGCATCCGAAGTCCGGACCCGGTCTAAAGCAGCTATGGCTCATCGCCGAGCAGTTGCTGCCCCGCACGGGGAAAACCACGTGGACGCACAATCAAGCGCTGATGGAACTGGGCGCACTGGTGTGCACGGCGCGCGTGCCACGATGCGGGATCTGCCCCGTAACGGCGGACTGTGCCACGTTCCCGCGGTTGGAGGCGGCCGCAGCGCTGGCTGCCACAGCGGACGCGCCGCCCACCCGGAAGGGCAAGCGGCGCGGCGCGGCAACGGGGTGAGACCGTTCGGCCCGCCCTAGGCGGCCGCGAGGTGGTCGCCGCAGCCCGTGCAGAATCGCGAGCCGATGTGGTTAACCGTGGTACCGCACTTCGCGCATGCTCCGGGCAGATACAGCCCACAGCTCGAGCAATACGTCGCATCGGGTTCGGGCCGTGGCCCGCAGGCGCCGCAGGAGCGCTGATTCGCGCGCGCCCGCCGGATTGCCGCCTCCACCGGGTCGGCCGCGTCGGCAAGGCTCAACCCCGGCACGACAACGGGCACCGCCGCGGCGTCCCGAGCATCGGCCGCGCGCAGCTCGGCCAACGCCTCACGCGTGTAGCGCGTCTTGAGCTCGGCATAGTCGCTGTCCGACAGCTTGCCCGTTTCACGGTCGAACTCAATTTCGCGAAGGGCGGCCACCGCACCGTCCAGCTGCTCTTCTTGGCGCCCCAAACGCTTGGCGCGAGCCGCCTTGATGCGCGCCGCCTCGGCTGCGGCCTTCTGCTCATCCTCCGCTCGCACTTCGGCTTCACCGCTCAGCAGCGGCGAGAGCACCAGCGTGAGCGCGCCGAGCGCCAGCACCGTGCCCACGACCAGCGGAACGGCACCATCCGGCAACGCGACCAGCGACATCAACGCTCCTCCCGCAGGGCGGCCTGAAGGCGCGCCAGTTCATCGGGGGTGGCATCAATCGACGAATCGATCGGCGTCGGCTCTGACGCTCGCTTCGCCGCCGCCACATCGGCATTGCGACGCCAGCCGCGCAGCAAGGCGCCGATCGCGACCGCGCCGAGCGCGAGCGCCGCGAACGGCGCGAACCACGC
>Ga0049081_10000916_pt1 | contig 11199 bp, 5 predicted proteins | sample GreLakmeER78MSRF_FD_66717 | JGI IMG/M metagenome (GOLD analysis project Ga0049081, IMG submission 66717) | Freshwater lentic microbial communities from great Laurentian Lakes, MI, USA - Great Lakes metaG ER78MSRF | ecosystem: Environmental > Aquatic > Freshwater > Lake | place: Great Lakes...
ATCATTTTCTGCACACTTATAAATAAGATATTGAAATAGATTTTATGCGTTTCGTTATAAGTATAGTTAAGCCCTATATAATGGGTTTCCATTTCTTTGTTATAAAAAATATAAGTGTAAAAACCAATCATTACCTTGTTTATATAGAGCGCATGCAGTTCAAAACGATGCTCAAGGTCAGATTTTAACTGGTGTAAATAGGCCGCATTAACAGTGCCAAGCCTTACCTGTTGTTTGTTTACCACATGCCCGTAAAGCTGGTCTATGGATGCTGCATTTTCCAGAATTTCCGGTGCGGTCAGCTCTTTTGTTTCTACGCCTTCAAAAGCAAGCATAATTTTTTTAGCCCGTTTAAAATATTTTTTTGTAAGATCGTTCAGGTAATCATCAAATGTATTCCAATGCGGTCTTCTTGCAATTTCCATTGTAACATCGCCATTAAAAAAATGGAATTTTGATGCACTATAGTTTTCTTCCGGAAAAACCTCTTTACAATCCTTGATAATAATTCCGGCCGGTTTTTGCCTGCCTGCCTGCTTTATAAAAAGCTCAATGGCATCAAATATAAAATGATTGTGCTGTTCATTTTTAAAATAAAAACCCTGAAAATTTATCCTGAATAAATTTCCGCAAATAAGCAGGGTCAATTGTTTGGGCAAAATGAATTTTACAGCCCTGCATTGAAGCCCCGAGGGGTTATCAAATTTTAAATCGGTATGTGTAAACTTAAATAACTGCAGGTAGGCCAATCCTATCAGTTTGTCTTTTACAAATATCTGTATATAAATATTTTCAATGCCGGGTAAAGCAGTATTTTCAAGCGGGAGTAAATGCCTTATTTTCAAGTGATGCCCTTCGGGTAAAAAATCATCCCATAAATCTTTATGTGATGCAATCTGCCTTACCTGATTAATTGAAATAGTCAAAACTGAAATTATTATTTTTGTACAGCAGCTTTTGTTAATTCATTGTTTACCGTTCTCCAGATTCCCAACGGATTCTCATCCCTCAGTTCATCAGGCAGTAAATTATTGCTCCAGTTTTGAAAAGCTATAGGCCTGGCAAAACGTTTAATGCCATCGGCGCCCACTGAACCAAATCTTGCATCGGTACTGGCCGGAAATGGGCCGCCATGGTGCATGCTGAAGCAAACCTCAACACCGGTAGGCACATTGTTTATAATAAACCGTCCGCAGATATTCTTTATTGCTTCAACCAGTTCGTCATTGTTTTTTATATCATTTTCAGTAGCCATTAAGGTAGCCGTTAGCTGACCTTCCAGGTTTTTTGCCACTTCGGTCATTTCGGCCATATCATTGCAGCGGATGATAATGGAATAAGGGCCAAATACTTCCTGGTGTAAAACGGGGTTTTTTAAAAAAGCCTGTCCGGTTGCGGTGGCAATGGTGGGTAACCCTTCATTTTCCTTTACATCTGTTTCAGATTCAGCAACCAGGTGCACATCTTCCTGTAACAAAGCATTTTCTTTGTTCTTTTTATAGGCAGAAACTATGCCCTGATGTAACATGGGGGCCGGGTTTATTTTTTGAATGGCTTTGCCCAGGTCATGAACAAATGTTTGCAGCGCTTCGCTTTCAATACCAATGATAATACCGGGGTTTGTACAAAACTGCCCGGTACCCAATGTGATAGAGCCTGCATACATGGTGGCAATTTCATTGGGGGAGGCGGCTAATTTTTCGGGCAATAAAAAAACGGGGTTAATACTGCCCATTTCGGCAAAAACCGGTATGGGTACTTTACGTTGGTTGCCCCAATCAAATAATTGTTTACCGCCTGAGAAAGAGCCTGTAAATCCAACGGCTTTTGTATGCGGATGCATCACCAATGCTTTGCCCGCTTCAAACCCCGCGCCGTGCACATGTGCAAAAATCCCTTTGGGCAAATGGCATGTTGCAGCGGCGGTTAAAATTGCCCGGGCAACCATTTCCGAAGTTTCGGCATGTGCAGGATGGGCCTTTACAATTACCGGGCAACCGGCTGCAAAGGCACAGGCAGTATCGCCACCGGCTGTTGAATAGGCAAAAGGAAAATTGCTTGCACCAAATACCACCACGGGCCCCAGCGGAATCAGCATTTTTCTGATATCTGGTTTGGGAGGAGTTTTATCCGGTACAGCCGTATCAATACCTGCAGCAAGCCAGTCGCCTTTTTTGCAGGCATCGGCATAACTGTTCAGTTGAAAAATGGTCCTTACTCTTTCGCCACGTAACCTGGCTTCCGGTAAATGGGTTTCTTTCATTGCAATATGAATCAATTCGTCGCCGCAATTTTCCAGTTCAACAGCGATGGCCTTCATAAATGCAGCCCGTTGTTTTAAAGAAAATTTACTGTACACATGAAAGGCATCCCATGCCTGCTGCATCACGATATCAATTTCTTCAATGGTAAAATCAGTAAAGCTCATAATTAAAAATTAAAAATTCAAAAAATAAAAGCCAATATCCTGCATGCAATATTTAATATTCGAAATTCAAATCGGGCCTGCCGGCAATGCCATCATTGATTATTTTTAAAACATCCTCTCTTTCTTTACCCACCAGCGTTAACCTGGGAGCCCGCACGTTTTCGGAGCCAAGGCCAGCCTGTGTTTCGGCCAGTTTAATATATTGTACCAGTTTGGGATGAATATCCAGTTCCAGCAGGGGCATAAACCAGCGGTATATTTTTGTGGCCTCCTCTATTTTACCAGCCTTAACCAGTTTGTAAATGGCTACTGTTTCTTTTGGAAAGGCACACACCAATCCTGCCACCCAGCCATCTGCACCCAGGCAAAGTTCTTCCATGGCAATGGTATCCACACCGCATAAAATTTTAAAGCGGTCGCCAAAACGGTTTTTCATACGGGTTACATTGCTTACGTCCCTGGTACTTTCCTTTACTGCTGTAATATTATTACATGCCTGGAGCTCTTCAAACATATCCAGGGTTACCTCAATTTTATAATCAACAGGATTGTTGTAGAGCATTATAGGCAGGTCTGTTGAATCGGCCACTGTTTTAAAATAAGTAACCGTTTCACGATGGTCGCTTTTATAGCGCATGGGCGGCAGCATCATAATGCCTTCGGCTCCCCATGCTTTTGCATAAGCAGCCTGTTGCAGGGCTTCCCTGGTGCTTCCTTCGGCAATATTTAAAATTACCGGAACTTTTCCCGCACATTGCCCCACAGCAAATTTTACCAGTTCTTCTTTTTCCGTTGTGGTTAACACACTGGCCTCACCCAGCGTACCGCCTAAAACAATACCATTTACTCCGGCTTCCAGCTGGGCATTTAAATTTTTTTCAAATAAGGGAAGATCCAGCGTATCGGCTGCTGTAAATTTTGTGGTAAGTGCAGGAAAAACCCCGCTCCAGTTAAAAGGCATATGTTTGTTTTTAAATGTTTAAGGTTTCAGCAAATTACTATAAGTTTATTTAACAAAATCCGGCTTATTTTGAAATTTAAAATAATAGCCCTCCCCATGCCGCTTAACATGTATATTTTTATTTTTAGAATTTGGTTAAAAGTTAAGCTGAGGTTGGTTTTTACTGAATTATTGTATTAAATTGCAATTTCAGTATTTTCATTTCGCTCATAAAAATAATATTAAAAATGAAACATGTTTTTACCCGTTTTTTAAAATCGGCATTGTTCCTTTTATTTCCTTTCTGCTTATCAGCGCAGGTGGGTCAGGATTACAATGTTTTACTGCATTCAGGAAAATTTATTCCGCAGGAGAATATCAGCACAGTAACTAAAATGTCGCCTGTATTTCAGCAAAGTCTTTTTAATGGCAGACATTATGTTGTTATTCAGTTTAAAACATTGCCTTCGCAATTGCAAAAGGATAACCTGAAAGCACTGGGCATTGAGCTGATAGACTATATTCCCAATAATGCATACACGGCCAGTGTTTCGGCCAATATCAATATTGCAGATTTTAAATCAGTATTATTCCGGTCGGTATTTCAGTTCAGGCCGCAGGATAAAGCAGAGGCTGGTTTATTGAGTGGAGCTGTGCCTGATCATGCCATCAGGCAGGCAGGGTATGCCGATGTGGATATTGTTGTATATGAAAAATTAAATGCAGCTGCTATACAGCAGGCTGTTTCTTTTTTAAATGCAACTGTAATTCAGGATGCTCCCGACTTTAACATGTATACCATCCGGATCCCGCTAGCAAATGCAAAACAGCTTGCTAATCTTTCCTTTGTTCAATGGACCGAATTCATTGCACCTCCCAATCAACTGGAAAACCTGCCGGGCCGTTCTTTGCATCGGGTAAATGTATTGAATGACGGCGTTAGAAATTTAAAAGGCGATGGGATGAATATTGGTGTTTGGGATGAAAGGGCCAGTCAGCACCTGGATTTTTCGCCTGCGGGACGTTTGGCAAATGTTGATCCCGGGAGTTCCGGAAGCCATGGCACCCATGTATCCGGCACTATAGGGGGCAGGGGTTTGATCAATCCTGCAGCAAGAGGAATGGCCCCCAATGCAAATATTTTTTCTTACTATGGATTTAGCGGTGATGTGCAGGTTGCCATGGCAACGGCCATTCCTGCCAATACACTCATTTCCAGCAACCACTCTTACCATGATGGCCTTGGTGTGCAATGCGGACTAAGCGGAAATTCGGCCAGCTATTCACTCAGGTCGCGTAATACAGATATTAATTTAAATAATTTTCCTTACCACCTGCATTGTCATTCTTCGGGAAATGCACAATCCTCCTGTTCCGGAGGCTGGGGAACTATAACGGGAACGGGTAAGTCGGCAAAAAATAATGTGGTTGTTGGAAATATTACCACTGCTGAAGTGCTTTCCTCATCAAGCAGCTGTGGCCCGGTGCACGATGGCAGGGTTAAACCAGAAATTGTAGCGATGGGGACGAGTGTATTTTCAACCTATACTCCGTTAAATACATACGGCACCATTTCCGGTACTTCCATGTCAACACCCGGCATTACCGGTACCCTTGCTTTACTGGCACAACGCTACAAACAATTAAATGCCAATGTACTTCCCCCTTCATCACTTATTAAGAATATAGCCTGTAACACGGCACATGATCTGGGTAATCCCGGCCCCGATTACCGCTTTGGTTTTGGCCGGATCAATGCACTGGCAGCAGTAAAAATTCTGGAGCAAAACCGGTATGCGTTAAACACCATCACCACCGGCTCAACCAATGATATAACCATTACCGTTCCGGCAGGATCATCACGTTTACGCGTAATGCTTACCTGGAATGACCCTGCTGCTGCAGCCAATTCAAGTTTTGCATTGGTGAATAACCTTGATCTAAGGGTTATTGAAGGGGCCAACACCACTTTACCCTGGATACTGGATCCGGTTAATCCATCTGTACCGGCAACAAAAGCTGATGATAATATCAGTAATATTGAACAGGTTACTATCAATAACCCGGTTGCAGGAACCTATACCTTAAGGGTTATAGGCGAGGCAGTGGCAACAGGCCCCAATCAACCTTACGCACTAACCTGGGATATTAACCAGCCTTATATTGAATTGATCTATCCAAATGGTCCAGAGCGTTTTAATCCTGCTTCATCAGAAACGATCACCTGGGATAACTCTGGTGTAACCGGTGACCAAACAGTTGAATATTCACTGGATAATGGATCAAACTGGACAACGATCTCATCAACAGTTCCGGCAGCTACAACCCGGTTAACCTGGAGTATTCCTTCAGCTAACACATCTACAGCATTAATAAGAGTTACAAGCGGTTCGTTAACAGATGTAAGTGACGCTACTTTTAAAATACTGGGCACACCAACCGGTTTTACCGGCAATGGTATAAGTTGTATAGCAGGCGAAGTGAACTTTACCTGGCCAGCAGTTGCCAATGCTACGCATTACGATATCATGAGGTTAAATGCTACCACAGGTAATTTTGAAACACTTGCAACCAATATAACCGGAACCACTTATACCGCTACCGGGCTACCTCCCAATACAAGCATGTGGTTTCACCTGAGGGCAAAAAATAATACCACAGGCGCAGAGGGAGAAAGATCAAATGCAATTAATGTAACTGTTTCCAATGGCGGAGGCGGACTACCAACACCCGGCGCTATTACCGGTCAGAATTCAATTTGTGGAACTCCAACAAATGTTCCGTATACAATTGCTTCTGTTCCGGGTGCAACTATATATACCTGGTTGGTTCCTCCCGGGGCAAGCATTGCCAGCGGACAGGGTACCATTTCAATAATGGTAAATTATTCCGGTGGAAGTGCCAATGGCAATGTAAGTGTTACGGCCGGTAACGGAACCTGTACCACTTCACCATCAGTTTTACCGGTAACGGTTGGCAGCTCTGCAGTTGCCAGCCCAACATCTGGGGGTAACCAGGCTCAGGGAGCATGCGCTGGTGGTGCTATTCCAACTTTAACTGCCACAGCAACAGTTCCGGCAGGGCATTCTGTTGTATGGTACAATGCATCAACCGGTGGCTCTGTAGTTACCAATCCTATACTCAATACAGTGGGTACCATAACATATTATGCAGAGACTGTGAATAATACAACATTCTGCAGAAGTACAACACGTACGCCGGTAACGTTAACGATTACCAGCGTACCGGGTGCCACCGCATCAGCTGCCGGGCCAACCACTTTTTGCCAGGGTGGCAGTGTAGTGCTTACTGCCAGCAGCGGAACTACATACAACTGGAGCAATGGTGCAACAACACAATCAATTACAGTAACCACATCGGGTACTTACACCTGTACAGTTACCACATCAACCTGTACAAGTACCACAGCTGCAATTGGTGTAACGGTTAACCCTAAACCAGCGGTTTCGGCATCTGCTGCAGGCCCTACAACTGTTTGCCAGCCTAATACGGTCACGCTTAATGCTTCAGCCGGCAGTTCCTGGTTATGGAGCAATGGTGCCACTACACAATCAATAACAGTTTCTGCAAGTGGCAACTATACGGTAAGGGTTACCAATGCCAGTGGATGTATTTCTGATGCATCGGCTGCCATTCCGGTAACCGTTAATCCGCAGCCCGTAGTGAATATTGCTGCAGTACCGTATACCAGGCTTTTACCCGGACTGAAAACTACGCTTACAGCCAATGTTTCACCCGCAGGAACATACTCCTATGTGTGGTTGAAAAATGGTAACGTGCTTCCGGGAGCATCAGGTAATTCAATCAATGTTAACCTTGATCAATTGGGCAATTATGCTGTAAGGGTTACCAATACGGGTAATTGCAGTACCACATCAGCCCTGGTAAATATTGCCGATTCGGCATCAACCCGTTTATTTATTCTGCCTAATCCCAGCAGTGGGGTGTTTGATGTGATTTATCACAGCAGTGCAGCAACCAATACACATACCTTAAGAATATTTGATTCAAAAGGTGCAGTGGTATACAGCAACGCATATCCCATTACCGGGCCATACCAGCGCATGAATGTTGATATGAGGGCTGCAGGTGGCGGCACCTATATTGTTGCCTTATTTAATAATACCGGCAAACGCGTTGCAAGCGGAAAAGTAGTAATTCAATAAATTGTTATTTGGTTTTTAAAAAAAGTGATTGCTGTTTGGCAATCACTTTTTTTTAGTGTAACAGGCAAAAGAAACAGCCGTTTTCAGCAATGAAAGGCATTTTTTATTAGTTGGCGCCAGGCAAACAAAGCAGGGGTCTTAAGATATGACTTGCATTTGAAATACATAAACTGTATTTTAAAATTTCAGCCCCATGAATTCCCTTATAATAGAAACCGGGTAAGGATTTAAACGAAAAAAAACTCTGAAAAAAATCAGAGTTTTTAAGTACCACGTACGGGATTCGAACCCGTGATTCCTCCGTGAAAGGGAGGCGTCTTAACCCCTTGACCAACGCGGCATTTCCTGTTAAAGGACGGCAAAGATAACGTTCGGTGGTTTTTCAACCAAATAATTTAAATCATTTACAAATATTCCGGGTTTATATGTGGTACAAAATGTACTTTTGCACCGCAATTCCTAACCTGCAGCGGGCAGGTAAGTTTTTAATTTTTAATTTTTAATTTTTAATTTCAATGAGTACAGTAAAAGTTGCCATTAACGGATTTGGCCGCATTGGCCGTTTGGTTTACCGCCAGATATATGATATGAAAGGTATTGATGTGGTTGCCATCAATGATTTAACCAGCCCCGCAGTGCTTGCGCATTTATTAAAATACGACAGCGCACAGGGACGTTTTGGCCAGGATGTAAATTCAACCGAAAATGCTATTGTAGTTAATGGCGATGAAGTGAAGGTATATGCTCAAAAAGACCCGGCACAAATTCCCTGGGCCAGCCACGATGTGGATGTGGTTATTGAGTGTACCGGTTTCTTTACCGACAAGGCCAAAGCAGAAGCACATCTTACTGCAGGGGCTAAAAGAGTGGTCATTTCTGCACCCGCAACCGGCGATCTGAAAACCGTGGTATTTAATGTAAATCATGCTATTTTAGATGGCAGCGAAACCGTGATCAGCTGTGCAAGCTGTACTACCAACTGCCTGGCGCCCATGGCTAAAACACTCAATGATAGTTTTGGAATTGTAACGGGTATCATGAGTACCATACATGCCTATACCAACGATCAGAATACATTAGATGCCCCGCATCCAAAAGGCGATTTAAGAAGAGCCAGGGCTGCCGCTGCCAATATTGTACCCAACAGTACCGGTGCTGCAAAAGCCATTGGCCTGGTTTTACCTGAATTAAAAGGAAAACTGGATGGCGGAGCTCAAAGGGTGCCGGTAATTACAGGTTCGGTTACCGAGCTGTATTCTATTTTAGAAAAAACAGTTTCTGTTGAAGAAATTAATGCTGCCATGAAAGCCGCCAGCAACGAAAGTTTTGGATATAACGAAGATGAAATTGTAAGCACCGATGTGATCGGCATCAACTTCGGTTCTTTGTTTGATGCAACCCAAACCAAAGTAATGACCATGGGAGATAAGCAAATGGTTAAAACCGTTAGCTGGTACGATAATGAAATGAGCTATGTAAGCCAGTTGGTTCGTACAGTACATCATTTTGCAGGGTTGATAAAATAACAACCCCCTCCGCCCCCTAAAGGGGGAACTTATGGAGGAGAGCGACTTAGAAGATAGTGTTTTGTCTTTTATAGAGCAGACAGCTTATCTTTAATAAACCCTGATGGATATTTGGATTTAGTTGTTCTCTTTTAAAATAAGTTCTTTTTTTAAACGTCTTCAATTCAAAGCTTCCAATATTTGGAAGCTTTGTTTATTTTATAATCTTTAAAACTAAGTTCCCCTTTAGGGGACAGGGGTATGAGTAAATTTTCAGACTTTAATTTTGCCGGCCACAAAGTCCTTATCCGTGTTGATTTTAATGTTCCTTTAGATGAGCAGTTTAACATCACCGACGATACCCGCATGACGGCAACCATCCCAACCATAAAAAAAGTATTGGCAGATGGAGGCAGTGTTATTTTGATGAGTCACCTGGGCCGACCAAAAGATGGCCCAACTGATAAATACTCTTTAAAACATTTGGTAAAACCTTTATATGCTTTGTTAAACCCATCTGCGGATTCTGCGCAATCTGCGGGCAATACAAATGTGTTTTTTGCTGATGATTGCATTGGCTCCCAGGCCGGCCTTACCGCATCCATGTTAAGGCCCGGAGAGGTGTTGCTTTTAGAAAATCTTCGTTTTTACAAAGCAGAAGAAAAAGGTGATGAGGCTTTTGCCGAAAAGTTAAGCCAACTGGGCGATGTGTACATAAACGATGCATTTGGTACCGCACACCGGGCGCATGCATCAACGGCAGTGATCGCTAAATTTTTTCCTGCAGATAAAAGGATGTTTGGTTTACTGATGAATGCCGAAGTATTAAGTGCAGAGAAAGTGTTGCATGAGGCAGAGAAACCTTTTTGCGCCATTATAGGCGGGGCCAAGGTTTCAGATAAGATTCTGATCATAGAAAATTTGCTGCAAAGGGCTACCGACATCATCATTGGAGGAGGTATGGCATACACGTTCTTAAAAGCCCGGGGAGGTAAGATTGGCTCTTCGCTTTGCGAAGATGACCGTTTGCAAACTGCTTTGGATATCCTGGAAATGGCCAAACAAAAAAATGTAAGCATTCATTTGCCCGAAGATTCAGTTATTGCCGATAAGTTCGCTGCTGATGCTAATACAGAAGTTCGTTCCAGCGATGCCATACCCGATGGCTGGATGGGACTGGATATTGGCCCCAAGGCGGTTGGAATATTCAGTGAAATAATCGGCAAATCAAAAACCATTTTATGGAACGGCCCCATGGGGGTTTTTGAAATGGAAAAATTTCAGGGCGGTACAAAGGCAGTAGCACTGGCTGTGGCCTCATCTACCGCCAACGGCGCTTTTAGCCTGGTTGGCGGCGGCGATAGTGTGGCGGCCGTTAATAAATTTAACCTGGCAGACCAGGTGAGTTATGTAAGCACCGGCGGCGGTGCCATGCTGGAGTATTTTGAAGGGAAAGTGTTGCCGGGTATTGCTGCTATAAAAGAGAAAGAAAGCTAACAAAAAATTTCTTTACACAAGCATTACCCAATAGTCTTCCCTTTTGGGGTTCCTGATAAGGAAAGAATGAAATTCTTAGCGGGGGCCTGTATTAACACTTTATTTAGGTTACTTTTATGAAAGCCGGTAATTAATATTAAATATTCGCAGAAAATATTATTTTTAAACTCTTAACATTAAAAAACAAAAATTATGAAACGTACAGGATTATTAATCATGCTTGGAATAGTTGCTATACTTGGCTTTTGGGGATGTAATGGCTATAATGGTTTAGTGTCTGCTGACCAGGATGTAAAAAAAGTATGGAGCAATGTAGAAACAAACTACCAGCGCCGTACCGATTTGTACAGCAGTATCATCAAAACGGTTGCGGCATCGGCCAATTTCGAAAAATCAACGCTGCAAGCTGTTGTAGAAGCAAGGTCTAAAGCCACTTCCATCAATGTAGATATCAATGATCCTGCTTCACTGGAGGCTTATCAAAAAGCCCAGGCAAACCTGCAGGGCTCATTCAGCAGGTTGATCGCTTCTTTTGAGGCATATCCCGATCTGAAGACCACCCAGGCTTTCCGCGATTTTCAAACACAGATTGAAGGAACAGAAAACCGCATCAATGTGGCCCGCCAGGATTACAACAAATCT
>Ga0049081_10000917_pt1 | contig 11180 bp, 5 predicted proteins | sample GreLakmeER78MSRF_FD_66717 | JGI IMG/M metagenome (GOLD analysis project Ga0049081, IMG submission 66717) | Freshwater lentic microbial communities from great Laurentian Lakes, MI, USA - Great Lakes metaG ER78MSRF | ecosystem: Environmental > Aquatic > Freshwater > Lake | place: Great Lakes...
GCATAAAATAACCCATTGAAAATCAATGGGTTAAGTGTTTTAAAGCGGACCGGACGGGAAATTTGAACCTTATCCTAACTTATCCTAAACTGATGAAACCCTCTAATATAAAGGGTTTACCTTTATATTCTTCTCATCTAAACATGTCTAAATTGATTAAAATAGGGGGTAGTAGCTACGGATTCTGCTACAGCATAAAAATCCCATTTAGGCAAATACCTCCAATTTCATGAGTTGCATTTTCGCTGATTTTGACTAATTAGCGGATTATGATTTGAATAGGTTCTTACATTTTTTAACCATCTTGAATATTTTAATATCACTGCTATTCAATTTAGCGTTTTACATATTATTTTTATTTATCTTTATAGATTAAGATGGAAAAAGAAGAAAAATATCAATTTAATTTTGAAGAATCTAGGCTCATATCACTCTTACAAGAAGGAAGTGAGTATGCCTTTCAATTGATATATGATAAATATCGTAATCGTATTTATCAAACTGCTATCAACTTTTTAAAGTCACCCATCATAGCCCAAGATGTGGTACAGGATGTATTCATGAAACTTTGGTTTGAGCGAAATAAAATAGACGCTTCAAAACCAGTAGAGGCATGGCTTTACACGGTAGCTAAAAATAACATACTTAATAAATTAAGAAAAATTGCAAATGAATGGAAAGCAATAGATGTATTGTCTCATTCGATTCTGCAAAGTGAAAGTAATACGGATCAAAAATTAAATGAAGGGGAGTTTAAACGAAATGTTGCATCCGCAGTTGCTACATTGCCAGAACAACAAAAAACGGTATTTATCCTTTCTAGATTTGAAAAGCTTACCTATATACAAATAGGCGCAAAAATGGGTATTTCTCCTTTAACTGTTAAAACACACCTATCTAGAGCATTACATTCAATTAAGAAGCATTTGGACGCAAAAGGTGTTTTTTTTATGTTCAGTTTGAATATTCTATCTTAATTCACTAAAATAATTTGTTTCCTGTACTCCATTAGCATCTTTGAGGTGTATTACTAAAGTACCCTTATAAATTTGGGTACTTTTATGAAAACTAACACTCGTTTGCATTATTTATTGGATAAGTATATAAAAGGGTCAATTGACCTTATAGAACAGGATGAACTCTTTAATTTAATTGAGCTTGAGGCATTGGATGAGGTCATTTTAGATGAAATTCATGCAGATTTAAATACGGAAAAAAATTCAACTGCTTCATTACCTCCATATGTAGCGGAGGAGATGATTAGAAAAATTTTAAAATCTGAGCCTGCAGTCAATCAAATCATCACTCCTAAAAAGGATGGAATTTTCGTTTTTAAAAAGTGGGCAATGGCCGCTGTTTTTATAGGTTTTATTGCGTTAACTTATTTTATTGGGTTTAATTTGAAAGATACCCATTCAAATTTTACAGCCATTATCCCAAAAAATATTGAATCCAAAATCAATAATAGCAATCAAGTTCAATTACTTGTTTTAAGCGACGGGACTAAAGTGTATTTAAATCCAGGGAGTACTTTACATTTTGATCATAAATTTAAAGGTGATAATAGAGAAGTTTATTTAGAAGGAGAGGCATTCTTTAACGTCAAGAAAAATCCAAATAAACCATTTTTGGTGTACTATAATAACATTGTGACCAAAGTTTTAGGTACTTCCTTTAGGGTGGCTACCAATAAATTAAATGGTCAACTAGTTGTAGAAGTTAAATCGGGTCGTGTCCAAGTTTTTGAAAATAGCAATTTAGCGCAATCTGGCAGTAAAATAACTCCAGTAATCATAACTCCCAATCAAAAAGTAAGTTATGATGTGGAAGGTAGACGATTTGAAACTGCTTTAGTGATTCATCCAGAACACGTAGACCTAGTAAATGACGAATCCACTAAAATTGAAAGTCGCCCGCTTTACTTTGATCAACAAAAATTAAATCATGTTTTTGAACAATTAGAAAAGTATTATTTAATTGATATCACTGTTGAAAATTCAGCAACATATAATTGTGTTTTTACAGGGGACATCGCCAACTTAGATTTATTTTCAGCATTAAAAATTATTTGTATTGCTACCAATGCGAATTATGAAATTAATGGCACTAAAATTTTAATTAAAGGGAAAGGCTGTAATAATTAATTATAACAAACAATAAAATATATAAAACATAAAATTCTGATTTAAACTTTGAACAAAACAATTTAATTATGAAAAAAAAGCAACCACTCGTTGCTACAATTATGAAAGCTATGAAAATTACTATTATTCAATTCGTCATATCTTTCATTTGTGTAGGAACATTACTTGCAAATGAGGCTAAGGGCCAAATGATTCTTCAAAAAACTATTTCTGTAAATTTAGAAAAAGTAGAATTAAGGAATGTGATCAATGAAATACAAAAACAAACAGATGTCAAGTTTTCATTTAGTCCCAACTTTATTAATTCCAATAGAATTATGAGTTATCGTGCAGAATCTAAAACTATTTTAGACTTTCTGAATTACATTAATAAAGTATACAATATTGACTACAAGCTAGTAGATGAAAGAATTATTTTATTTCTTCAAAATGAGATGAAAGATGCCAGCTCAAAAAATCAAACTACTGTGTCCTTAGTCATTGCTGATAATATCATTTCAGGAAAAGTAGTTAATGAAAAAGGGGATCCATTAGAAGGGGTATCAGTAAGAGTTAAAGGAAAAAATACAACTACCCAAACAGGTGTAGATGGAACCTATTCTTTAAAAAATTTACCTGAACAAAGTATCCTAGTTTTTTCATATGTTGGATTTGTTGCTTTGGAAGCAAAAGTGACGAATAATACAAAAATGGATATTGTATTAAAACAATCGAGCAATAATTTAGATGAAGTAGTGGTAGTTGGTTACGGTACTTCCACTCGAAGACAAAATGTTGGATCCTATAGTACTGTGAAAGGGGATGCGGTTTCCAACTTACCAATTCAAAGTTTCGAGGCTGCTTTAAATGGTAAAGCAACCGGTGTTAATATGATTGCAAATTCAGGGGTAGTAAACCAAGCGCCTGTATTCAGAATTAGAGGGGTGAATTCATTGTCACTTAGTTCTTATCCATTGGTGGTGGTGGATGGAGTTCCAGTATATGTTGAAGATATAAATGTAGGAGGTAATGCCTCCAATAATCCTTTGGCATTTTTAAATCCGAACGATATTGAATCAATTGATATTGCAAAAGATGCTGCTGCAACAAGTATATATGGAAGTAGGGGTGCAAATGGGGTAGTTTTTATTACTACTAAAAGTGGTAAAACGGGTAAAGCTAAAGTAACCTTAGATGTTACATTTTCCTCAAGTGAGGCTACCCGTTTAGCTGAAATTTTAAATGGCGATCAATATTTAGAAATTAAAAATGAGGGATTGGTTAACGCAAAAACTTATAATGCAACAACCAATTATTATGGGAACTCTATTGGTCCCGATGGAAATATTGTAAGAACAAATTGGTATGATTATATTTTTAGAAAAGGTACTGGGCAAACACATTCTATCAGTATGTCTGGGGCAAATGCAGCTACTAAATATTTCTTTTCTGTTTCATATTCAAGTCAAGAAGGTATTGTAAGAGGTAATGATTATGGAAGAAAATCGGTTACATATAATATAGATCATAAAGTAAATAGTTGGTTATCGATAGGATCAAAATCAAATTATACTGACAATAAAACAACAGCTATTTTATCCACTGGTAATGGCGTAAGTTCAACTGCTTCAAATTCTGTTGCTTACCGTTTAGCCCTTGTAGCAGCTCCAATTATTGGACCTTATAATAAAAATGGTAGTTATAACGTAAGTGGTTTGAACTTAGCTTTAATGGATAACCAAGGACATCTTACATCACAAACAAGAATGGGTTATACAAATCCAGTGATTACACTCGCATTTAATGACGATAATACTACAAATAATTTTATTCAATCCAATATTTACGCACAGATAAAACCAGCCAAATGGTTAACTTTTAAAACCTTATACGGCGTTGATAATATTAGTAGCAGAACCAATCGTTATTTTGATCCAAGAACCAATGAAGGTAATACTGCATTAGGTAGTGCTACAGGCATATCTTCAAAAAGAGAAAGCTATACCTTGACCAATACGTTAACTGCTGAAAAAACGTTTAATGATCATGCATTAAATTTATTATTAGGTCAAGAGGAACAACGTAAAAATGGAGATCAATTTGGTTTACTTAGATCCAATCAATCAGATCCATTTTATTCAAACATACAAGGAGGTTTTTCAAATATTGCAATATCAAACACATCAAATCAAGTTTATTTTCAATATTTTAACTCCTTGTTTAGCAGGCTTCAATATAATTTCAAGAAAAGGTATTTTTTAACAGGTAGTGTAAGAAATGATGAATCTTCATTATTAGGTAAAAACAATAAGTCAGGTTTGTTTTACTCCTATTCAGGAGCTTGGGATGTAACCAATGAAGCATTCTTTATTAATTCTAATCTTACCAATGTTTTTGAAACCTTTAGATTAAGAGCGAGTTACGGTAAAGTTGGAAATTTAAGTGGTATTGGTGATTATGCTTCTTTAACCAATTACTCTGCAAATTTATATGGTGGCTTGCCTGGCTTGTTTTTCTCAACAGCGGGTAATCAGGATTTAGCATGGGAAACAAGTAAAAAACTTGATATTGGATTTAATTTTTCAGTGTTAAAAGGTAGATTAACTGCAGATATTTCTTATTATAAAAATAATATTGACGGATTGATTTTTGGGGTACCAACACCTGCATCAGCTGGTTTACCTGGGGCTACTCAAAACTCTGTATTATCGAATGTGGGTTCAATGTATAATAAAGGACTTGAGGTTTCATTAAATATCATCCCAATTCAAAAAGCAAATTTCACTTGGAATTCTAATTTCAATTTTTCTTTAAATGAAAATATGGTTACCTCTCTTTCAGCTGAAGTACCAAATATCCTTTTTGGAAATGTTGGTGGATCAACGGATTGTGTTTCTATTACTTTACCTGGTTATTCAGTTGGTATGATTTATGCCATCAGAACTGCAGGCGTAGATCCAGCAAGTGGTAGAAGGGTATTTTTAGACGGAACTGGAAAAAAGGTTTTATACGAGCAGGTGCCTGTATATGGTAAAAACCAATGGGAATACGAGGATGGCACAAAAGCGCCAGCAATTTCAACAGCTTCGGATGCGGTAGTTTATAAAAATACTACCCCTAAAATATATGGTGGCTGGTCCAACAGATTCACTTACAAAAGAGTTACGCTTGATGCATTATTTACATATCAATTTGGTGGATTTATGTATTATGGAACTCAAGGTACTTTAATGGATTTCAGGTTCATGAATAACTCAACACTGGTATTAAAACGTTGGCAAAAGCCAGGGGATATAACCGATGTTCCTAAAGTGCAGGATGGTGACTTTACTTCTTGGGGTTATTCATTACCCATTTCTGCAAATGTGTATTCAAGCGATTATGTAAGATTAAAGAACTTAACATTATCTTATATTTTACCTGAACAATTACTTAAAAAAGCGCAAATAGCGGATATGAGTGTGTTTATAAGTGGTCAAAACCTTTTTGTAGTAACACCCTATCCTGGAGCAGATCCTGAAGTGACTAGTCAAAACAATTCATCTGCCACACAAGGTTTTGATAGGAATATGATGCCGAATGCAAAAATTTATTCAATAGGATTAAAAGTGAATTTTTAATTATAAATAATATTAATCAAAAATTTCAATACAATTTAGATATGAAAAACATAAAATATTTTGGTCTACTCTTTATAGTTGCTGTATACGCAATTGCATGTACCAAAACAGAACTCTTAAACCCGGTGCCTACTACATTAATTGCAGATGCATCCGCTTTTGAAACTCCAGCAAGAATTTCAAACCAAGTAAATGGCCTTTATGCTACTTTTAAAGGGACAGGTTTGTGGGGTAGTAATTACCTACTTTATAGCGAAGCTAGAGCTGGCGAATTTATTAGCACCAATCAAAATCCACTACAAGGTGGGTTAACCTATATGATGCTTACAGATGCTGGCACTTCAGATGTGAATATAGTTTGGCAACAAGCGTATCAAACCATTAATGCTTGTAATGTATTTTTAGAGGGTATGGATGAAACAGGAAAAAAAGCAGCTGGAGATAGTTTGTATAATAACTATACAGCAGAGGCTAAAATTTTAAGAGCGGTTACTTATTATTCATTATTGCAACTATATGCACAACCTTATATCAATAAGGCTGGTAAAAATCCAGGGTTACCATTAAGATTAAAAGGAAATACTGGTTTGGCTGATTATAACTTAGCAAGAAGTTCGGTAGAAGAAGTATATCAACAAATAATTAAAGATTTGGATTACGCAGAACTCAATTTGCCATCAAAATATGCCACTGCGGTATTAAATACGACAAGAGCACAAAAAAATACAGCAATTGCATTTAAAACAAGAGTTTATTTGACGCTGGGGGATAATGCAAAAGTTATCGCAGAAGCAAATAAATTAGTTGCTGCAGCTGCACCATTTGTAACAACCAATACAGCGAATTCAGCGCATTCATTACCCGCGGATATTACCACTGTTTTTAAAACGCCATATACTTCAACAGAGTCCATATTTTCAATTGCATTTTCAGCGCAAGATGCTCCAGGAAATTCATTGGCAACCAATTTTTTACCAAATTCAGCTGATGGAACAGGGTTAAGTGGCGCTGGTACCGGCCAGTTTTATGTATTTGCGCAAGGTATTGTAAATGATGCCAATTGGAAGGCTACAGATAAAAGAAGAAGTTTTATTTTTACAACACCTGCTGGAACAAATAAAGGTCGTTTTTGGTGTACTAAATTTGCCATAGGTACGCCTTACTCAGATTATATTCCAGTCATTAGGTATTCCGAAGTATTATTAAATTTAGCAGAAGCTTTGGCTAATGTAAATGGATTAGATGCTAGAGCAACTGCAATTTTAAATGCAGTAAGAGGAAGATCAGATGCCACGACTGTTTTTAAGCCTACAGATAAAGCGGATTTATTAAGTAAAATACTAAATGAACGAAGAATTGAATTTTTTGGAGAAGGAATTAGAAATTTAGATTTAATGAGATTAGGTTTACCTATTCCTGCTAAAACACCTGTTGGATCAACACCTGTTCCTGCTTCCAAAACAACGGATGGTAATTATATTTGGCCTATACCTAATAATGAAGCTTTGTATAACAAATTAATCTAACTAAATTGGGTCATATTTTGTTATCAAACTTTAAATAATGAGGTGCTTTACCCTGCTGTTTCTTTTAGGTCTTTCAATCTCATTGAATGCCCAAACATTTTCGGCTAATGAAATTGATGCATGGCAAAAACAAGCCAAGGCCATACAAATTATTAGAGACAATAATGGGGTGCCTCATGTATATGCTAAAACGGATGCAGATGCAGTTTTTGGTATGATGTTTGTTCAATGCGAGGATTTTTTTAGCAAGGTGGAAGATGCAATCATTGGAAGGATGGGTAGAGAATCGGAAGTGCAAGGCAAATCTGCGATATACAAAGATTTATGGTCTAGGCTTTACATTGATACTATCGCTGCCAATAATTATTATTTAAAGTGCACGCCCTATTTGAAAAAATTATGTGACGCGTATGCTGCTGGGATTAATTATTATATGTACACGCATCCGGGTCAAAAGTCAAAATTATTAAAAAGGATTCAGCCTTGGGTTCCTTTATTAAATAATATACCCTCCATTAATAATTCAAATATTTCAGAGCCTGAAATAAAAAGTATGTACCCATTGCCAAAAGAAAATGGATTGGTATATAATTTTATATCTCCTATGAAAGAGGATTTCCATAATGGATCCAATGGATGGGCCATCAGCGGAAAAAATACCAAAGATAAAAATCCAATGATATTAATAAATCCTCATTCTGAATTTTATAATCGAATTGAAGTTCAATTAGTAAGTGAGGAAGGTTTAAACGTATATGGCGCACCATTTTTAGGAGAATTTAATATTTTTCAAGGGTTTAATGAATTTTGTGGATGGATGCATACGGTAACCATGTCTGATGCTAAGGATTTATATGTAGAAAAGACGAAACTTGAAAACGGCGCATTATATTATGAGTATGACAATAAATGGTTGCCATTAGATTCAAATAAAATAACTATTCATTATAAGAATGGTTTAAAAAAGGATAGTATCCTATTTACTACCTATAAAACATTGCATGGGCCAGTAGTTGCCAAAAGAAATAATAATTGGTTGTCCGCAAAAACAATCAATGAAAATATTGAATTATTAAATGTGCATTGGAGTATCACAAAAAGTAAAACCTATCAGGAGTTTGTGGGCTGGTTAGATAAAAGAGTCATGACTGGTACCAATACTATTTACGCTGATAAATCAGGCAATATTGGCTATTGGCATGGTAACTTTGTTCCGGTTCGTAGCAACCCTAATTTGGATTGGTCAGCACCTGTTCCAGGAAATACATCTGAAACAAATTGGAAAGGCGCCCACTTACTAAAGGATATACCTAATTACATCAATCCAGCGAATGGGTGGGTTCAAAATTGTAATTCAACCCCATTATATGCAACTGGATTTTTTGACTCAGTGATGGCCAAAAAACCGAGTTATATGTTACCTGATGGCTATACACCAAGAGCAGTGAATGCGAATAGATTGTTGCGAAATATTAAAAATGCCACCATTGATACAATCATCGAAAAATGTCACAGTCCCTATTTGGCCAATGCGGCTAAATTTATACCAGTTTTGATTCGCTCTTTTGATTCATTGGGTCAACCCTTAAATTTAAAAGCGCCTATCAATGTATTACGTCAATGGGATTATAATACTGATACGACTAGTATTGCAACTTCAATAGCTGTTCTTTGGTTAGAAAAAATAGTGCAACTCAATTTAGCAAAGTTGAAAAGGCCTACTTCCAATGAAGTGGTATATGCAATTTCAAATGGATCAAATTTGTCATTACAAAATATTTCAGCTGCTGATCAAGTAGCCATCCTTGATAGTGTTATCAATGATCTACAAAAAGATTGGGGAACTTGGGCGGTGTCTTGGGGAAAGATAAATCGTTTTCAAAGAAATGCTTTGGGCGTGGAACCTACTGATTCATTACCTAGTTTAGCAGTTACTGCTACTCCTGCCTACATGGGTTCGTTAAATGCGTATACTAGTAGAAAATCAAAAAATTCAAAAGTTAGATATGGTGCAACAGGGAATACCTTTGTAGCAATTGTTTCTTTCGGAAAAACTTTAAAAGCAAAATCTATTTTAACTGGGGGCAGTAGCTCCAATCCCCAATCGAAACATTTTACAGACCAAGCGAATGGGTATATCAATCATCAATATAAAAATGTCAATTTTTATAAATCAGATGTATTGAAAAATAAAGAACTTACATATCATCCTGGAGATAATATCTATTAATTAATTTATAGAAATGAATAAACTATTCAGCTGCACCTTACTGGTGCTATTCTGCTTTAATTTTACAATTGCACAACAAGTAACGCCTTGGATGGGTGCCGGAAAGCCAGTTGATCCATATAATTATACGCAAGTAAAACATGCAGTTTACAATAACGCAGCAGTAAGCTGTGCACATCCATTAGCTAGTTTAGTGGGGGCGCAAATCATGAAACAAGGGGGTAATGCATTTGATGCAGGAATTGCCGTGCAATTAGCGTTGGCGGTTGTATATCCAGCGGCAGGAAATATTGGCGGCGGCGGTTTTTTAATTGCGCAAAAGGCAAATAAAAAGTTGTTGGCAATTGACTATAGAGAAGTAGCGCCTATAAAGGCCACCAAAAATATGTATTTAGACCAAGAAGGGAATCCGCAATTAGAATGGTCACAAAACGGACGATTAGCGTCAGGTGTGCCAGGCACCATCGCTGGGATATTTGCCACTTTATCTTCTGCCAAGCTAAATTTTAAATTATTAATACAACCTGCAATTGATTTAGCTAAAAATGGATTTGTACTCACCGAAAAGGAAGCCAACAGTTTAAATTCAAATAAAAAAAACTTTTTAAAGTACAATAATGTTGCCCCTAGTTTTGTTAAGGAGCAATTATGGAAAGGGGGCGATACATTATTCCAACCCGATTTAGCAAAAACCTTAATTAGAATTCAACAAAAAGGTGCAAAGGGTTTTTATGAAGGGGAAACAGCCCAACTTATCGTGGCCGAGATGAATAAAGGAAATGGCATAATAAGTTTAGAAGATTTAAAAAATTACAAAGCCAAATTCAGAATACCTATTTCTTTTCAATATGGGGATCATACCATTTATGGTTTTCCACCGCCAAGTAGTGGTGGAATTATTCTGTTACAAATGATGAAAATGGTGGAACATAGTTCCATGATAAAAAAAGGGTTTCAATCACCTGAAGCAACTCAAATAATGATTGAAGCAGAAAGAAGGGCATATGCAGATAGAGCCGAGCATTTAGGGGATCCAGATTTTTGGAGTGTCCCATTGAAAGCATTAAGTACAGATAAGTATATTAGTCAACGTATGGCCAATTTTACACCTGGTAAAGCAAGTAAGAGTGCAGAAATAAAAGCAGGTGATGTGAAAGAAAGTGAAGAGACAACCCATATAAGTATTTATGATAAAGAAGGAAATATGGTAAGTATAACCACTACTTTAAATGGCGGTTATGGGAGTAAAACAGTGGTTCAAGGAGCTGGCTTTTTGATGAATAATGAAATGGATGATTTTTCGATAAAACCTGGGGTGGCAAATATGTTTGGCGCAGTAGGAGGTGAAGCAAATGCAATAGTGCCCGGGAAAAGAATGTTAAGTAGTATGTGCCCTGTGTTAGTGACTAAAGGGGGCAAGCCTTCCATTGTTGTGGGAACTCCGGGTGGCACAACAATACCTACCTCTGTTTTTCAGGCTTTAATTAATGTCATTGAGTTTGGAATGACGCCCGAAGCTGCGATAAACCAACCCAAATTTCATCACCAACATTTACCAGATGAGGTTTATATAGAATCTGATTTTCCAACGACATTGAAAAATACACTCATAGCCATGGGCTATAAAATGACCAATAGGGTATCGATTGGAAAGACTGAAATTATTTATATCCGTAATAAC
>Ga0049081_10000921_pt1 | contig 11161 bp, 13 predicted proteins | sample GreLakmeER78MSRF_FD_66717 | JGI IMG/M metagenome (GOLD analysis project Ga0049081, IMG submission 66717) | Freshwater lentic microbial communities from great Laurentian Lakes, MI, USA - Great Lakes metaG ER78MSRF | ecosystem: Environmental > Aquatic > Freshwater > Lake | place: Great Lakes...
GGAAGAAAAATAACAATAATACAAATCAATGTCTCAAATAGTGAAAAAAAAATAGGTACTATTTTGTCCACTTGAACAAAACATCTTAAAACTAGGCACTATTTTGTCCATTACGCCTAAAATTAAAACAATGGTCTGTGTAACCCATGATACAAAAGCATATTTGAGATTCCCCTATCTTTGCTCCATCATTCTCCGTAAAATGAAAGATAAAAAAGAACTACTTTGGACAATAATTGGTGCAATCATCGGCTTGGTTGGTGGATTCTTTTATTACGACTTCGTTGGATGTGAGAATGGTTGTCCGATAAAATCAAACCCCTGGTTAATGTCTGGCTACGGCAGTTTAATGGGAGGTCTTGGCTCCTCACTGGCTTATTCTATTAGCAAGAAATCAAAAAATAAAATATAGTAAAAATGAAAGGAACAGTTATCGATGTTAGAACACCTGCAGAATTCATGGGTGGACATGTGGTAGGGTCAATCAATATTCCCTTACAGGAAATTCTTGAGCATGTAGAAGAGATAAAAAAAATGGAGCAACCCCTTGTTTTTTGTTGCGCCAGTGGAGTTCGTAGCGGACAAGCAGCAGCATACTTTAAATCATTGGGAGTTTCATGTGAAAATGGAGGTTCTTGGATGGACGTATAAAGTAATTTTTAAATTATGGGATTACTAGGAAGATTATTGGGGATAAAACAAGTTGATTTCAAACAATTAGTAAAGGATGGTGCTTTGATTATTGATGTTCGAACTGCCGGGGAATTCAAAACAGGACACATTAAAAATTCAATGAATATTCCATTGTCAGAAATTCAACTTTCATTGAACAAGATACCCAAAAATAAAGTTGTAATTACTTGCTGTGCTTCGGGTATGCGCAGTGGATCTGCCAAACAAATTTTGAAATCACAAGGATACGATGTGCACAACGGCGGAGGCTGGAGTAGTTTGAGTGGGAAAATATGAGATCAAAAAAATCCAGCTTTGAAAGTCAACGTTGGATTTTTTTAATGAATTACCTGAACTAAAAAAAATTAAGGAATATACACTTTAGCTGATAAAGGAGTATTACCAACAAAAACAGTAGCAATATACATTCCACTATTTAAATTTGCCGGCAATTTTATCAATTGCTGATTAACTCCAATTTGAGAAAATCCTAGCACCGATGTGTAGATTGATTTACCTGAAAGATCTGTTAAATTAAACGAAATTTTTGAGGCATTCAAAGATGAAAAATTAGCAATGACCTGATTTAATTCGCTATTGAACCTAATTGAAAATTTTGAGTTGTTTAGCTCTTGAAGTGATGAGGAGTTTTGGGGGCTAACTGTATGTTGCGAAAGATATATTACATCCCCAATGTTATTACTATTATTATTTGTTTTATTAGAAGCCACATAAAAAGTAACATCTCCAACATCTGTTGCGGGCGCTGTCCATGTCCATGTCCAAACGGGTGCCGCTGACGACGTATTGCTCGTTGAAGTATGATTCGCATATATACGCGTTGTGCCATTAATTGATGTATTTCCGGACTGACCAGTAAAATTACCCGCCATTGCATCAGCACTACTTAACGCTGTTGCCTGGAATCCTTTTTTAACTGGATTTGAATTCATGGCAAGATTAATCGTGTACTGCTGACCTGGAATATAGGTGGTTACTGGATTTAATCCATCTAAAATTGTCAGATTATTTTCATTTGCACCATCTTGCGCTGATCCCGAATGACAGGCAGTGCAATTTTGCTCCCCCGGTGCACCAGTCTTCCCAGCAGCAGCACCACCACTGTTTTGAGGTTTAAAATGCAAAGTTTCAATCGATTTCGATGAATTAGACTGAACCGATACTAAAGCGGAAATCAATCCAATAAATGATAAGGGCAATAATACTTTTTTCATAGTTATTTAGTTTTTAAAGTTTACTTAGTTATTTAGCTTTCCTTGATTGACCCAACATTCTATTCGGTAAATAATCGAATCATGCAAAGCTGGTCCGCCTTGAGGCATTAATTGATAACCATTTTGATGCATTGAACCAATTATAGCAGCGGAATTCGATGAAATATTGGCGTGATTCGTTAAAGAATAACCATATTGATTATCATGGCACCCTGTACAATTATTCTGAATTAGCGGTAAAATTTCATTATTAAATGAAACCGTATCCGCACAGGTTGCATTCGAGTAATTTTCTACTTTATCCTTTCTGCAAGATGTAAATGCAAAGGTTAAAAGACAAATAAAAACTATTTTTTTCATGCTTTGTTTCTTAAAAAATAAGAAGATAGTGCAAACCAAATCATTGGAACCATGAAATGCAAGGGTATCACAAAGGCAGAATAAAATTCCTGCATTTCTTGAGTTTCTGGAAATACAGGAGGATACAACGTCGGAATAATTACACTGCCAATGGTTACGAAGGCTAGAATAATATTAATTATCAATCCTCCAATATCTTTTAAAAACTTATTAAAAAGAAACGACAACCCAGAAATTCCCAATGATGCTGAGGTGAACATCCAAGCAATTTTTGAGTAAGGTATAACAGATGAAAAATCTCCTAATTCCTTAAAAGAATAACTGTATGCAATTCCCGTAGCACTAGATAGTACTGCCACTACAAAGCCTAAAATGATATATCTCACTAACATATTAATTTATTTTTTAATTCCAGGAACAGTAACTGTGATGGTCAAATTATCTGGAACATTTTCACTTTTCTTACCAACTCCATAAGTAATTCGATTTACTGTAAATGACCCTGTGAACGTAATTTTTGTTCCAGCCATTGCCATTGTAACGGGTATTGTAATTGTTTTAGCAACTCCTTTCATGTTCAACGTTCCGGTAATATTATATTTAGCCCCTGATTTTGCGACACTTGCAGAAACAAAAGAAATATTTGGATGCTTTTTGCCATCAAACCACTCGACTGTTTGTGCTTTCTTATCCATGATTGCATTTCCAGTAGAGATCGTAGTAACTGGAATCTTTAACGAGAATTTACATTTACTCATATCGGATTGATTGAAATCCATGCTTCCATTAATAGATTTAAAAACTCCTTTCACATGTGCATTTTGGAAATTAATTTTATGCCCTGATGTTACCTCAAAATGATCTTGTGGAGACAGGGATATAGCTGTACTAACAACTAATAAGATAAGATAAGTGCCAATAATAAGAATTTTTTTCATCCTGATTTTTTTTATTCGTTAACAATGAACTTCCGGCCCACGCAAAAACCAAACCTAAATTGGCCTTTCATTAAATTCTCGTAAGTATATGGAATAAATTGAGTTTCACCCAACCCTCCGGAATTCGTAATATTAATGGTGAAGTTATGCCCAAATGTTTGCCATTCAAGTGCAAGAGCAATACTTTGTTTAAACACATCGGAGGACCTTGTGTTTTCGTCATGAAAAGCCTGGTAATACTCACCAATAATAGCGAATTTTTGGTTCAGTCTCAGCCGAAAAGCACCACCTAAAGCAAACAATGAATTCATATCATTTGCAGCAACATAATTCCGATGCACAAATGTTGGCATCACAGCAACGGATAACCAATCACTAAATCTACGTGCAACATTTAGTTGTGCAAAATAAGCCATTCTATGACTTGCTTTTGGAAAATGATTTACTTGTGATTCATCTGAAGATGCTTTCATATAAGTAAAAGTTGATCCTCCGATAATGGCTAATGAAATAGGCTGTTTTTCTCCTTGTCTCATCGCTCGGTATTTCACAAAACCATCTAACAATGAACGATAAGGAGCACCGGTTCCTTTTGAACGTCCAAATCCAACCATTAAATCCTTGGTAACTCCATATTCTAAGGCAATTCGCATGTCTGAAAGATTATCAAATCCAAACATATTTTGAGCTCCTCCATTTGTCCCAGCCATATCCCCGAATCTGTGCTCAATGCGCATTTCCATATATCCTTTGGAAATAGTCTCAACCGAATGTCCATTTATAATTCGAGTTGAAAAAAATGTTTTTTCATCGAAACCATCGCTAAGTTCTTCTGTTATAATTGGTTCTTCAGCTAGAATCGTATCTTGAGAAAAGAGCTGAATTGAACAAAGGAACGAAGCAAAAAAGAGTAAAAACAAATTAACTTTTAATACCATATAGTTTTAGTTATTGGTTGACGAGTTCATTTGACATTTAGTTGCAAACAAATTTAACAATAAAAAATAAGGAAATTGAACTATAATTTTTATAATCATCTTAGGTACATTCATCAACTCAATGAACCAAATATATTTAAGAACATTGGACACCTATTCAATAGAAAAAACTTCTTCATCATCTCCATTCATGCGCTGTAGATTGACTAAATGCGCATAAAAACCTTGTTCTCCGATCAACGAATCATGCGTTCCTTGTTCTACAATCTCTCCTTCTTTTAGCACCAAAATTTTATCCGCCAATTTGATCGTGGATAAGCGATGAGCAATAACGACAGACGTTCTTCCATTCATCAAGTTATTTAATGCATCTTGCACCAAGCGCTCTGACTCAGAATCTAGCGATGAAGTGGCTTCATCCAAAATTAAAATGGCAGGATCTTTCAAAATAGCGCGTGCAATAGCAATGCGTTGTTTTTGCCCGCCTGACAATTGTATGCCGCGATCGCCCACTTGTGTTTCCATTCCATTGGGAAATCCTTGAATAAACTCCCATGCATTGGCTTTTTTAGCCGCCTCAATAATCATTTCTTCACTAGAATCAGTTCGAGCAAAAGCAATATTCTCCCAAATTGTGCCCGCAAAAAGCATCACTTCTTGTGGAACAATTGCCATGTTTTTACGGAGGTATTCAAGATCTATGGATGCTACTGCGTGACCGTTTATATTTATTTCACCCGAAAAATTGGTATAATAATTCAACAACAAATTTGAAATCGTTGTTTTTCCGGATCCCGATGAACCCACCAAGGCAAGTGTCTGATTGGCTTGCACGTCAAACGAAATTCCTTTGAGTACCTCAACATCGCTACGTTGTGGATAGGCGAAACGAACATTTTTAAATGCAATCTCGCCGTTGATTACTGGTTTTTCCGTTCCGGTAGACTGCATGCGTTCTGTTTTCTCACTCAACAACTCCATGAGATTTTCGGTTGCACCAGCAGCTTTTTGAATTCCGGCATAGAGTTCGGGTAATGATCCAACGGAAGCTCCCATCATGATTGTAAACAAGACAAATTGATAAAACCCTTCGGAAGTTAATTCAGGATTTACTCCTTGAGTCATTAATAGCCCGCGCCAAATAATAAATACGATGGCACCAAACAAGCAGAAAATAATAAAGGATACAAACAATCCTCTCCACAATCCACTTTTGACATTGAGCGCACGAATTTGCTCAGAAGATTTTGAATATTTCTGCAAGGTGAACCATTCTTGGGTAAATGCTTTTACGTTGGCTATTCCAGTCAATGCTTCTTCTACAATTGAATTGGATGTTGCCGTAAAATCTTGTGCTTGTTTACTAAGCTTTCTTATAAATCGGCCAAAAATAACGGCTATAATTGCCATAATGGGCACGGTAACAAACATGATAATAGCCAATTTCCAGGAAATAAAGAACAAAAACGTTGTGCCCCCGACCACGATCACAATTTGCCTAAAAAACTCAGCAACCGTAGTGCGCATCGTTTCCTGAATTTGAGAAATATCATTAGAAAGTCTGCTGGTTAATTCCCCCACCTTATTTCGGTTAAAAAAGTCCATTGGCATGAACACTAGGCGCTCAAATGCTTGATTTCTTATATCCCGAAGGGCATTCTCGGTAACGTTGGTAAAGGTTATCACACGGATAAAAGAAAAAATAGCTTGTAAACCAAAAATCGCAAACAGGGACAGCGCAACGGTGTTAATATTCTCCAAGCTCAACAATTTAATAGAATCTGCCGTAGATGCTGAACCATTGCCGGTTGTACCCAATAATTTCCCTAATAAATAAGGAAACATCAATCCAATTCCACTTGAAAGCACAAGAAAAATCCAACCGATGGAATACTGCATCCAATAAGGTTTTAAATAAGAATAAATACCAAAAAAAGAAGATAATTTCCCTTTTCTGCCTTCGTCTTCAGTAGTTGTTTTTTTGCGTTTCGCCACGGGCAATTTATTTTTACAAAAGTACGATTTGTAGCTGAAATAACACTTCTTTGGACTAAATAGTTCAATTTGTATGATGACGTCCGTTCGGATTATAAATTAACACCAAGCTCTAATAATAACAAAGAATTGGAATATCTCAAACGCATGGAAATCCTTGAGGAATTATAAGACGAAACCTCAACCATATTATTTGTTTATCCATATCGAAAAATTAAAAATTACTGATAATACATTTTCAAAGTTAAAGGTAATGTATTTTCAAAATAAATAGTAGTGTAATTTCAAAGTATATAGTAGTGTATTTACAAAATTAAAGGTATATTTGCATGTTAAATACACTTGTTAATGGATGCAAAACGGATAATTAAAAAAGAAATGGATATTTACCTTACTAAATATCCAATTTTGGTATTAACAGGTCCACGCCAATCTGGAAAAACTACCTTTTTAAAAAGCCAATTCCCATCGTATACGTATGTGAATTTAGAAAACTTAGACAACAGAAACTTTGCGATTCAAGATCCGAATGGATTTTTAGCTCAGCATAACCGCTATGTTATATTGGATGAAGTTCAGCGTGTTCCCGAATTGTTTTCGTATTTACAAACCAAAGTAGATGAAGACAAAATAATGGGACAATATATTTTATCAGGCTCGCAGAATTTTCATTTGATGCGTAACATAACCCAAAGTTTAGCGGGTCGAGTAGCCTTGTTTAAACTTTTACCTTTTGATACTGGTGAAATGCAGCAAGCCGGTTGGCTTCACGACGACTATGCTGTTAATTTGCAAAAAGGATTTTATCCTGCTATTTATGACAGAGATATACCTTCAAAAGTGTTTTATTCCAACTATGTGCAAACCTATATTGAACGCGATTTGTCGGAGCTAATTCATGTGAAAGACTTAAAGCAATTTAGAAATTTCATATCGCTTTGCGCTGCTCGAGTTGGGCAATTGCTTAATCTTAATTCGCTTGCCAATGAATGCGGAATTTCACAACCTACTGCAAAATCATGGATTTCGGTTTTAGAAACCAGTTATATTGTCTATCAATTACAACCCTATCATTCCAATTTTAACAAGCGAATTACAAAGAGTTCGAAACTCTATTTTTACGACACCGGATTAGTCTGCTTTTTACTCAAAATCAAGGATGCTTCAAGCTTTAAAATCAGTTCACACAAAGGAAGTTTATTTGAAAACTTTGTTGTTAATGAATATTTAAAACAGAACTATCACCAAAATTTGATGCTTGACTTTTGGTTTTGGCGAGATGCAGTTGGTCATGAAGTAGATTTGATCTGGCAGAATACCGAAAAACTCAATTTAGTCGAAATAAAAGCCAGTGAAACGATTATGCCGGCCATGTTTAAGGGATTAAGCTATTTTGAAAAGTTTGTCCCCGAGTTAATTGAAACCAAAACGCTTGTCCATACAGGTTTGTTTAACCAGAACCGAACCGCAGGGAAGGTGTTAAGCTGGAAGCATCTTTTGAAATCAGAATAATTCGATTGCTTCACTTCCACCAAACCAAAAAATTCTCGTGTGTGGGGATTAGAGTCATCGATAAACATTCTTGAAAATCAATTTCAAAAAAATTAAAATAACGATTGTGTAATTTCATCAACCATCTCCAAGGCTCGGGATTCCACCTACACATTCGTTTCGGTCGATAAATAATCCCGACCCTCTGGAGATAAAGAGTATTTCACAAAAACGATTTCAATGGTTTAACTCATGACAAAATATACAAAACACCCCGAACGCGTGGGTATCAATATTATCGATTCCCCTGAATCAAAAACCAATCTACCCAAGTATCCATTTGTTTAACCGAATTTGGACGAAGGAGAATTTCTCGTTTGTTATCCAACAAAAACATGGTTGGAGTTCCAAACACATAATAAGATTCAACAATTGGACTTTTCCATTTTTTGAAGTCACATGAACTAATGAATGGGAAGGAGCTTGTAAAATTCTGAAAATCATTTTCGTCTTCATCCAGAGAAACGAAGATAACTTCCACACCTTCTTCTTTCCATTTGGTATAAAGTGATGAGATTTGTGGTATTTCCTCCGCACATTTCGGACAAGAACTAGAGCCGAAAACGATTAATGTGTACGGTGTTTTGAGATCCGATAACTTCTTTGGTCTTTGATTTTGCAAATCAATCGGATAGATTGTGTTTTCTGGAAACGTTACATCGGGAGCAATATTTCCTTTTTTCATTGCGCGGTAAGTTTCCAGTTGTTTTGCTAAATCATTGTTGATGGTACAACTCACCTCGTTCAACACTTTCAATGCTAAGTATTCCGAAGCTTGAAACAAACTGTGTCTCTCCAATAAATCAAACAAATAGTCGGTAACCTCGTTGAGTTTTTTCTCATTTTTTACCAATTTCGTCATCATGGAATCAATCGAGACTTTCATTCCGTTGAATACTGAATCCAAGGATTTTCCACAATTTTCTAACAACCAAAAATGACTTTCAATGGCATCCTTGAACAAACCACTTCTATACAAGCGATCGTCTGTATAATCCAACGTTCTAAATGCTCGTATTGTTGCCGGAATTTCTTCTGTTCGATATTGTGCAATAATGGAAACATCACTTACTAAACGCCGCGTTGGCAAATACCAAGCAACATAACTTTTGGGATCCAATCGATTTAAAAAATCTTGATCTTCTTTTTTAATTTTTGCGTATTGTTTGGAAATAAATTTCTTCGATTTTTTATCCTTTATAAACAAAGAATCCAAGGTATAAATGCGATCCAAATAGCGCCAAGCACTCAAGGTTTGTTCTCTTTTAGGATGCTCTGTTGCATATTGGGAAAATGCTTGATTTTGCTTCCCTGAAAGTACTTTGATGGTTTCTGGCATCGAGAAATATTCACCTTTCAAGGAAATTTGTTCTCCCTTGTCCAATATCAAAAAATAGGGTTTGTTCTCTTCATTAACTAAATAACCAATTGCTGACTTTTCAATGGAAAATTGAAACGAAAAATTACCTTTTGAATCTACAATTGCGCTATCCAATGTTTTGGAATTCAAGCCCTCAAAAGTGCCAAATTTCACTTTAGTTCCTTGAATTGAAGGAAATGAACATTGTATGGTTTGGGCGTTAAATTTTAAGTTATACCAAAATAATAAGGTTAAAATAAATAATATTCTATGTTTTATCATTTTCTAAAAATAGATTTATGTTTTCTTGATTTTGTCTCCCGTTTCTATCAACCTATATTTTTGTTTGGGATGGTTGGGTTTAGTTGGGAACATTCGTTCAATCAGTCCTTCTTTTAATGCTGGCTCCAAATAATTTTCTCTAAAATTCCCTTTATGCTTTAACGCCAAACCCTCTAGAATTTCCTGGACACTCATTTCACCTTGAATTACTGATAATAGCGCTTGCATTTCTTGGGTGATTTGAAGATGTTCAATTGCTACTTGGTCGGTATATTACGATTTTAAAATCTTCATTTTGCTCAAAAACAGGCGTTTGCAATTTATTTTCTTTAGCGATTCGAATCATATCTGCAGTACCAGTTCCCATTCGTTTTTTACTGATTTAATAACCAATCTATTACATTTATCTTTTTCACGCCATCAATATTGTCGCTATCATAGTCTAATGTAAGTAAAAATTTTGGATAATTATCACGAATATTTCTAAATGCCGAAATCTCTCGATTAAATGTTTTTTCGTCATTAACACTATGTGCTACCTGATAATATTCCCTTTCGTTATTGGGTTTTTGCACGACAAAATCTATCTCCTTGTCGTTGTTTTTGCCGACATAAATTTTTCCACCGCGCCTCAGTAACTCAAAATAAACAACATTCTCCAATTTTCGACCTAAATCCGAATCGTATTTATTGGTTGTTGTTATATTTTTCAACCCTAAATCCACTAAATAATATTTTTGATTCGTTGTTAACAACTCCTTTCCTTTAATATCGAAACGTGGGGCAGGATAAATAATATATGAGTTAGTCAAAAATTCCAAATACTTAATAATCGTGTTATGAGAAATAGATTTTGATGGTTTTTTACTCAGTTCTGCAGCAATATTGGTTGGAGAGATGTACGATCCAACACAATCAAAAACAAAACTAATGACACGTTGCAAGTTATTCAAATTACGCAATTTATAACGCTGTGCGATATCTTTTATAATTACGGTATCATAAATGGATTGCAAATAATCATTTACTAAAGTTTGATCACTTTGCGCTAGTGTTACTGCTCCGGGAAAACTACTCGTATTTATGTATTGGCGAAATAACCTATCGGTATTTTTCTCTTCTTTGTTTGCTTCGACGTATTCTGCAAATGAATAAGGGTGGACGTTTATGGCAATGTACCTGCCTGTAAGCAAAGTAGCGAGTTCACTAGAAAGCAAGTAAGCATTGGAACCTGTCACATATAAATCAATATTTTTCTTGGAATAAAGCGCATTAATTAGTTTTTCAAAATCATTTACTAACTGAACTTCATCCAGGAAAATATATGTTTTTTTTTCTGATAAACGCGATTTTATAATCTCGTCATAAAGTGCGGTCCATTCTGTTAGGGGCAAATTTTCACGTTCTTCAAAATTCAAAAAAATAATATCACCTTGTGCTACTCCACTCTCTATTAAGTCATTTTTAAAAGCCTCCAACAAAGTAGACTTCCCACTCCGTCTAATACCTGTGACCACTTTTATTAGGTCATGGTCTTTCAACTGATGAAGCTTCTGTAAATAAATTTCTCGCCGAATCAAAATAGTAACTGTTTTATAAATGAAGTTCAAATATACGAATTTTAATGACGAAAAAATACGATTTCTATATTTTCCGTCATCAAGAAAGGGGTGAGATTATCTCATATTTATTGATTTCGTGCTCGATTTGAGGGGTCAAGTTAAAAATTATGGGGAGTAATGGTATCTTAGTGCTCAAAAATTGAGATTTGGAGACAGAATTATTACAAGAATTTTTACCGGAATTATTACTTACTCAGTTTGAAGTAGT
>Ga0049081_10000922_pt1 | contig 11152 bp, 10 predicted proteins | sample GreLakmeER78MSRF_FD_66717 | JGI IMG/M metagenome (GOLD analysis project Ga0049081, IMG submission 66717) | Freshwater lentic microbial communities from great Laurentian Lakes, MI, USA - Great Lakes metaG ER78MSRF | ecosystem: Environmental > Aquatic > Freshwater > Lake | place: Great Lakes...
TGTTTTGGAACATGAATAGAAATATAATCCATCTTCGATAATTCAGACGCTAAATCGCTCGTTGGTGTGATAGAAACATTCACTTTTTGTGATGTCCCAATAGGAACCTGAACCTCTACCGTATTCGTAAATTGATCAATGGCAATAACATTCATTCCAGTTCCTAAAGCATAGGATGCTAAACTTTGTCCAATTCTACCAAAACCAATGATTCCTAATGTTTTTCCACGAAGTTCAACTCCTTTGGCAAATTTTTGCTTCAATTCAGAAAAATCACCTGTCTCCAAATTTTTGTATGAATCATTTAAAAACCGAGATGTTGCAAAAAGATGTCCCATCACCAATTCAGCAACAGATTGAGAGGATGATGCAGGGGTATTTATTACTTTCAATCCTTTTTCTCGAGCATAAGCGACATCGATATTATCCATTCCAACACCTCCGCGACCGATTAATTTCAATGAAGGGCATTGATCAATTAATTCTTTTCGAGCCGTTGTTGCGCTTCTAACCAATAGAATTGGAATGTGTTCAGCCTGAATATAAGAAGCTAGATCATCTTGATTTACTTTATCTGTGATTACAGTAAATCCAGCATTTTCTAATAGATTTCTACCCAAATTCGAAATGCCATCGTTTGCTAAAATTTTCATCTTTAAATTTTTTATCCTTTTCGAGAAAACTCACTCATTACATCCACTAATACTTTTACACTTTCAATTGGCAAAGCGTTATACATGGATGCTCTATAACCACCTACTGAGCGATGACCAGGTAATCCTATAATTCCGGCATCTTTCCACATTGCGTCAAATTCTGCGGTGCGCGATTCATCATTCATAAGAAAAGTTACATTCATATTTGATCGGTCTTCGCTTTGAACTGCACCTCTAAAGGCATCATTAGAGTCGATTTCGTTGTACAACAAATTTGCCTTTGCATTATTCTTAGATTCCATTGCTTTTACTCCACCAGTGGCTAATAGATCACGTAAATTTAACATTGCTACATAAATAGCAAATACTGGAGGTGTATTCAACATGGATTCTTTCTCCACTTGTTGCTTTAAATCAAGGTATGTTGGCATGAATGGAGAAGTTGACTTACCCAATACCTCATCTTTTACGATGTATAATGTTGCTCCTGCTGGACCTAAATTCTTTTGAGCTCCCGCATAAATCAAATCAAAATCAGCCACATTAATTTCTTTTGAAAATATATCTGAAGACATATCGCAAATCAACGGCAAATCCGTTTTTGGAAACTCCTTAAATTGTGTTCCGTAAATTGTATTATTTGAAGTAAAATGAATGTAGTCAACATCCGTTGGTACTTGATAGTTTTTTGGGATGTAGGTAAACCCTTTATCTTCAGAAGTAGCAAATACATTGACGTCCACTCCCACTTTTTTCGCTTCCTTAATTGCACCAGTGGCCCAGGTACCCGTATTGATATACCCCGCTTTTTTTGTTTCACGCATCATGTTTAGCGCTGCAATGGTAAAACCAAGTGTGGCACCACCCTGTAAAAAGGCAATAGAATACCCAGAAGGAACATTCAGCACTTTTTTTACCAAATCCATGGCTTCGTCCATTACAGCTACAAAATCTTTGTGTCTGTGAGAAACTTCCAAAATAGAAAGTCCATTAAAATCAAGAACAGCTGATGCAGCTTGCTCAAAAACACCATGAGGTAATATACATGGTCCAGCGCCAAAATTATGTTTCATATCCGTTTTTTTATTTAATATTCTAATCTACAAAATTGTAAAAGCTAGTTTCAAATACCGATAGCTTGTGAAATAATACTGTAAAATGCTCAAAAAAAAAGCCCGAAAATCGGGCTTAAAATTATTCTTTCGGTTTTTTCGTTGTGGTCTTTTTTGGTGCGACTTTCGTTGCTACTTTAGTTGCTACTTTAGTTGCTATCTTTTTCTCAGCTTTAACAACCACCGGTTTTGTGACTTTTACCGGTTTTTCCTTTTTAGCAATAACTACAACCTTTTCTTCATTTCTCTTTCTAGAAATACCATAGGAACCCATAGCACGTTTCCCTTTTGCTGTTTTTTTATCTCCTCTACCCATTTAATTTTCAATTTATGATACAAAGTTAATATTCTTTTTCTTTCGATTGCCGTTCTTATGAAATCTATTTTAATTTAGTTAAATGTCCTTCAAAAACACATTTATCATTTAATTTTTCTTTTTTGCCAGAAGTTCTTTCTGCAATAGCCACTTTACCTTCACTAAAAAACATGGAAATTTCAACTTCAACTTTATTTATTGTGTCTCTTGACATAAAATTTAGTTCCGTCTCATTGTAAAATTCCTCTTTGGATGCTGTTCCAGAATACCGTCGAATACATTCTTTACTTATTTGAAAAACAAAATCGATTTTTGAAGAATCTTTTTCAGCAATTTTTATACTAGCCGAAAAACCACTTTTATTAGCATATTTCCCGATAATATCACTTAGCTTTAATTTACAAACCGGAGTGACGGTGTCTAGAACGGGAGCTTTCGTCTTAATCGATTTTTTAGAGCTATTCTTAGTTGCTTCATCCTTCTTTCCTGCGCAAGATTGAAATAATACGAATAACGATAGTATCACTGTTGATATAATTGTTTTCATTTTTCACGTTTTATTGTCCGCAAAATTACAACATTTTCTCTAAATACCTTCTTTTAATCTCATTTTCAATTAGTTCGCTACTTTTAATATGATTACGACACCAAGATAGTTGTGTTTTTAATCGTTCTTCATTAGATAATTTCCAATTGACCAAAGATTTTCCTAGACGATTTCTCATTTCATTAAGAATAATAGCAACGGAAACGGAAACATTCAAACTTTCCGCAAATCCATACATGGGTATCCGTACTAAATAATCAGCTTGTTCAATAGCAGCTTGAGTTACACCCTTTTTTTCTGCGCCAAAAACAAATGCCAACGGCTCTTCAATTGGAAGATTAAAAATATCATACTCAATCGCATGTGGGCTTGTGGCAACAATTTTATAACCACGATTTTTAATTTGTTGAAAAATTTCTTCAGAAGACAAGCCTTCCGAATAGTGATGTTCCAGTGTCACCCATTGATTGGATCCGCGTGCAATTCCTTCATGTACTTGATAGGTATTTCTAGACTCGATTAAATGCAAGGTCTGAATACCAAAAGAATCACATGACCGAACAATAGCTGAAGCATTATGCTCTTGAAAAATATCTTCTGATATCACAGTGATATGGTTAGTTCGCTGATCTATAATTTGACCAAACAATTTTATTCTTTCTGGGGTGAGTATTTCAAAAAACTCTTTCAGTAGGTATTCATCTAGAATTTGTTGATCATTTATCATAGCGTTTCGAGAAATTTGAAAATTTAGACAACCCAAGAAAATAGTTTAATAGGATAATGGAAAAAAGAATTGTTCCAGCTCCAACTAATATTCCTGTCCAAAAATAATTCGGAGGTGATTCAGCTAATACATTTGACTTTTGAATTTCAAAAGAGTCAACTAATCGTTCATTTTCTTCTTGATTTTTTAAAAGAATTTCTTGGTTTTTTTCTTTCAAGTCGAGAAACAGTCGATAATATTCAATTTCCTTATCCTTATTTTTTATTTCTTTCTGAATTTCCACTAACAATTCCAAAAAATCAACTTGATCAGAGGTAAATCCATCTGATTCCGCTTTTTTCAACCCTTGTAAAAAAAGTTGTTCGGCCACCAAAAAATCATTTTGCATGTATGCCAGAGAGCCCAGGTTGTAATAGGATTCTAAAATTCCTTTTCGATGATTGGTTTTTTTTCGCAATTCTAATGCCTTTTGAAAATAATCTAGCGCTTGATTATACTCACCCAAAGCGGCAAAATAAGCCCCCAAGTTGTTCATTGCCTGAGCCTTAAAAAATAAATTGTCCGTTTGTCCCAAGCAACCAATACTTTTATCTAAAAACTCCTTTGCCAGGGGTAAATTTTTTCTTTCCAAAGCTAAATCACTCAAAAATCCATAAGCATTGGACGTCGATTCATTTTTTTTTCTTTTAATCGCCTCAGTTAGGTAATGACGTGCAATTCCTCTAGCTTTATCCTTTAAATTAAGCTTTTCATATGCTTTCGCTAAATTTAACTCAGCCAAGAAAAAATGAGTAGGGTCGTTGGATTCTTTGCCCGCCCTTAATGATGATTCGAAGTACAATTTAGCACTTGCAAAATCCCCTTCCATGTACGATGCAATACCAAGTTCATTCATTACTTCGGTTGCACCTTCTTTATCGCCCATTTTTTGATGATAAAACAGAGCTTCCTTTAATTGAGTTTTACCGCGTTGAATTTCCCCAGACCGAACCCAATAACAACCTAAAATGCGTTTCGAAAAAAAAGTCAAATCTAGGAAAGAATTTTGTGGATCAAATTCCTGAATTTCTAAGGCAAGCAGCTTTAGTGAATCTATATCAGATCTGAGGTAATTTTGCCATAATACATGGCTTATTTGTAATTTTTGAAAGGGATTACTCGTATTTTTAAACTCCGTAAAATTTTGACATTGCACAAAGAAACAAGCAAAAGAAGAAAGAATCAATAATATACGGTTTAATCGCATCGTATAAAGGTAATAAAATCAATAAAATAAAACTATTTGTGGGTTGATGTGTTTATTTTTGTGCAGTGAGTAAAAATAAATTTATTGAAATAAAAGGGGCGAGGGTACACAATTTAAAAAACATTGATGTCCTAATTCCTCATCGTAAAATCACCGTAATTACCGGCCTTTCTGGATCAGGTAAATCGTCACTTGCTTTTGATACACTATATGCTGAAGGGCAAAGACGCTACATCGAAAGCCTATCTTCTTATGCGAGACAGTTTTTGGGAAAATTAGATAAGCCAGAAACGGATTACATTAAAGGAATTGCACCAGCGGTTGCGATACAACAAAAAGTGATTACCAGTAATCCGAGGTCAACCGTTGGAACAAGCACGGAGATTTATGATTATTTAAAATTACTTTTCGCTCGAATAGGAAAAACATATTCTCCTATTTCTGGAAACGAGGTAAAGAAACACTCAATTTCAGATGTTGTAGATTTTCTGAGGACATTGGAAACAGAGGAGCGCGCAGTAATAATATGCCCGGTATCAAATTGGAGGAAATTCGGAGCAATTAAGCAATTAGAAGTTCTATTACAACAAGGATTTCAACGTATTCTACATGCCAATAAATTAGTTGAAATAAATGATTTTATCGATACGAATCCCCTAGAATTAGATTCTACATTTTTGGTGATTGACCGAATACGCATTCAATTTGAGGAAGAAGGAAATGAAGCACGTTTTGCTGATTCGATTCAAATTGCGTACATAGAAGGTGCTGGAAGTTGTGGTGTATTCAGACTTTTAGATGAGACTACAACTTGGTTCAATAATCGGTTTGAGCTGGATTCGATTGAATTTCAAGAACCCAATGAGCATTTTTTCACATTCAATAATCCTTTTGGTGCGTGTAAATCGTGCGAGGGATTTGGTCAAGTTCTTGGAATTGATCCAGACCTGGTGATACCCAATACTAATTTAAGTATTTACGAAGGAGCGATTGCACCTTGGAAAGGAGATGTAATGGGGGAATACCTTAATAAATTAATTTTCAGCGCCAAAAAATTCGATTTCCCAATTCATAGACCAATTGTCCAATTAACTCCCGTAGAATATAACTTATTGTGGAATGGGAACAACTCCTTCACCGGGCTCAATGAATTTTTCAAGTTTGTTGAAAGCCAAACATACAAAATACAATACCGAGTTATGCTATCCCGATATCGAGGTAAGACGGATTGTCCTGATTGCCTTGGGACCCGACTTCGAAAAGACGCAAACTATGTAAAAATCAATGGTAAATCAATTACCGATATCGTATTCATGCCATTAACCGATTGTCTACAATTTTTTAGTTCTATCCAATTGTCAACCCATGACGCATCCGTATCAAAACGTATTTTACCTGAAATTATTAGTAGATTAAGTGTGTTAATAGATGTTGGCTTAGGTTACTTGACGTTGAATCGGAAATCAAACACATTGTCTGGTGGTGAATCACAACGGATAAATTTAGCAACTTCATTGGGAAGTAGCTTAGTAGGAGCAATTTATGTATTGGACGAACCCTCCATTGGACTACATCCAAGAGACACGGAAAGGTTAATTTCAGTCCTTAGGAAACTTAGAGACGTTGGAAATACAGTCATCATTGTAGAACACGAAGAGGAGATAATGAAAGCTGCTGATCAGCTCATTGACATTGGTCCAATGGCAGGTAAATTTGGTGGCGAAGTAGTTTTTCAAGGTCTTTTTACTGATTTATCGTCAGCAAATAATAGTCTGACTGCTGATTATTTAACAGAAAAAATAGTTATTCCAATTCCGCTTAAACGAAGGAAATCAACTAATAAAATAAGTATAAAAGGAGCACAACAACATGATTTAAAGAATTTTGATTTAGAAATTCCACTGCACAATTTAGTTTGTATTACCGGCGTTTCTGGCAGTGGAAAATCTACACTCATTCGACAAATTGTATATCCAGCAATTAAAAGAGAACTTGGCCTTTCTGGGGAAACTTTAGGGAAATTTACAAGTATATCGGGTGATTTAAAATTGATTAAACACATTGAATTCGTTGACCAAAATCCAATTGGTAAATCTTCAAGGAGTAATCCGATTACTTATGTTAAAGCATTTGATGATATCCGCGAATTATTTTCTCGACAACCGCTAGCAAAAATGCGTGGATGCAAGCCTGGATTTTTCAGTTTCAATGTGGAAGGCGGTCGATGTGAAATGTGTGAGGGCGAAGGATCTATTACAGTTAGTATGCAATTTATGGCAGATGTTCATTTGCCCTGCGAAACCTGTGATGGAAAGCGATTCAAATCTGAAACATTAGAAATTACATATCGGAACAAGTCAATTGCAGACATTTTGGAATTGAGTATTGAAGAGGCCTTGGAATTTTTTAAAGCTGGATCAGATAAATTAGACGGAAAAATTGTAGAAAAAATTCAGCCACTTGTGGATGTTGGACTTGGGTATTTAACCGTTGGTCAATCATCAAGCACGATGAGTGGAGGAGAAGCACAACGCATCAAATTAGCCTCTTTTTTAAGTAAAGGAAAAGACCAACCCTCTACCCTTTTTATTTTTGATGAACCAACAACTGGATTACATTTTCATGATATTGCAAAGTTATTAATCGCATTCAATGCATTAATTGACAAAGGACATAGTATAATTGTGATTGAGCATAATATGGAAGTAATCAAATGTGCTGATCGCATTATCGATTTAGGACCGGAAGGAGGAAAAAATGGAGGTTACATTTTATTTAACGGAACACCTGAAGAATTCGTTAAAATGGAAGGGAATTCAACAGCAAAATACCTCCGAGAAAAATTGCATTAATTAAAAAAGGTAGTGTTCCGTTTCGAGCATTGTTTTTACCTCAATGTTCATTGAATCTTTAAATTCTTTTTTTACTTTTCTGTCATCAATATCTTCGCAAGATTTAAATTGATATTGGCTTCCGTTCCAAGAAAAAAGACAATTATAATGATATAATGTATTTTTAAACCGATTACCAAATCGAATAATTAGATCATCATATTTTGTCGTTGATTTTTTACGTTCTATCAAATTACCATTAAACCCGTTAACTAAAACCAGAACTCCTTTTTCTCTTTTAAATATTTTAATTTTTCTAGTTTCAGACCCTCGGACTGTAGACTTAATTAATAGAATAAAGCTATTTTTTAGCGTGGTATTATTCTCTAATGGAAAAAAACGGAAAAACCTAGGAGAACATGCCGGCTTTAATGGATCTTTATCATTCACGGCTGTTGAATCACATTCTTTCAACTCTTGAAGTAGATCTACTTCTTCTCCATATGTAAATTTATTCTGATTAAATTCAGTTGAAATTTTACCATATTCTACAACCTTGGAAATTGCATTGGCTGAGCCTTCCTCTTCATCCTCAGGCTCAGGCTTATTTATTATGGAATAAGCCAATAATAGCAACCCAAAAATCAAAATTGATATTCCAAAAATTCTTTTTTTCATGCTTATTTAAACTTATTTCAGAAGATAAAGTTACATCAAAAAACAAGATTTGAGGCAGTGATAGCGTTTTGGAATTTTAAGTAGTCCACGCCAGTATAAATTTTATTTTGATTACAAAATTCAACCAGTTTTTCAGTAGGCATATTCCCGGTTAAATCATCTTTTGCCATAGGACAACCGCCAAAACCTCTAATTGCACCATCAAATCTCCTACAACCAGCGGAGAAAGCTGCTTCTATTACACTCATTGCATTTTCTGGACGAACGTGCATATGGGCGCCAAATTCTATTTTCGGCAAATTAGGAATAAGTGTTTGAAATAAAAACTCAATATCTGAAATCTTCGCTGAACCAATTGTGTCTGATAATGCTAAAATTTCGATATTAAATAAATTAAACAACCTTTCGGACCAGTTAAAAACGAGATCCGGACTCCATTTTTCACCATAAGGATTGCCAAAACCCATGGATATATAGAGAACCAATTTTTTATTTGATTGAATCACTTTTGTTTGAATGGCTTCAACACGTTTCAATGTTTCCTCAATACTAGAATTTGTATTCCTTTTTTGAAACTCTTCCGAAATCGAAAATGGATACCCTACGTAATTAATTTCATCAAAAGCACACGCCTCATTTGCTCCGCGCTCGTTGGCAACAATTGCCAATAATTTGGTATTTGAATTCAGATTCAAGTTGGATAGAACCTCTGCTGAATCTCTCATTTGAGGAATCGCGTTCGGGGAAACAAAACTTCCAAAATCTATCGTATCGAAACCACACTCAATTAACTCATTGATATAGTTTATTTTATGCTGTGTCGGAATAAACTCATGAATTCCTTGCATGGCGTCTCTTGGACATTCAGTAATTTTTATTTTATTTTCAAGCATTTCGTTTAATTATGGCTTGATTAATTTCTTTTATTAAGCTTGGGCCTTCGTAGATAAATCCTGTATAAAGTTGTATTAACGAAGCTCCAGCTTCAAGTTTTTCAATCGCATCTTCTGCACTATGAATACCTCCAACCCCAATGATTGGAATTCGGCCATTTGATTTTGAATGGATGTATCGAATAACTTCTGTTGATCTTGTTTTTAATGGCAGTCCAGATAATCCACCCGCACCTATTTTTTGTAAATCATTATCCGATGTTGTTAAGCCAGAACGATCAATTGTTGTATTGGTAGCCACGATACCTGCTAATTTGCACGTTTCTACTACCTCAATAACATCATCCAATTGTTGATTTGTTAAGTCGGGTGCAATTTTCAATAAAATCGGTTTTGGATTTTCTTTTAACTGATTTTCATCTTGCAATCGCAACAACAATTTAGTCAACGGACCTTTTTCTTGTAATTCTCTTAAATTCGGCGTATTTGGCGACGAGACATTGACCACAAAATAATCAACATAGGGATAAAGAGAATTAAAACAAATTACATAATCGGAATCAGCATCTTCATTCGATGTAATTTTGTTTTTACCAATATTTCCACCAATTATTATATCTGTTTTACGGATTTTTAGGTTTTGAATTACTTCTTCTATTCCACCGTTATTAAATCCCATTCGATTAATAATTGCATTGTCTGATTTCAATCGAAACAAACGAGGCTTTGGATTTCCTTCTTGAGCCAATGGTGTAACAGTACCAATTTCAATAAATCCAAATCCCAGATTCGAAAAATCATTGTAATAAGCCGCATTTTTATCAAAACCAGCAGCTAAACCCACAGGATTATTGAAGATTAAACCAAAAACATTTGTTTTTAGAGTATTATCATTTATGGAAAAAAACGAACGAAATAATTGTTTTACGCCAGGGATTTTCAAAAAAAAACTCAAAAGGTCAGCAGCAATATAATGAGCCTTTTCAGGGGAAAACAGAAATAAAAAGTGTCGAATTAATTTATACAATGATCAACCAATTCTAAACTTTGTATCTTCCTCTAGGTTTAATTCCATTTCTAGAACGTTGACGACCATAATCCTTGAATGTTAAATTTCTGGTAATAATTAAATTCAAGTGATAATAGGCATCTTTTTGTTTGGGATCTCCACGTTGGTAACCTGGAGCAAAACCAGGGTTTCCTATTGCAGGATTTGAAAAATAAGCCGCTGCCTCAGTTGAAAATGAAGCAGGATCTGCGTATACAGTGCTTACATCATCCATGTAATCTGAAAAGGTTTTAACATATGCAATTTCAGCACCTACTCTCCAAACGCGACCGACTCCTACTCTAAAACCTATACCAAGAGGCAACGTCATTGTGAGCGGGCTATACGCTTTTGCTTGTCCTTCTGTTTTCATTGGACGTAAATTCATCCAATCACCATCTTTAAATTGAGCTTGTGGATTAAAATAGCATAAACCAAGCCCGCCAAATACATAATACTGCTCGTTTCTATTGACCTTGTGTTTTTTACCAGGTAAGTTAAAACGTGATCCAAAACGTTCTGTTGCATAAAAAATAAACTCTAGGCGTTGTTGAATTTCAATATTCAATGAGCGGAAATGGAGATCTCGGGAATTTCTAATTGGCTCTTCACTATATTTATCATCGCCTTTCAAATTAAAAACACACAAGCTCGTTGTTGTTGCGAAATAGGGGTGAAAACGCTGTCTGTAACCTAACCAACCAGCAAAGCCTGTTGAAGGCCAATCAATATCTTTCAAGCTGTAATCTTTACCGAACGTATAAGAACCACCTAAATCACCATTAAATTGGGTTGCACCAAAACCAAGTTGTAATTCTTTTTTATTCAAAGACCAATTACTTTGTGAATTGAAATTTGTATGTTGAGCCATCGAAATTGATGCCGAAACAGACATGAAAATAATCGAAAAAATACCTATTTTAATCTTCATGAGTATTCAATTTAAATGAAACGTCACGAAGTTAGAATAAATAAGCTAAAAAAACTAAGGAAATTGTAAAAAAAAACTTCAAATCAGCAAATTAGAAAATCCTGAAATGGCTCTTTTACAAAAAAAATACACATAGCGAGGCAAAGCCTACAATTCCATAAAACCAA
>Ga0049081_10000923_pt1 | contig 11150 bp, 11 predicted proteins | sample GreLakmeER78MSRF_FD_66717 | JGI IMG/M metagenome (GOLD analysis project Ga0049081, IMG submission 66717) | Freshwater lentic microbial communities from great Laurentian Lakes, MI, USA - Great Lakes metaG ER78MSRF | ecosystem: Environmental > Aquatic > Freshwater > Lake | place: Great Lakes...
TCCGCGCTGCTGGTGTTATCCAGATACGCCTTCGACTGATAGCGGCCTTCCACGCTCACCATAAAGCGGTTCGTCGGCGACAGCTCAATGCGATGCGACGAGATAAGCGCCGGCGTAAGCAGCGGCGTCACGTTACGCCGCACCACCGGCGTGCCGCGCGACGAATCGGTGAACTGCGCAATACGATTCTGACTCCACGTGGCGTTGCCGGCCAGCAGCACGCGCGAGATGCCGCGATACGCTGCGTCTACCTCAATGCCACGCCGGTAGCTGTTGCCCACATTCCGCCGCAAAATCGAACCCGATGCCGTGGGCGCTCCAATGCGCGCGATGTCGTTGCGGAAATCCATGCTGTACAGATTCGCCGACACATCCATCGTGGCGCGCGACCACGTGATGCCCAGCTCGGCGTCGCGTACCGACTCCGGCTTCACGCGCGTAAAGTCACCATAGTCGGCCACGTTTCCGCTGTTCAGATCATCGTCACCAGCGAAGAGATCATTGCGCGCCGGCTCGCGGCTCGTGATGCCGTACGACGCGTACGTGGAAAGACCCGTGGCCAGCTGGTACGTGACGCCGCCCTTCGGATTAAAGAACATCCAATCAATGCGGCGCTCGTCGATCCCGGCGTTGGCGTCGGGCTCGTAGCGAAACGTGGCATAGCGTCCCTGCAGGTCGGCAAACCAGCGGGCCTTGCCAGCGTCGAGCGACAGCTTGGCAAACGCGCTGGCGTCCTGCTTGTGACCGGTGTTGTCGTACAGCGTGGTGAAGGGCTGAAAGTAGCCGCGATGTGCGCGCTGGTACGTGTTCGCGTTGATGCCGGTGTTCAGGCGTAGTGCGCCGCGCTCCACGTTGTATGCGCTCGTCACGCCATACCACGTGTGCGCCAAGTTAAAGCGATAGCGGTCGGGCAGCTCGAAGTAGTCATAGTTGCCGCTGGCCGAGTTGCGGTATACCGTGGTGCTCGCCGAACCCCCGTTCTTCAAGGCGCGTGTGTACGCCAGCGACACCATTTGCTGTCCGAACTTATCGCGCTCGTTGGGCTGCAGCGGGTTGTAGCGACGATTCGTCTTGAGTTGCTCGAGCGTCGCGCCGGTATACGAAAGCGTATCGGCCAGCAGTCCCACCAGCGTGGTGAGCTTCACCACGTCGCGTGCGCCGAACCAGCCGGCGCCCACGAAGGCCGAGCGTCCCATCACACCGCTGTGATCGCGGTAGCCGTTGGTGCGCAGCGCACTGGCGCGGCCGTACACCGCGAATTTGCTGTCGGTGAGCCCCGAGTTGAACGACGCGCTCACGCGTTGTGCGCCGAACGATCCCATCTGCAACTGTACGTCACCACCGGCATCAGCACGTGCCACTGGCATGGTTTCGAAATTCACACTGCCGGCGAATGACGCCGTGCCGGCCGTGCTCGTACCTACCCCGCGCTGAACCTGTACCGACTGCACGTTCGACATGAGGTCGGCGAGGTTGGCGAAGTACAGCACCTGATCTTCCATGTCGTTCAACGGCACACCGTCGAGCGTGATGTTGATGCGCGTCTGGTCGATGCCGCGCAGTCGCAGGTAGCTGTAGCCCCAGCTGGTGCCGGTTTCGGTGTGCGACGTCATGGAGGGCGCCGCATTCATCAGCAGCATCGGGACGTCCTGCCCGAAGTGCCGCTGCGTGATGGCGGCGCGCTCGATGGTGGTCTGCGAGATCGGCGCCTGCGCGTTGGCACGGATGGCGCGAACCAACACGCCTTCGATGTTGCGCACCGAGTCGGCCTTGGCCGCGACCTTGGCGCTGTCGGGACGGGATTGCGCGCCGAGGGTGGCGGTGGCAACAGTCAGGAGGGCAGCGCTGAGGGTGGCGACACAAAGTCGCCGCGCGCGCCATGGGCGCGCGATTGCGTGCGGATACATCGATTGGACTCCCTACGCCGGTACGAGCCGGATCAGGTTCTACGGGACTCTCTCAGCCAACGCGCACTAGCGGCGCCGGCACCCCGGTCATGTGCAGAGAACCTTAATTAGCTTTCCGTCTCATGACCAGTACGGAGTTCCACCTCCTGTCCGAGCCCTGCGCGTGGCTCGCTGCGCACGGGAGCTCCTGCCCGGAGCTCTTCGGCTTCATCACGGGCGTGCTCAACGTGTGGCTGATTACGCGTGAGAACATCTGGAGCTGGCCGCTCGGTGTGCTCAACGCTGGGTTCTACATCGTCGTGTTCGCCCGCACCGGCCTCTACTCCGACACCGGGCTGCAAGCGGTGTATCTGGTGTTGTCGTTGTACGGATGGTGGCATTGGTTGCGCGCTGGACCAGGCCATCACGCGGTGGTTGTCACGCGCACGCCACGTCGCACGGCGCTGCTGATGGTCGCCATCGCGCTCGTGTCGTGGGTCACGCTGGCCACGATCACCCGTCGCCTACCTGGCGCCGCGCTCCCATGGCTCGATGCGGCGCTCGTATCGATCAGTCTCGTGGCACAGTACATGATGACGCGCAAATTCCTCGAGAACTGGCTGCTCTGGATCGCCGTCGACGTGGTCTACATTGGTCTGTTCATCAACCGGCAGCTCCCGCTCACGGCGATGCTGTATGCCGTGTTTCTGGTGCTCGCCATCATCGGCTACGTGCAATGGCATCGATCGGCGGCGCGGACACAGCGCACCAGCTGACCCGTATCGTCCTCACGGGCTCAGAGTCGGTTGGGAAAACTACGCTCGGCCTGCAGTTGGCCGCGCGCTATGGCCTCACGTGCGTGCCCGAGTTCGTGCGCGACTATGCCGCCGCCAAGGGCGCGCCGCTCGACGATGGCGATCATGGCCCCATCGCCATGGGGCAGATGGCGCGGGAAGACACGCACATTGCCGCCGCCATTGCCCGCGGCGACACGCTGCTGCTGCAGGACACTGACCTGATCAGCACGGTCGTATACTGCCATCACTACTTCGGCCGCTGCCCCGCGTTCATCGAGCAGGCGGCCATGGCGCGCCGCGCCGCGCACTATCTGCTGCTCGAGATCGACGTACCGTGGATCGCCGACGGCATCCGCGACCGCGAAGCACGCCGAGTCGACGTGCAGACCCTCTTTCGCGACACGCTGGCGCGATTTGACGCGCCGGTTACCGTTGTGCAGGGCACGTGGGAGACACGTTTTGCCACGGCTGCCGCACTGATCGACGCCTTATAATCCACCGATCTTCTTCAACAGGACACACCACCATGGCTGACAAGACGCAGAACTTCGCCAATCACGCGCGGTTTATGCCCATGTTCCATTTCTTCGCTGCTCCGCTCTCGATGATTTTCCTGATCTGGAGTGCGTGGCGGGCGATGACGATCCGAGATGTCGAGACGCATTACCTGCTGGTGGGTGCGCTGGCCTTGTTCGGGGCGGTCTCGATTTCGCGGCTCTCGCCGGTCCGCGCCCAGGATCGCTTGATCCGCCTCGAAGAGCAGCTCCGCTATGCCCGCCTGCTGCCGGCTGATCTCGCCGCGCGCGCAGAGGCCGCCTTCTTGCCGTACCACTACATCGCGTTGCGCTTCGCGAGCGACGCCGAGCTGGCCTCGATGGTCGAGATGGTGGTGAAGAATCCGGCGCTCAAGGGCAAGGAGATCAAGAGTCAGATCAAAACCTGGCGCCCTGATCACTTCCGCGTGTAAGTGTCCGGCGGTGTCGCGCGCAGGTCTACGCGCGCGACACCAGCACGTCCACCGGGAACCCACCGTTCGCGGTGCGAAGTACCGCATCAAACGTGAGCCGCGTCTGCGCCGCCAGCGCACGATCGGGCACCAGCATGCCGAGCTGCCATCTGCGGCCGCCGGCGCGCACGACATCGCCCAGTCGGGCGTATAGCGATCGCAGATCGGCCCCATCACTGATGCGCAGGCCGTACGGCGGATTGGTCAACACCAGTCCCGTCGCACCGATCGCCTCGAGCGACGTATCCGACAGCGGCCCCTGCTCGATCACGAGATCCTGCAGTACCCCCGCGCGCTCGGCGTTGGCCACGGCGGCCTTGCACGCACCCGCATCACGGTCACGCATCACGATCGGCGCGCCCACCGACGGTAACTGTTCCGCCCTCGCCGTCGCGCGCACCTGCTCGTGCATCGGCGCGTCGGCCCCCGGCCACAGCTCCATCGCGAACTCGCGCCCCAATCCCGGCGCCATGCGACGTACCCGCAGCGCCGCTTCGATACCGATCGTGCCCGATCCGCAGAACGGGTCCACCAGCGGCACCTCGCCGTTCCAGTCACAGGCCGCGAGCATCGCCGCCGCCAGCGTCTCGCGCAGCGGTGCCTTCGCAATCGCCTGCCGCCAGCCGCGTCGGTGCAGCAGCGCCCCCGAGCTGTCGGCGCTGATCGTGCATCGGTCGTGATCGAAGCGCACCACGATCAACTGCGTGTTGCCGTCGTCGTCCTCCTCGTCATCCTTGGCCCGGCCGAGCGCCTGCGAGCCCTTGATGCTGTTGGTGATGCCGCGCGCCACGCGCTCGGCCACCGCATCCGAGTGATACAATCGCGACTTGCGACACGTCACGCGCAATCGCACCGCCGCGCCGGGCGAGAGCACGAGATGCCACGGCACACGCGAGGCCATCTTCTCGAGCGTCGCGAAATCGCGCGCCTCGAACTCGGCCAAGCGCACCAGCACACGGCTGGCCAGTCGCGACCAGAGGTTTACCGTGAACAGCTGTTCGGCGGTGGCGTTGAACGACACACCGGCCGGGCTGACGTCGCGGGGGGTGATGCCCAGCGCGATGCACTCGGCGGCAATCAATGGCGCGAGACCGGGAGCGGCGATCGCAAACGCATCGAAACTCGCCAGAGCGACCGGGGACCGGTCCTTCGCCTCCCACATCGATGACATGCTCAACCTCTCGGTGACCCCAACGGTGTCCGCGGCCCCCGCTTGCGCAGGATCAGACGCAGGGCAAACAGGATGGCAAAAACCGCGGCATAGATCATCGGCTCGGCGAGATCCTTCTTGACTGCCCACAGGAAGTGCACGCAGCCGGCGACCGCCGACAGGTACACTAACCGGTGCAGCTGATTCCACCGCTTGCCGCCCAGTCGCCGAATGGACGCCTTGGTCGACGTCACGGCGAGCGGAATCATGAGCACGAACGCCAGCATCCCCAGCGTGATGTAGATCCGCTTGAGAATGTCCTCGGCGATCGCCGGCCAGTCAAAGAACTGGTCGAGCACGGTGTAGACGCTGAGGTGCCCGATCGCCCAGAAGAACGTGGCGAGTCCAAGAAAACGTCGCTGCGCCACCAGCCAGCCCCAGCCCGTGAGTCCCATGAGCGGCGTGATCGCCAGCGACCCAGCGAGGAAGCGAAGCGTCCATTTCCCAGAGGCGTGCTCAAGCGCTTCGATTGGTTCGGCGCCTAACTGATCCAGCAGCAATTGCGCCACGAGCACGATGGCGGGCACGATCACCAGCAGCCAGAGGGCAGGCCGGATCGCGCGCCGAATCGGGGATTCGGCGCGCAGGAGCATCGACCGCATGGCAGGGCTCAGTAGTACTTCCGCAGATCCATGCCGCTGTACATGGACGCGACCTGCGCCGCGTAGCCGTTAAACGGCAGCGTGGGGATCTTGATGAACTGTCCGATCCGACGCTCCTTGGCTTGGCTCCACCGCGGATGGTCGACCATCGGATTCACGTTGGCGTAGAAGCCGTACTCGCTGGGATTGGCGTCATTCCAGGTCGTGTTGGGCATCTTGTCGGTGAACTTGATTTTCACGATCGCCTTGATGCCCTTGAAGCCGTACTTCCACGGCACCACGAGCTTGAGAGGCGCCCCGTTCTGGTTGGGCAGCGCCTTGCCGTACATGCCCGTGGCCAGCAACGCCAGCGGATTGTTGGCCTCGTCGAGACGCAGCGCCTCTTTGTACGGCCACGGCAGCACGGCGCGGGCCTGACCCGGCATCCGGCGCGGATCGTACAGCGTGGTGAACTCCACGAACTTGGCACCGGGCAACGGCTCGCAACGGGCCACCACATCCTTGAGTTGCACGCCCTGCCACGGGATCACCATCGACCACGCTTCCACGCAGCGATGGCGGTAGACCCGATCCTGCACCGGCAGCTTGCCTACGAGCTCGTCGAATGAGTACGGACGGGGCTTCTTGACCAGCCCCTCGACGTTCACGGTCCACGGCATCGGCTTGAAGTCTTTCGCCTGATCCTTCGGATCCTCCTTGCCGGTCCCGAACTCGTAATAATTGTTGTAGCTGGTCGCGTCTTCCTCGGGCGTCAGCTTGTCGTCCTGCTGCAGCCCCGGGAACGCGCCCGCTGTACCGCGATCGAATCGCATGGCCTCGAGCGCCGACGGCGCCACCAGTCCGCCCAGCGCCAGCGCCCCGGCCGTACCAATAAAGGCCCGGCGGTTCTGGTAGACGGTTTCCGGCGTGATGTCGGAAGACGGGATGTCGTCGGGACGGCGAATCAGCATGGGCGTCGGTGTCGGAGTAGAGGGTGCATACATTCTAGCGGCGAGCACGTGGTTCGGTTCCCTTAATTTATCGCCGGATGCGGTCTGGTCCGGTCCCTTCCTGCGATTCGTCCCCATGCGATATACCACGCTCGGCTCCACCGGGATGTCCGTCTCCCGTCTCTGCCTCGGCTGCATGAGCTACGGCACCCCCGACTGGCGCCCCTGGGTGCTCAGCGAGGAGGACGCCCGCCCGTTCTTCCGGCGCGCCATCGAAGCCGGCATCAATTTCTTCGATACGGCCGACATGTACGCCCTTGGCATGAGCGAGGAGGTCACGGGGCGTGCGCTGCGGGAGTACGGGCGCATGGACGAAATCGTGCTGGCCACCAAGGTCTACCAGCCCATGGCCCCCGGCCAGAACATGCGCGGACTCTCCCGCAAGCACATCGTACAGGGGTGCGAGGCCAGCCTCCGGCGTCTGGGCGTGGACACCATCGACCTGTATCAGATCCATCGCTTCGATGCACACACGCCCATCGAGGAAACGCTCGCCGCGCTCGACCACCTCGTGCAGTCGGGCAAGGTGCGCTACATCGGCGCGAGTTCTGGCTGGGCCTGGCAGTTCGCGCGCGCCCTTGGCACGTCAGAGCTGAACGGCTGGTCGCGCTTCGTGAGTATGCAAAATCACTACAACCTCCTTTACCGCGAGGAGGAGCGTGAGATGATTCCGCTGTGCGAATCGGAAAAGATCGCCGTACTCCCGTGGTCGCCGCTCGCCCGCGGCCTGCTGGCCGGTACGCGCTCCGCCCTCGACGATCGCACGTCCACCACGCGCGCCACGCACGATGCCTACGCGGTGGGGCTGTACGAAGGCGAAAAGGATTGGGAGATCGTGGACGCCACGCGCGCGATTGCCGCCGAACGCGGCGTGCCGATGGCGCAGATCGCACTGGCATGGCTGTTATCGAAGCCCGCCGTCACGGCCCCGATCATCGGCGCCACCAAGATGTATCAGCTCGACGAAGCGATCGGCGCCGTCGACATCGTGCTGTCAGCCGATGAGATCACGCGACTCGAGGCATCGTATCGCCCACACGCGGTGAAGGGGCACGAGTAGGCTCAATCCAATGTCTTGGAGAAGCGCCGCACCGACACCACCAGCAACACGAGCGCTGCCGCTGACAGCACCCCGAGTTGCGTCCACAGGTCGCGCATGCCCACGCCTTTCAGCAACACGCCGCGCAGAATATCCAGGAACCACGTGAGCGGCAGCAGCGCGCCCACCCACTGCGCCGGCTCGGGCATCGCGGCGCGCGGGAAGATGTAGCCCGACAACAGGATGTTGGGCAGCATGAAAAAGAAGCTCAGCTGCATCGCCTGCACCTGACTGCGCGCCACGGTGGAAATGAGCAGCCCCACGCCAAGACTGGCCACAATGAACACCAGTGCCAATGCATAGAGCAGCCCGAGGCTGCCCATGATCGGGATGTCGAAGAAGATCACACCCAGGGCGAGAATCACCGACATCTGCACATAGCCCACCAGCACGAACGGGATGAGCTTCCCGAGCATCAGACTCGTGCGACTGATCGGCGTCACGATGAGCTGCTCGAGCGTGCCGCGTTCTCGCTCCTTCACAATCGCCGTACTCGTGATCAGCGTCATGGTGATCGTGAGCAGAATGCCCACAATGCCCGGCACGATGAACGTCGCGCTCTTCTGCGCCGGGTTGTACCACGGACGCACACGAATCTCGACCGGCGGTCGGATCCTGTACTGCGTGGCCAACAGCTGCGCACCGCGGGCCTGCGCCGCCAACTGCGCGCCCGCGATCGCCGCGCCTGAACTCTGCGGATCGGCGGCATCGATGAGCATCTGTGCCACGCCGGTGCGACCACCACGAATGTTGCGTTGATACTCGGGTGGAATCACCAGCGCCACGCGCGCTGCGCCACGCTCGATCCATCGCTTGGCCGCCGCCCGATCGGGCACCGCGGCCACAAACGTGAAATTGTCGGTGTTGGCGAGCACTTGAATCAGCGCGCGACTCTCGCTGGTACGCGATTCATCCACCACCACCGTCGGCAATCGTCGCACATCAGTTTGAATCGCGTAGCCGAACAGCAGCAGCTGCATGGCCGGCAGCGCCGTCATCATGGCGAACGTGAGTCGATCGCGACGCAGCTGCAGGAACTCCTTCCACAGCATCGGCCACACCGTCCACCGTTGCACCTGCTCGACGAACGCGCTCATGACTGCCTCGTCGTGGCCGTGCGACCCGCGGCCAGCGCCGCATCGGCTTCATCACGCTGCTGCAGCATCACGAACACGTCTTCCACCTTTTCGGCGTTGAACTGCTTCACGATCTCCGCCGGCGTACCGAGACCGATCAAGTGCCCGCGCGACAAAAACGCGAGCCGCTGACAGCGCTCGGCCTCGTCCATGTAGTGCGTGGTTACCAGAATCGTCGTACCCTCGCGCGCCAGCTGATAAATCGTTTCCCAGAACGTCCGACGCGCCGCCGGATCGACACCGGCCGTTGGCTCATCGAGAAACACCAGATCGGGGCGATGCGCCGTGGCGCACGCGAGCGCGAGCCGTTGTTTCCAGCCGCCGCTGAGTGTCCCCGCGCGCTGCTGCAATCGCGAGCCGAGCCCCAACGATTCCACGTGATCGGCCAGTCGCCGCTCGCGGTCGTGCCCCACCAGTCCGTACACCGACGAGTAGAAGCGGAGATTCTCCGACACGGTGAGTTCATCGTACAACCCGTAGCGCTGCGACATATAGCCAATACGCCGACGCACGCCTTCCGTGTTCGTCTCCACATCGAGACCGGCCACTTCCGCCGAACCACTGGTGGGCACCACCAGCCCGCACAGCATGCGAATCGTGGTCGTCTTGCCCGACCCGTTGGGCCCAAGCAAACCGAATACCTCGCCGCGCGCGATCTCAAGATCGAGCCCGGCCACCGCCACCAGTTCGCCGTAGGCCTTCCGCAGGGCGCGCGTGCGCACGACCGCCGGTCCAACGGCAGCACCAACGGCAGCACCAACGGCGTTCACCAGCGCACTCACTTGGTGGGGCGTGGCAACAGTACTGAAATCGGCATGCCGGCGCGCAGTCGTTGCGTCGTGTCGGCGAATTCCACCTTCACACCGAACAGCAGATCTGAACGCTCCTTATCGGTGAGCGCGACGCGGGGCGTGAACTCGGCCCGCGTGGCGATGGCAGAAATCCGTCCGCGAAACAGCGTGGAGTCTCCATCAAGACGTGCCGACAGAGAATCGCCCGGATGCAGCGTGGGCAACACGAACTGCGACACATAAATGCGGGCCCACGGGCGCGACGGCTGCGCCACCGTGATCGCGCTCTGACCGGCTGCCATCACTTCGCCCGGCTCCACGTTACGGCTCGATACCACCCCCGCCACCGGCGCGACGAGCACCAGATCATTCGCGGTGGCGCGCCACCCTTCGGCGGCCGCCTGTGCCCCACGCGCCTCGGCGACGGCCGCCTGACGCCGCTCCGGGCGCGCCCCGTCCTGAATCAGCCGCAGCGCCTCGCGGGCAGCATCCCGACGGCCAGCCGTCACCCGCACCGAGGCTCGAACCGCATCGAGCGAGGCTCGACTCACGTCGCCCTTGGCCGCGAGCGGCTCGAGTCGCCCGAGATCGGCCGCCGCCCGATCGGCATCCGCCTCAGCGGCCCGGAGTTCGGCCTGGGCTCGGCTGATCTCGGCTGGGCGGGCGCCCCTCGCCAACTCGCGCGACGCTTCCTGCGCGGCGATGGCCCGGGCCTCGGCTTGCGCCGTGGAACTGGCCAACGTCGGCGTGGTGAACAGCACCAGCGTGTCGCCAGCTTGGACTTCGTCCCCCTCCTGCACCAACACGCGAAGCGCACGGGCCGGCTGCAGCGGGCCGACGTCCACTTCGACCATCTCGAGGGTGCCAACGGCCGTGTCGGGCGCCGACGACCGTGCACAACCGCCAAGGAGCAGAAGCGTCCCCAGCGCGACCATCGGGAAAGCACGCACAATCACGGAATCACTCACGAAGAGAGACACTCACCGAACCGGACACGCTTGACCGGCCGACCACGGCAACATTGCATTCCAATATGCCTCACGCCACCCCACCAACCCGTATAGACGCGCCTTCGTCCGATGAGGGTGCGTTGCCGGCGTCGCTGGCCCGCACCCTTCGGCAGTTCCGCCTGCTTGAGCGGGAAGACAAGATGCAGGCGCTCCTGGGATGGTCCAAGAAGCTCGAACCGCTCCCCGATCGGTTCGCGGGTCTCGATCGGACCGCGTTTACCGTGCCCGAATGCCAGACGCGAGTCGATATCTTCCCCGAACGTCACGACGACGGTACGATCCACTTCTACGCCGACGTCAACGCCCGCCAATCGCCGACGGTGGCCGCGGTTCTCGCGATCACCTTCGCGGCCGTCAACGATCAGCCACCGTCCGTCACGCTGGCGCTCCCGTCAGATTTCGTGCGACTGCTGATGCAGGACATCGGACTCGGCGCCCGCGAATCCGGCCTTTCCGCCATGGTTGCCCGTCTCACGCGGTTCGCGGCGCAGAGTGAGACGACGGCGTCGGCATAGCGCGTGTCGCCGACGCCGTACCCCATACTTCCTACTCCAGACTGTTTTATGCCGACTACCATCTCCGTCCGGATGCACGGGTCGCTCGGAATGTCTGCCGAAGTCTCCG
>Ga0049081_10000925_pt1 | contig 11141 bp, 11 predicted proteins | sample GreLakmeER78MSRF_FD_66717 | JGI IMG/M metagenome (GOLD analysis project Ga0049081, IMG submission 66717) | Freshwater lentic microbial communities from great Laurentian Lakes, MI, USA - Great Lakes metaG ER78MSRF | ecosystem: Environmental > Aquatic > Freshwater > Lake | place: Great Lakes...
CCCGTATCTTTTCCTTTGGATATAAAACTGGACAGCCTCCCTGAGTGGATGCACAGGCGGTTAGCAGTACTGTCTATTATGCCGTACGACCCTCCAACGGAGACGATCAGCGGGGTGGGACGCAGGATGAGCAAACACATTTACTGGGTGTATTACGAGGGGAACGAGCCGTGGCAATGACACCGGAGGCAAAAGTAAAAGCCAAATGCGTGGCACAGCTCAAAGCACTGGGCGCGGTGTACTTCTACCCTGTCACAGGGGGGTACGGTACAAGTGGAGTGAGCGACATTGTCGCGTGCTACGAAGGACTGTATGTAGCGATTGAGTGTAAGGCAGGCAAGAACAAACTCAGCGAGTTACAGAAGATGTTTCTGGAAAAGGTAGCAGCAGCGGGCGGGGCGGCGTTGATGATCAACGAGGGTAATGTCGACAGCCTAAGCGGCATCATCCGCCAGTGGAATGATGTTGTGGCAATGAGACCAAATGGCAAGAAAGGTGGGCTGCTGCTTATCTAAACAAGGTTGGTGGGGCCCCAGCGGAAGGTGGGTAGGCAACGTAAGCCGAAAACATCCGCAGCGTACGGCAAGGGTTCGGCTACATGGTAGTCGCTCCCCCTTGGGCGTACGCCGACTAAGCCGCGCTAAGGTTAGCCGTGGCAGCTAGCGCAAGTACTCTGAATAGGGGGAGTAACTACGTGATACGGCCACGCATATATTCGAGAGGTAGCATGAAGCACATATCACCGAAAGTATTTGCGTCGAAGGGCGCACTGAAGTTAGTTATGGATGAGCTGGACGACATCGAGGAAGAGTACTGCGTGTACCACGGCTACTGCCCCGACATAGCGGGCTCGACGGTATACGTACTGGCCGACACCGCAACGATACACACACTGATTTGGCTGGAAGAAATTGAACTCGGACGAGAAACTACACACTAGGAGAATCGCATGTTTGACTACGAAGACGACGAGCGCCCAATCCTGCGCCATCGATGGTATAAGCAAGACCTACGCAGGCACCCGGACTGCCGCGACCCAGATCACCCCGGATGCCCGGATTGCAACCCCACAGATGAGGAGGAAGACGATGATAATCCGACAGATTAAGAGTAATTGGTTCCGCCTCGATACCGAGGGGTTGGTGTTCTTCGGCTACAGCCGCGAACACGTTCGGCACAAGTTGGAAGTGTGGCTGCGAGAGCACGACCTGAAGGCGATGCGGTGATGTTGTACGAAATAATGTGCATAGCAATGGCGATCTACCACGAAGCCCGAGGCGAGCCGATTGCTGGGCAGTACGCTGTCGCGCAGGTTGTGATGAACCGGGTCCACGATCCACGGTACCCTGATGACGCTTGCAGTGTGGTGTACGAAGGCGGCGAGGTACGCAACGAGTGCCAGTTCAGCTTCTTTTGCGACGGCAAGTCGGACCAGCCCACCGACTATGTGCCATGGCATGTGGCGCAGCTGATTGCTGCAGCGGTGTACGAAGGTAGAGCAGCTCCGGTTGTTGGCGGGGCGACTCACTACCACGCACGACGAGTGCATCCTGACTGGGCGAGTAGTGGCTACGTTGTAGCTACGGTTAACGATCACATATTTTATCGAGGTGTGAAATGACAATATCACTACTACGCGGCTGGCTGAACGTGGCACGTGCGCAGTACGCCCTGTCGCGGGTATACCTGTCAGTAGCAAACAAGGGGAAGATGCCACGCGGCCCCGCCCTTTGCGCTTGCCGACACTGGCGCAACGAGATACTTACAACAGCAATCCAACTGCGCGTTGCGCTGCTGAGGAGGAATGTATGCACTACTGCCAAACAGTCGGGTGTTTGAATAGCAGAGAGGGTCTGTCAGGGTACTGCGAAGAACACTCGCCAAAGCAAGAGCCAGCAACACCGCTCGACACCCAAGTTGGCGGAGACCATTACATGAAAATGAAAATCCAGCCGGTGGAGTACATCTACGCAAATGAGATGCCGTACATGGACGGCAACGTGGTGAAATATATCTCACGGCACAGAAGCAAGAACGGGGCAGAGGACGTGCGTAAAGCGATACAGTACTGCCAGATGATCCTCCAAATGGAATATGGAGAAGACGAATGAGGTTCAAAAAACTAACAACAACGGCGATCACGCCGACACGCGGGACACCCGGCTCTGCTGGGCTGGACTTGTATTCAGATAAGGACGCCTTGGTGGTCAACTACAAAACAGAAATCATCGGCACAGGCATTGCAGTGGAAATACCCGAGGGCTACGTCGGGCTGGTGACTGTGCGTTCCAGCCTCGGCAAAGCCGGGGTGTCGCTTGCCAATTCGGTGGGAGTGATCGACTCCGACTACCGTGGCGAGGTGGCGTTGTGCCTGACCTACGCACATGATATGGGCGGCTACCACATTTGCAAAGGCGAGCGCATCGCCCAGCTTGTAGTAATTCCAGCGCCCCTGTTTGATCTCGTCGAAGTTGACGCCCTTTCTAACACAGAGCGAGGCGAGGGTGGATTTGGGAGCACTGGACGATGAGAAGCAACACCTACTACCACAACCTGAGCCGCGCACCCGACAAGCAGAACCCTGAGCGCGAGAAGCTGGAAGAGCTGATCAAGCAGTACCTTGCCGCAGGCGGCAAGATCAAACAGGTCCCAGCCGGGGTCAGCGCGATGGGTCCAATCACGGACCACGAAACTCGCAAGAAGCTGGAAAAACTAAAAATATTTGGAGATGAATGATGGACGAGGACCTTATGAAGTTTGATGGCCTTGATGACGCAATTCTTGGCGTCGCCTGCCGTGCCGGTGGAGATCAGTTCTTTGTGTACTCACGAGCTGTCTGCATTAAGCTGTTGATGGCTCAGTCCGACATGACTTTTGAAGACGCTGAAGAGTATTTCGAGTTCAACGTGGCGTGCGCTTGGATCGGTGACAGCACCCCAGCGTTCATGGAATGAAAAGACTACACATCGACATAGAGACCTACAGCAGCGTTGACCTTAAAAAGTGCGGTGTGGCTCGGTACGCCGAGTCGGATGACTTTGAAATCCTGCTATTCGGTTACGCGGTAGATGACGAGCCGCGTCAGGTTGTGGATCTCACCGCGGGCGAAGAGATCCCTGCGCAGATACTCTCCGCGTTGTTTGACCACAGGGTTCGCAAGAAGGCGTTCAACGCGCAGTTCGAACTGACCTGCCTGCAAGAGCACCTCGACGAGGTCCTGCCACCTGAACAGTGGGAATGCACCAGCGTACACGCCCTGTACGTTGGTTTGCCAAACGACCTGGACGGCGTGTGCAACGTGATTAAAATCCCAGATCAATATCGCAAACAGAAGGTCGGGTACTCGTTGATACGCACGTTCTGCCTACCCTGCCGGCCGACCAAAACGAATAACAACCGCACCCGCAACTTGCCGCATCACGAACCAGAGAAGTGGCAGCTGTTCAAACAGTATTGCGGGATGGACGTCGAGTGCGAGCGCTATGTGTCGTTGGCGCTGGCAACCTTTCCAGTGCCAGAGAAAGAGCACCGGCTGTGGGTCTTGGACCAGCACATGTTCCGACGCGGCGTCGGCCTGGACCTTGAGCTCGTAGAGGCCGCGATGCACTGCGACGCTATCGTGAAACAACGCTTCCTCAAGGAGGCTGTTGCTTTGACCGGCCTGTCCAACCCCAACAGTGTGTCGAAACTTTTGAAGTGGTTTGAGGAGGAGATGGAAGAGGAGGTTGCGGATCTGCGCAAGAAAAGCATTCCCAAGCTGCTTGAGAAGGCGGACAGCGCAACGGTGCACCGCATGTTGCAGTTGCGCCAGGAGCTCTCGAAGGCGTCCGTTAAGAAGTACGAGGCCATGCGCCGCAGCGTGTGCGCAGACAACCGGCTGCGTGGCGTCACTCAGTTCTACGGGGCCAACAGAACGGGTCGATGGGCCGGCCGTATTGTGCAGCTGCAGAACCTGCCACAGAACCATTTGAAAGACCTGCACCTGGCCAGAGACCTGGTGAAGGCGCGAGACATCGAGACGATAGAGACCTTGTTTGGGTCCGTGCCAGACGTCCTCTCCCAGCTGATCCGCACCGCGATGGTCCCCAAAGAGGGCAGGCGCTTTGTGATCTCCGACTTCAGCGCTATCGAGGCTAGGGTGATTGCATGGATGGCCTGGTGCGCGTGGAGACTCGACGTGTTTAAAACCCACGGCAAGATCTACGAGGCGTCAGCGGAGCAGATGTTCAAGTTGCCACCGGGCAGCGTCACAAAGAAAAGCCCTTACCGACAGAAGGGTAAGATCAGCGAACTGGCCCTGGGCTTTCAGGGCGGGGCCAACGCCATGGTCAACATGGGCGCGCTGGACATGGGGCTGGAAGAGAAAGAGCTGCAACCGATTGTTGACGCTTGGCGGGCGGCGAACCCTGAGATCGTCGAGCTGTGGTCCAGCGTAGAGACCGCGATGAAAGAGGCCTTGCGGACCAAGGTCCCCGTCACTTTGAAGATCGCAGGCGGGCGCAGCCAGATCGTTTACACCTTTGAGAAAAAGTACCTGATAGCGACGCTGCCCAGCGGACGCAGACTTTTCTACGCAAAAGCACGACTAGAGCCGGAAGATTTGTGGCAAGACCTTGCAAACGGTGGCAGAATACAGCTTGCCAGGGCAGGGTCTGTGACCTACGAAGGCGTGGACCAGAGGACCAGGCGTTGGTGCCGCATGGGGACCTTTGGTGGTCGGGCGGTGGAGAACCTGGTCCAGGCAATTGCGCGGGACTGTCTTGCTGAGGCCATGCTGGCGCTCGACGCCGCCGGGTTTAGCCAGACGTTCACTGTTCACGATGAAGACGTGAGCGAAGAGGAAGAGGATCGCCTCATCGAGATGGAGCAGATCATGGGCCGGCCGATTAGCTGGGCGCGGGGTCTACCTTTAAAGGCTGATGGTTTTACAACTGACTACTACATGAAGGAAATCGAATGACGCACCCTAAGCAATTGGAGTTACCGTTTACTGGGAGACACATCTTGAACGACAAACTCTTAACGCCAAAAGAACTCGCAGAGATGTTGCGGCTGTCACCCGAAACGGTGAAGGCGGACTGCCGTCGAGCCCCGGATAAACTTCCTCCCCGCTTCAAACGCCCCGGATCAAACCGTCTTTTGTGGCGACTGAGCGATGTCGAAGAGTGGATCAATAAATATTCTGGAGCACCTAAATGAGTTTTGTATGCCCGCTGCCACCGATCAAAGTCTTTGTGCGCTCTGAGTATTTGCAGGACCACATGCGCGGGCACGGTTCTTACGTTGAAGGGATCTGGTGCAGTGTAAAAAGTATACGCGGCCAGGCTTTTCGTTTTGAGACGTACCTGCCTGAGTACGGCGCGCTGTATGACAAGCTGCCGATCAGCGCTTTTGCGTGGAAAGAAGCTATCGAAGACGACCAGCCGCTGGACGTGTTGCAGATCTGGGATTGCCTGGGCTACCACATAGAGGTGATCGAGAAGCCCCTGCTCGCTGGGCTCAGAGCCAGCGTATTCTGCAAGGACCGGGTCACCCGAGAGGGGATCTACATGTTCACACTTGATGGCGCGCAGCCAGACCCACGGGTGCCCGACTTCACGTTCACGCAAACCCCGGACGAACACAAAAGCTACAACGTCATCCGGTTGGACAACGGGCAGTTTGCGCTACAGCCGAACAACCGTTGCCAGTTCTTTGACAACGCCTTTGTGCCGGAGACGTTGAAGACCCCGGACTTCGAGGTCTGCACGCACATTTACGCTGTCGAACACAAAAGCAAGTGGCGTCTGGGCGGCGATGTTAACTTTCGATACGAGACACCTGATCGTTGAACTGCTTCATCCTGTTCGTGATCTGCTGCTCGATGAGCCGGATCGATTCGCGTGAAGCGTTTCGACCCAGCATCTCACGCTTTCGTTTGCGCAGGTCCTGGATCTGGCGATAGGCCTTGCCGGCCTGGGTTCCCAGCCGGGCTTCAGGGTTCTCTTGAAGGTACTCTCCGGTAGGCTCCCGACGCAAACGCCTGCCCTGCAGCTCATTGTTATGCAGGTTCATCTGGCGGATGTTTTCGTAGAATCGATTCGACTCTGCAGCGCTGCCGGTATTCTCGCCGTACAGTCTCCCTGCCAACGGGATAGCATAAGGCGGCAGATCTTCGCCGGTGGCCAGCAGCTCCGCTGTCTTGACGATCTTGCCGGTTTCGCGACCAACCCCGCCCGTTAATTGCCCGCCCAGGTACTCAAGTTGCTCTGGTGTGGGGCTGAATTTCCCTGGAGTGAAATCTGTACCGCCGCTTGCCAGGTTAAAGAAACGAGCCAGTTCGGTAGCAAACCAGCTGGCGCTGTCTCTGGCGCGCAGATAGCCGGGTGTGGGCGCCAAGCTGTTCAGATCCTCGCGGGAGATCGGAGTACCGGTCCAGTCTTTGTTTTGAGCCAAGGCGCCCAGAGGGTCAAAAACCGTCGGCAAGATGGTCTGCATGGACATGCCGGCGTTGCCGATCGGGTTGAACATGTCGAAGAAAGACGTGGCCATCTCGATTGCTCGATCAGGCGTACGCTCGAACCCGGACAGCGCCCATTCGGTGGCAATGCGCCCCACGTTGGGGATGACGTTGAAACCAAGCGGCATCGGCCAGGTCAAGTATTTGCCATCACCGATCGGGATCACCAGGTTGCGCTCCTTGATGAAGCCCGGTGGCTCGTCGTCTTCAAAGCCAGCAGCCATCAAAGCCACCGCCTGGACAGCGCCCAGCAACAGCCCGCCGTAAACGATCTTCTTGCCGGCAGGCCCTTTCAAGGTCTGAGCAAGCCGCGCGGTGCCCTGCACACTGGCGTTGAAGAACGCGTACAACGCGCCCATGTTCGTCGCTATCGCGCCCTTCTTGTTGAAGTTTACGGTCAGGTCTTTGGCAAGCTCTGCTGCGCGCTGTTTGGTCATGCCTTTATCCAAAGCAGACTTGTACGCGGACAGACGCACTGCGTTTTCCATGGCGGTGTTGTAGTCGGACAGCCAGCTAAGTGTTGCCTGGCCGGCCTTCTTAAGGTTGCCAGCAGAGAGGTTGTCGAGCTCTCCCTGCAGCGCCCTTGCGCGCTCTTCGCTCTGACTGAACTGATCACGGAAACCGGTCTGCCCGCCCACCTGTTGGAACTCTTCCCACAGCGAGGCCCACTGGTTCTGGCTGCTTTTGCCACGCACGGACCTGTAGATCGCGCGCAGGGCAGGAATCGAGTTGGCAATAACCTCCGCTTTTTTGTCAGCCAGGGGCGTGGTGGTCAGGTTCAGAGCGCCGGCGCCAAGGTCTCGCGACAGGTTTATTATGCCGAAGATCGGGTTGTACTGGGTGTTTACACTGGCGAACCAGCGTGTGCCAACCGCAGCCATACTGAGCGCACGGTTCAAACTGTCCGCGTCCAGGTTGTTTATTGCGGTGACCATGCGCTCCGCGCGAGGAGCCTTGGGGTTGAACACCAAGAACCTGTCTTTCCCGTTCACGCGCGTGTAGACCACGTTGGGGAGGTTTCGCAAACGACGATTCACCCGCGTAGAGACGAGCCCGGTGCGCGGATCGACGTAGCTCTCCTTGGGCTCTTCCGCAATGTTCTGCGCGTCCAAAGGATCGACACCAAAATTGATCAGCTCAGCAATCAGCGCCTGTGGGTCTTTGATCGCGTCAGGATTTATCGGCAGCCAGAAACCAGGCGACGGATTTTTAAGTGCCAGTCCGTATAAGCCCTGGCTCACTTTGTTCTTTGCCGCACGAACAATAGCCCGCTCTCGCTGCATTGCGATGTTGGCCATAATGTCGACTACCGTTCGGTCTGCAGAGCCTACGGCGCGACGCGACGCACTGCCGCGCACACTGAAGCCCCGGCCGGTGCCGGCACCACTGGACCCTTCGTAGTCAAGCTCTTCACGCATCAGCGGGACGTACTTCTTGTAGGCGCTGTCCCACGCGTCGATGGTGCTTTGGGCTTCAAGGCCAGAGGCGATCAGTAGATCTCGAGTGCCTTTAGTAATGTTGTCAATCCTTCGAGCCAACCCCTCCAGCAACACCCGTCGAGCGGGCGGCAGCGCAGTTAGGTACGCCTGGGCGTCCGCTGTAGAGATACCAGATCCAGCGTCTGGCAGGGCAGGGTTGCGCTGCGCGATTGCGATGTTGCGCTCTTGCGCGTGGCGGTTGTGCAGGTACTTGTCGAAATCTTCGAGAGTGACCTTGTTGCGCCCCATGGCTTCAATCAAGGGCTTGAGGTCTTTCTCGGCGAAGTCTTTGGTCTGCTTGGCCACCACCCCGTGGTACATCTTCTCTTGAAGATAGGGGTCCCACTTGTCTTCGATCTGGCCGACGGCGCCGTTGATAGCTTCGACGACGCGCTTGGTGTCGACGAACTTGTCCTGTAGGTGGTAGATCACCTCTCTGTCCAGTACCGAATCTTCAACCTGCCAGGAGGCTGCAGGCATAGGCCTGCCGAAGATATTCTGCGCTCGGCTGAACATGGGCAGTCCGGTGTCCATGACCTGGTCTTTCATTTCAGGCGTGATGGAGAAACCCATCGCGCTGATTTTCTTGGTGGCGGCGTTGCCTCGATAGTTCGCTATCAGCTCGTCTATTTCATCGGGCTCCAGCCCCTCCCAGTACGCTTCTTGATCATCAACAGGGATACCTAGTCCCGCCATCACTTGGTATCCATTGACCGCGCCATTGGCGTCTCGGGTAGGGACGTTGATTTCTACGGTCTCGACCTTTGTGCCGCCGATCTTTGGCAGCAGCTTGTTCAAGGTCTTGGGGACGATGAAGTCGTAGAACGCTTTCATGCCCTCGCCGCCCACGGTCAGCCCTTCGCCGGTAAGTGTCTTGGTTCTGAAGCGGCCAACCTTGGTACGGGGCTCTGCGTCCAGCAGCTTCTGTGCTACCTCTTTGCCGACTCTCTCGGCGATCTGTTCCGCAGAAGTTACCTTGCCGCTCACGTCGACAATCTCGTTGCCTTCCAGGTCGAAGACGGTCAAGTAGCCGGTGGAGAAGTCTTCGCCAGGGATCGAATCAATCGAGGACTCAAGCTCTATGGAGCTGACCTGCTGGGCCAGATCGTAATGCTTGGCGCTCTGCTCCCCGCTGACGAAAGCGACCTTGTCATACCCGTGTTCGACGGCTATCGCGATGACACGCTTAAGCGCCAGGTTCAGCCACCCGCCTGTGGTCTGCACGAAAGGCGCAGCGGGGACGGGTCTCCCGATAGAGGCGACTCCCACGAAAGACCCTTCCATCCGAACGTAATCTTTTGCAACAGCTATCGCTTCTTCTTCGTTGCCTTCAATGGTTTTCACCGAATAGATGTTTTTGACCAGAATTCCAGAGTCGGTGGTGACTCTCCAGTAAGGATTGCCGTATTCGTCGCGAGCAACTTTGGCGACCATAGGTTGGTCAAGGATATCGCCGCGCATGAATCCAAACCCTTCAGGTAAGCGTTTTTTGGCTTCCTCTTCTGTCAGCCCTTCCTCTTTTTTCAGGCGCTCCACTTCGGCCTTGCGCAGCTGGTGCCCCTCTTGCCCCCAGTCAGACTGCAGCTCTTCAACGAACAGCACTTCATTGCCTTCGTCGTCGAGGCGGTCCTTGAGGCGTATGTGCGCCAGGATGTTTTCTTCTTCCCAGTGTTTGTTCTTGTAAGGCGCTGTTTTACGGACCTTTTTGTTGGCTGACCGGATGGTGTCTGCGAGCGCAGCGATCCTGGCCGCTGTCTTCTCAGCAGCGGCTGCGTTGCCAGCCTGAACGTGGTCTTGCCTTATCTCTTCGAGCACTTCGAACCTACGGTCCATCCCCTTTATCTCGTCGAGGGTGTACTCGCCGGCAGGCAGGGTAAGTAGTAGCTCGCGATAGTTTTCTCCGCCGGGCACGGTGTACTTTTTGTACTTTGCGTCGCCTCCTGTGGCGCGCGGCGTCCCGCCGATAGGCACCAAAGTTGCAAAAGCCTCTTCTGGGTCTTCGCCGCTTTCTTCGAGCTCTTGTACCCAGTCGTCGTACGACATCTCGTTGCCGTTAAACGGGCTTCGCCAGAAATCATCTGGGTACACTTCGCCGGAGTTGCCGAGAACAACCTCACCGACCTGCACGCCATTCTCGGCCAGGAAGGTGGTGACCTGTTCACGCGTGATGGCGCCGGTCTGGGTGTCCAGCCAGTCTTCCACGCCGGACCACTCGATCTCTTCAGGGGTGACGCCCTTCTGGTTGCGCAGGAACCCTTTCCACTGTTGGGCCTGGCCTTTGCCTGGGCCGGCTTCAGCGGCGCGAGCCAGCGCGCTGTAGAGTTTGAGCGGGGACTTCTGTGCCTGGCTGAACCGGATGTCCGGTATAGCCGGATCAAACGCCCCGGTGTTGCCGGTGGCGGATTTGATTTGAGTGGGGTCGAATACCGCGTAGTGAGTGGCTTCGCCTTGGCCAAATCGTTTTCCAGCCGCACGGTCGACGATTCCATCGAAGCCAAGCGATTGAAAAGTTTCGCGGAGGTAGTCCATTTTTTCGTTGACACCACCACGTTCGCCTATTAAGACCGTATCAAGTCCGATCTGTCGGGCCACTAGGTCTGCAAAATCAAAGGCGGACAACTCCCCGCGCTTCGCTTCCTTCAGGAAACGACCGCGCATGTACTGCGCGCCACTGAGAACGTCTTTATCGGTTGATCTGGCAGCAACCACCTTGGAGAAGGCATCAATGGCGGACTGCAGCGTGCCATCGCTTTCCTTAAACAAGGTGCCGCCCTTCAGGGAGATAACAACAGGGTTTTCCATTTTCAGGTAAGCGGGGATTACGGTTGCATTACTGCCGCGCGGCTTCCGTGGAGAGCCTTCTTTTCCTGTGGAATACTCTGACTGCGCCTCGCTTTCAGATGAAGTGAAGTAGAACGCGCGACCAAAAAAGCTATTGGCAGTTGTTTCGATAGGGTCAAAAGCGTTGAAGTCGGCAGTCGTCCCGTGATACACGACCAGGGGCTGGCCGTTCTTGTCGACAACTTTGCTGTCACCGAACCATCGTTTGAACGCAGGCGTGTCGGTCTGCTTACGGCTGAACTTCGGCCCTCCCATTTTAGTGTAGCCGGTCTGGTCCAAGAGATAGAGCAGGTTTGTAGACTGCGACACGTCTCCGTCAGGAC
>Ga0049081_10000927_pt1 | contig 11118 bp, 20 predicted proteins | sample GreLakmeER78MSRF_FD_66717 | JGI IMG/M metagenome (GOLD analysis project Ga0049081, IMG submission 66717) | Freshwater lentic microbial communities from great Laurentian Lakes, MI, USA - Great Lakes metaG ER78MSRF | ecosystem: Environmental > Aquatic > Freshwater > Lake | place: Great Lakes...
AGAAGATAATCTAACATTGGTAATAGGAAGGTAAAAAAAATTATTTCATTTGCCATTTTGACTGACTTGACTGAATTAGTCACAAAAAGTCTTAACAAATCAATTAATTTATCAATTTTACGTTTTGCAAAATTGAACTCTTTTATCAAATTTCTTTCTCTGATCAATCTAGTAATTTGTCTTATCTCCGAAGCATTTTGATTATACAAAATTGAACAAATCCCAATTATAAGTAATGTTCTTTCAGGTCCCGTGAGAGATGGGAACTCCAAGTTCAAAGTCGCATTCAATGGTCTAGCCAATGCTCCAATCATTGCCGAATATGTTAATAAAAACTTTGTATTTTCGACACCTAATGTTTTAGCGGTATTGTAAATGGCCTTAGTTGTTTTCTCAAATTTAGAAAAAATAGAATTTATATCTTCTATTACATTTTCTTGTAAAACCATAGTGTTTGTCATTATTCTAAATACAACGATATTTAAAAAAAAAGTCACACGGTAACCCCCAAATTTAAATAACAATCGCCGACCAAGACTATGAAATTAATTTGACCCGTGTGACATTTAAAATATAAAATATTTTTTTTAAGAATCAAATATTTATTATAAAAAAAATTATGAACGCATTTTTCGTAGGAATTACTCAACAAGAGAAAAATAACATTTTGGACCAGCATAAAAAAATTTATGATGGTTATAGAATTATACATCAAACCGATAATAAACCTCAACCCTTGTATGTACAAGATTTTGCCAACGACAAAGAAGGGCTTGTGGTTAACAATAGTGGTGAAGTGAAAAAATATACAAATGTGGGGATCAATGAATCGGAGGAAATGTATTCTGATTTATTTTTGGATGAGGTTGAAGAATCGGAATGTATGGAATGTGGAATGAAGGAAACTTACGAAGAGACTGAGTTTGAGGATGCGTATGCGTTCAGAGACAATGAAAGAGATGAGGAGGTGGATACTGATTTTGAAACCATCGATTTGATAGGAATGGACCAAGATTACGAACCAATGGATGATGATAAATTAACTCCTGGAGAAGGTGATGAAACGTTAAGTCCTCAGGAAGATGAAGAGGACAATAATTGGATGTTTGTTGAGGATGAATTTACTGAAAACGAAGATTTGGATGAATCATTCCACAATCAGAGGAACAGAATCTTGGAAATGTTTCAGAGAACATCCAAGTTTTGAAAATTGTCAGTGAGTTTACGGTACACAAAATACCCTTCAATATCTCTTAGTATTTGTTGAATGTAGTCGTATTTCCTATTACCCTTAGATACCTTTTTGTTCGATATCAAATGATATATTGAGGTTCCTTTAATTTTTTTGATGGTTATCACAACCCCATTGGATAGGAATATTTTTTTGTCGGTTCTTTTGATACAAGTTACATTGTCGTAAGAATTACCAACTTCTATGTTCAAAAGAAACATATGTGCGTCGTGCCATAAATTGTTCATGGGTCAAATATACACAAATAATTTGATATTTTATTTTTTTTTATGTAAAAATTGGTTTTTTTCGGAAAATCGAAATATTTGTAAGGAAAAAAAACTATGGAAATAAGAGAAATTTTTGAAACAAATTTATCATCGAATAATTTGGAAGTCAAATTCAGGATGAATGAGGACTCTGATGAGGTAATTCGCACACATACATTCGATATTGACGAAATCGTCGAATATGGGTATGAAATTTTTAAAGGTCCTGATGATTTGGATGAACTAGACGAAGATAGTTCAGAAGAAGAATATGAGTTAAATGATTGGGATATTGATATTGACGAGTCGGAATTGACCTCATTTATGAATGAATATTTTTCAATCAATGAAAATATTCCTGATGCAGAAATATATTAATTTGATATTTATCAATTATGAGTGGTGTAGATATAGATTATTATATTAGAATGTTACAATCGTTGATTAGTGACAAGGTTGAGGTTGGGGAACAAGAAATGGACACATCTTCAGCAGGTCCTCCTGCCGCATACCCCACGGTCACCAAATGGGAAACAGGGATCAAAAGAGGGTCCGCAAATCAAATAGGAAATACAAAATGGAAAGATTCATATCCTATAGTGAGGGGTAAAGCAAATACTTTGTTATAATCGTATATTTATTGAGAAAAAAAAATATGAATTACTCTAAAAAAATGGGTCTCGAAGCTTTGAAAAGAAGTTTGTTGTTGATGTCTTACGACAATAAAAAAACTTTAACTGAAAACGTTGATAATATTTTAATAGAACAGAAAGTAATGTCTATTGAGGAATTATTGAGGAAAGCGGTCGCGGGACCTGGTACAAATCCACAAAACTTACGTACGGTCTTTGATAGGTTAAAAAGTAAACAAGATTTTATTAATTTAAATAATACAGTTGCAAGTAATCCAAAGTACTTTTCAGAGTTCCCCAAGTCTTATAAAGACATCCAAGATATGTTGAATGGTGAATTAGAGGACGATAATTTGTATACAGTACAGTACATCCAAACAAAATTGAAACAACTTGGAATTGATATGACTTATAAAAATAGTGAATTTACTGAAGGAAAACTCAAAGTCAATTCTATTAGAATAAATTTGGACGGTACTCAATCCAAACCAGAAAACAAAAAAAATCAAGCAAAACCTCTAGATCCTAACCAAGGTCCCAAAGTAACGGAATTCACATGTAAAGTTCCTGGTGATAAAAATTACGCTTATACATTTAAGGACAATAATTGGTTTGCATTGAATCTTAAGAATAATAAAAGATTTAATTTGACATTACTTACTAAGCAATTCCCAGCATACAAAAAAACAATAGATGTTTTGGTAAAAACTTGTCCTACACAATTACAAACATCTACAACAACTCAGACAACCGATCAATCACAAACCCAACAAAGAAATAATGAACCCGTTACACAAATGTCACCATTGTTAGTAAAACAAGTCGAAAGTCTAGTTCAAAATCCAAATATAACTTTGACAAAAGTAGAAGAATTAGCACCAAATAATGTACCTTTGGTTAAAGAGTTTTGTAAACAATTATTTGATTTTATTGATGAACAAGACCAAGCAGCAGGAAAAGCAACAGCAACTCCACAACAAAGAGATGATTTATCACAATGTTTACAACAATACAATTTTGGTATAGGTCAAGGAGCTAGTAGAGTGAAACAAAGATATGGTCTTACTTCCTCAGGCGGTGACAAAGGAATACGATAAAAAATTAAAAAAAAATATATGAACAATATAACAAAAAGTTTAAGGAAAAATATTAACGAAATCAAAGAAACTAAAAAAAATTTGATTATCGAACACTCTATCGTTCAGTCACGTTTAAAATTTGTACTTGAACAAAATTATAAAAGTGATCGTGAAAAGTCTATGTTTCTATTATCCGAAATGATTATCTTAGAAGAACAAGGATATGACTTAAGACAATTGAATGAACAATTTGATATATTTGGATTTTTGGGTAGTTTATTTGGTGGATCTGTAAGATCACTTCCAGAAGTTATAGGCGAGTATTTAGTTGATAAAGTTGCAAAATTATTAGGTATTAATAAACAAGATTATTTTTACAATGTTCTTAAAAGCGTCATTACAACTACAAAAATAACGGATTATCCTAAACTTTTTACAAATTGTAGATTTTTAACTAATCAGATTGCTGATGGATTTATTGAAGCTGTTCTTACACAACAACAAGCTAAACGCGGTCTAGACACGGGCGCTGGAGGATTTTTTCTAAATGCTTTAAGAAATTCTTTTATGAAAATAATAGCAGATCAAAGAGGTTCAGTAATCCAAAATTTGGAAGATGTATTGTCAGATATAATTTGTGGTGCAGTATCTAAGTGGAAAGAAAATATTGTAAATTTAGGTAAGAGCATGGTAGGTAAAGTTGGCACCGCTTAAAAAAAATCTTTTTTAAACGTTTCCCATACATTTTCCAAACTTCTACCCGCTATTTCAGTGAAGAACTGCGGTTCATAAGGTTGTGAATTAAGTTTCATCTTAGATTGCTCCAAACTTTTATCACCTTTTTTAACATTACAACTGAAACATGATGTAACCATATTGGTCCAAGTATTAAGACCACCCTTTGATCTTGGTATGACATGGTCTATGGTTAGACTTTTTTTAGAACCACAATAGACACATTGGTGATTATCTCTAGCATAAATTCTGTGACGACTAATTTTGATTGGTTTTGTTCTAAATTTAACATAATTTAACAGTCTAATTATGAGAGGTCGTACAAACTCACCCGAGGTGGTTAATATTTTTTCTATATTTTCTTTTAATACTTCAGCTTTCCCTTTCAAGACGAGTTTAACACTCTTCTGAAGAGAAGTTACATTTAATGGTGTAAAATCTGAATTCAACACTAAAACTTGATTCATCGTTTGACTTTTTACTGAAAAGTATTAATTTTTAATCAAAAATCAAATCATGTCGTACTGTATTATTAAAATGGTAGAAATAAAAAATACCGATACAAATAAGAAAATTTTACCTGTTATTCTCTTAGATAGTCAAGATGAAGTTTTGGAGTTTGAAAATTTAGATGAGGCTGAAAAATTTAGAGATTTATTACAATTAAATTCCGATTCAGGTCACAAATATTTAATTAAGAAAATCTAACATGGCTCACCCAATTTTACATTCTAAATCTTCCGCAAAAAAATTCGGTGGTAAATGGGAGGATTATATTCATTTACACAATTGGTTGGATGAAACTAAATCCTGGGTCGGTCATTCAGTGCATAGGATGTTTAGACATCATAGTGAAGGGATTTTCGAAATGGAAAAAATTTTTGGAAGTTCATTTGTAAATAGTGATGAAAAAGTTGTGTATGTGAGATATGTTGGTGAACAACACGTTTTAGAAGATTGTTACAATTACATTCCAACAGCAAAAGAATGGATTGACGCTATCAAAGCGGAAAAAAAACCAATGTGGTTTATTCGAACTGCCAAACTAGAATTGGAAGATTAGATATTTATCAATATGGCAGATACAAAAAAAGGATTAACAAAACTTATTCAATGGTGGGGAACCAAATGTAATAAAGTAACAATTGACGTTAACGAAGATTATGTTTTAAATTATGCAGACAGATGTGAATGTATCAACAAAAATGGAGAAAATACTATATTACGTCATCCGTTTCAAATACAGCAGGTAATAGACTTTCTCTGCGACGATATTCGTGATTTGCGTTCGACATTAGATGATTCTATCGATGTGAATGACCCATATATCAACAGATATGACTTAAATTTTGATTTTGATTCGAATAAATTTATTGTAAATGTACAATATTCATTTAATAGTGAAGGCGAAGAAAAGATAGATGTACGATCTGTAGAAGAAAATGAGAGTTTAATTGAAATATTTAATGATCTTGAAAGAAATGGAGCACGTGGTATATGTCAAGTTGATTTTAATGGAAGTGGTGACTCTGGATATATTGAAAATAGATTACTTGACTCTAATGGGCGTAGATTACAAGTACCTACAGAATTGGAAAATGAATTATATGATTTTCTAGAAAGTGAACATGGAGGGTGGGAAATCAATGAAGGGAGCTTTGGACAGTTTATGATTAATTTACCAAAAAAAGAAATCGAACTGTATTACACTGAAAATTTTGAAGAACATGAGGAGGCTGTTATTTATGAGTCATCAATAGATGAATTAATCGACGAAATTAACTCAAAGGATGATGTTGATTGATCTGTATGTTTACAAAATCAAACTTATTATTTAAATATTTACTAACATGTCAGATCCAAAAAAAGCATTAATAAAACTCATTCAATGGTGGGGAACCAAATGCATTGAAGTGCAAATAAATGTGGGTGAGGAGGGTCGTTTGGATTTTTCCAATAAAGATAAATGTGAATGTATTAACAAAAATGGAGAAGATACCAAATTACGTCATCCGTTTCAAATAGACAGTGTAATAAAAATTTTATGTAAAAACATTCTTGATTTAGATCAAATAATGTATGACTCAATTGATGTTGAGGATCCAAATATATCAGAATATGAAGTATCTTTTAATTTTAAATCTAATAAATTTATAGTCGTAGGGAATTATAATTATTTCTATCTTAACGATTCGGTCTATAAAACAAAAGATTTTAGTAAATCTTCAGATACTCTTGAAATTTTTGAAGATTACACAGAAGCAGGACATACAGGAAAATGGATAGTAACATTCGATGGTTGGGGTGATACTGGTGAAATTCATGATATAATGACACAGCAAGATAAATCTATAGGTGTGTCCGCAAGTCTACAGGATTTACTTTACGGAATGTTAAATAATGCAGCGTGGGGATGGGATCAAAACGAAGGAAGTACTGGTCATTTTTCGATAGATTTGGACTCAGCAAAAATTACCTTAGAATTTCGAGAAAGACAAGAAATTTTTGAAGATGAAGTAATTTACGAAACAACTATAGATGAACTAATTAACGAAATTAGTGTCTATGATGACGGTGTCAACTAACTTTAAACGATTGTAATGGTCTTTCATCATCAAAATCAAACATTCTTTTTCTCTTTGTTTGATTATTTTTTCTTTGATTTTGACTTGGTTTTGAATTTTAATTAAAGAGTCCGATTTGTTTTCATTATCCTCAGTTATTAACTTAATTTTTTCCACTTTAATTTCGATTTTGTCTAATACCTCGTTGATACTGTCCAAATTTACTGTAGTGACATTTGTATCAATTACAATTGTAGAATCAATTTCTTCTAATTTAAATTCATAATTAGTTTTACCAAATTCTGTACAAGAGTAAGAAAATAATATTATAAATAAAAATATTTTTTTCATTGCAAATCTTTGTCAATAACTGATAATATTCCTTGTGTTCTAGCTAAAGTGGAATCAGTCTTTCTTAATCGTTCTCTTAATTGTTCCACATCCGTACTTAATTTTTCTACATTTGTTGAGCATTCTGTAATCCTCGATTGATAATTCATTTTGTTATCGATCCATAGATATCCTACGACCAAAATCAAAATAAATTGGATGTATTTCAGAGGATCTTTAAGGTAATCTTCAAAAGATAGTGGAATTTTCATATACTTGATAATAACTAAATATTTAAAAATTAATTTTGTGCCATATCTAAATCATAATATACCTACAATCACATGTTTTATACGAAATGAGTTTTTATTCAATCATGAAAAAGGTCATGGTGAATTTACTCTAGCTGATGTTCATTCTGTTGCATCAATTGAAAAAAGAGTCCCTTTATTTGAATCTTTTTTAGAGAATGGTGTAAATTGGACTAGAAGACCAATTCATGCTTTTTGTTGGAAACAAGATGCTGAAAATCTTCCTTTAAGTGAACACATATATTGGGATTGTTTTAGTTCATACATAGACGTACAAGTAAGAGCCCGTTTGAGTGGTTTAAGAGCTGATTTAATTTCTATATCAGGTGTAAAAAGACAAGGTGTTTATTTATTCACATTGGATTGGTCATTTGAAAATAGATCTTTATTGGACACCAATTTTTCCGAAACCCCAGAACACAAATGTGGTCATGTTTTTAAAATGGATAATGGAAATTATTTCATATATCCAAACAATAGAATTATATGGATGGATAATGCTTGGACATTCAATAGGATAGATAAAAACCCAGGGTACAAAATCGATATGAATATTTATTCTATAGAAAATAAATCAAATTTCGAAACAGATTATCAATATTTTACAGAATTTTCCAAGAAATCAGATATTTAAATGAAACGAATATTCGGGAATGAATTGGATAAATATTATTACCACATTAATCACATCAACTACATCGATTATTGTGGCACTTATTGCCGCGGGGTTTTTCAAAACCTTATTTGAAAGAAATAGAGAAAAGAAAACACAAGGGAAACTTTTAAAACAAATTCAACAAGACGAAGTTGTTCACTTCACACTTAAAGAATTGAGAAGAAAATACAACGCTGATAGAATTTATATTACGCAGTTTCACAATGGAGGAATGTTTTATACACAAGCTCCGATGCAAAAACTATCAATAACCTTCGAAAGGTGTTCAGATGGTTTAGAAAGAATGTTTGAAAGATTCCAGAATGTATTTGTCTCCCATCATACTTGGTACATATCTGAAACTATAAATATGTCTATGTTTTTTAGTAATATAGAAGAGGATATTAGAGATTTACCGACTAGAAGTTTATTCAAGAACTTTGGAAATTATGCACTTTGTTCAGTACCTATTTATGACTTCAATAACAATCTTATAGCGTTGTTTTCATTATCTTGGGTTTTTTCAGAAATACCAAGTGAAATACTAAAAGAGGATAAATTTGATGATTTGTTTAAGGAAACTTTATTTGAAGAAGCAAATTCACTAAAAACATATTTAATAACATGATTTTGTTTCCTTTAGAAAATGAACAACCAATAAGGCGTCATCATGGAGGTGAGGTACATGAGGTTGATTTTGAAACACCAGTAGGTAGTAAAATTATAGCTTCTCTAGATGGTACTGTTGTACAAGTAAAATCAAATAATGGAGACTGTGGTAATACCTTAGTGACTAAACATATCATAGGCACAGATACTTACACTTTAGGTTATTGTCATTTATCTAAATTTAACGTTAATCAAGGTCAACAAATAAAACAAGGAGATATTTTGGGTCTTACTGGTGGAGAACGTGGTGCTTTTGGAGCTGGAAATAGTGAAGGGCCTCATCTTCATTTCACTGTTAAAAAAAATGCAAGTCCATACCCTGTAAAAAACTTTTTGTCGGCCGCAACAGTAGGATCTGCTAACACTGATGCAAATGAACCGAAAGATAAGGAACCACCACCACCAAAACCAGGTGAAATTACTGCTGACCCAACTAAAGCTGCAATGTATAACTATTTCAAAGCTACGACTCCTCTAGCGATAGCCGCGTCATTACCAGGTTTTGTTAATTCATCGGTTGAAAAAAAAGAAAATCGAATTGTCGAAGAAATAAAAAGAATCAAAAAATTAATGTAAAAAAAAAGTCCGAGAAATCTCGGACTTAGTTGATTTTTTCAAGTTAAATTTTATTCAGTAACTTGAGTAGAATCATTTACGACTGCAGTTGTATCGACAACTTCAGTAGTTTCTTCAACAGCTGTTTCTTCAACAGTTGTTTCTTCGGTTGCTTCTTGACAAGAGACAAGAGCGGTGGCAATCAATGCCAAGAAAAGTAAGTTTTTCATATTTGAGTTTGTTTATGATGTAAATATACACACAAAAATAAATTAATCAATAATGTGTCTAAAAAAAAATATTTTTTAATTATTAGTGTATATTATTTTGGGCACTATTAATAATTTTAAAAATTTTGAAAAATTCCAAAATTACAGATATTTAAGGTTATGAACGATTTGAAAAGAATATTAAGAGAAAATTTGAAAAGACACATCAGAGAAACCTCGAGTAAAAAAAAACCTGATGTGGATGTCCCTGAACATTGTTTTGGTGGTCCAAAAACTTATACTGGTGGTTTAGTCACACTTATTCAATTATTAATGAAAGATAATACTAGAGAGGCTAAATTAGCAGTTGAAGATTTCAAACAATTTTTAAAAGGAAGTTCTAAAATTGATGGTAAGCAGGTTGTTGAAATTTTAAAAAAGCATGGTCAACACGGATACATAGGATTTGCTGGATGTTTTTAAAACCCCATCAATTTTGATGGGTCTCAAGTGTGGAGCTAGGTGGATTCGAACCACCGTCCTGTGAATTACTTCACGAAAGGTCTACATGATTATTTAGTTATTCTTAACTAACAAATAGACGGTTCATTTAAATGAATGTCTCCGACAACTACATCAAGTTTTATTACGGAAAAACTTAATAAATCCTCCATTCCTGTTATGGTAGAAACCACACCTTTAGGACTTCTGTTGCAAGGTGTACAGTCCGTAACCCCTGGTGATTGCGTCAATTAAGCTACAACCGCGACTTCGGTCTTCAAGAGTCCGATAGCCTCCATGTTTGCGAAAACATCGCCATTTGATTTTTTGAATCAGTTTTTACGAGGTTAATTCAGCCCCGCCATGCCCTTTCAGATCCGTAGAAACCAGTCGATTCCTGTTAGCCCCGAAGTAAAATAAATATACTGCAATAATTTGAAATGTCAAATTTTTGATTTATATTTGTATGTAATATGGAATACCGAAATTACGAATTATTAAAATCAATTTTATCAGTACCAACAAAAACTTATCAAGAAGACTTGATGATAGAGTTTTTGGATAAATTTCTTACTGAACAAAACATACCCCATTATATCGATGATTATGGAAATGTGTACGCTACTAAAACTTCTGAAAGATTTTCAGACCAAGTATTTCCTTGTGTAATTGCACACACTGATACTGTTCACACGTTAGTTGACAAAATTATTGTCAAAGAATTCATAGGCAAGGACAGACAACAAAGGTCCAAAACATGTTTAAAAGGTGTTAACTCAAAAGGGAAGCCGACAGGTATTGGTGGTGATGATAAATGTGGAATTTTTGGTGCTCTTACAATTTTGATGGATCTACCGCATGTTAAAGCGGCATTTTTTGTAAGTGAGGAGACAGGTTGTCACGGATCAAAAAATAGTGATCCTGAATTTTTTAAAAACGTTGGGTATACCATCCAACTTGATGCCCCCGAAAATTATATGATTTCTGAAGTGTGTAGTGGTGTAAGATTGTTCAAAAGGGATTCAGATTTTTTTCGATGTGTAGATCCGATAATTTGTGAAATGATGATTGATCCTGAATATATGTATCACCCGTATACTGATGTTTCTCAAATGGTTTTAAAACACGGATTAACCTCAATTAATATTTCTTGTGGATATTACAATTATCATACCGCAAATGAATATATCGTGTTGGATGACCTTTATAATTCAATCGAGGTTGTGAAACGAATGATTGAATCATTAGGTTATGAAACTCATCTAATGGAACCTAACGGAATCAGATGGTAAAAAAAAAGGGACTTAAGTCCCTTTTTTTGTTGATATTCTGATCTCTTCTTCTTTGAAGCTTAGATAATAATTTTTACCTTCTACAA
>Ga0049081_10000928_pt1 | contig 11115 bp, 6 predicted proteins | sample GreLakmeER78MSRF_FD_66717 | JGI IMG/M metagenome (GOLD analysis project Ga0049081, IMG submission 66717) | Freshwater lentic microbial communities from great Laurentian Lakes, MI, USA - Great Lakes metaG ER78MSRF | ecosystem: Environmental > Aquatic > Freshwater > Lake | place: Great Lakes...
GATTGCGTGGCGAATACTACGAAAGTGTTGAGTTTTCTTAATACTTTGAGCCAATCTTTAATTTTTGGTGCAAAAACAGCGTTGCCAATTAGCGCCCAAGCCTCATCAAGCACGATCATTGTAGGGCTGCCATCAAGTGAACTTTGAATACGATGAAAAAGATAAAGAAGAACTGGCGCGATACTGGTTTTATCTTTTAAGATTTCGGCCATTTCAATACCAAAAGTGCGAGAGGTGGTAAAATCGATCACATCTTTTTCGTTATCAAAAAGCTTAGCGTGAGAGCCATCAGAATGCCACATACCAAGCCTTCCTGCAAGGGTTCCGGGGCCACTTAAGCCCATAAAAGGCGCGATGTTGCGCATTCTTCTTTGATTTTGTGGAAGTTTGTAGTTGCCGTTGATTGCCTCATTGATGCGCTCCATATCTTGCGCCGTGACGATTTCGCCATTTGTTGAAACTAAAGTTTTGAGAAATTCTACTAAAAATGCCTTGTTAGAATTGGTTTCTTCAAGCTGAAATGGATTGAAGCCAGAATTTTTTGCCGCATCAGGAATCATGTAGCGACCACGAATGGCGCGGATGAAAATCTCGGCGCCGCGATCTTTATCGAAGAAAAAAAGTCGACATTTAAATTTTTGTGCTTGAGCGCATAAAAAGTTGAGCAAAACGGTTTTACCTGAACCAGTTGGCCCGATAATCATTGTGTGGCCAACATCGCGCACATGAAAACTGAAAAAATAAGGTGTGCCTGAAACGGTGTTAAAAACAGTAACCGCATCGCCCCAATGATTTTTTTTGCGCTTGCCTGATGGATAATTGTGAAACGAAGCGAAGGCTGCAATGTTAAAAGTGTTAACTGTGCAGCGACGCGCCATGTAATCAGCGTTGCTTGGAAGCTGTGCCCAGTAGGCTGGTTCCATGTTGAGTTTTTCGCGAACGCCGGTGATTCCTGAGTTAGAAAGTTCAACTACCGCCATTGATAAAGCGCTTTCGAGAGATTTTGGTGAATCTTCAACGCATAAAACTGTTAAGTGATGGTTGCCAAAAGCGAACTCACCGCTCATCGCAGAATCTAGCGCTTGATCAATTTCTTGAATTTGCGAAACCGCCACATCTTCTGATTGTATTAAACGACGCTGTTGCAGCTGCATTGAACTAATTGCAATCATGCGATTAACAAAAGTAAATGATTGGCTAATTACAAGCTCAAAAGGCATTTGCATAAAGCCATCAAAAACCCCTGCATGCGTTGAAGGACGGTATTCTTTGATGGCAACCAAGCCAGCATATTTGATGCCATTAGAGTTGTGAACTTCGATTGATTTGTTGCCAAAATACATTCGGCTAATTGGCAAGTGATGTGAAATCTCGCCAAGCGGTACAGCAATAGGCTGTGAATAGCCGGCATTAATCAAGCGTGATAAAAATTCGAGCAGTTCAGAATGAACGCCATCATCGGTTTCAACTATGCCAAGAGTTTGTGCGCCATAATTAGAGAAGCCACTAAGAACCCGTTCAGTCATTTCATCTAGCTCATCATAACATTCGCGCATATAACTTTCCCACGCCGTTTTATCGGTTTTGTGTTGTAGTTTTTTGGCCATGTTTTCAAGAACTGCAATGCCTGAAGAATCTTGCCCGCGAATGATTGTGAGATAATGTTCGTTGATAAAACTTTTATTGTCACTATGTTTTGCGGCCCATTCTTCATTGACGCGATTAGAAAAAGCATCGGGCATATTGCCATCAGGAAAGCCTTTTTCTTTGCGGCGAATAGTGTGAAAGCATAGCGAAAGATTGCCTGTTGCCATGCCTTTTAACAAGTTATTGCGGGCATTTTTTTTGATATCAATATCGATATCATCGGCAGTTTCAAAAGCGAAGCCTTTAATTTTGATAACGCGGATGAATTCTTCTTTGTAGGTGAGGATAGTGTCAGAGTTCCAATGGCAGCGATAGTTAACAAAATGCGCCGCCGAAGCCTCGTATTTAGATGCGCTTTCTGTTTTTGGTTTAACTGCTTTTAATCTCAACATGTTATTTTGTTTTGCGTAAAATCAATAAAAATATTAACCCCGGAATGGCCAAGAATGTTGAAAAAATAAAAAATTTATACCAGCCAAGAGAGGCTGCAAACAAGCCCGCACTTGATGAAAACAAGCTGCGAGATAATGATGCAAATGATGCAAGTGTTGCATATTGTGTAGCACTAAAAGATATGTTGCAAAGAATACTTAAGTAAGCAACAAATACTGAGCTTCCGATGCCACCGCTAAAATTTTCGACAAAAATAGTTAGGTAAAGTGCTTCATTGTTGTGACCAACTTGCGCCAGATAAGCGAAGGCTAAATTAGATAGCATTTGGGCTATTCCGGCGATCCATAGACTTTTATAATGGCCAAGTTTTTTGACTAAAAGTCCTCCACAAAAAACACCAATTAAAGTTGCAATAAGCCCAAAAGTTTTAACAATGCTGGCAATTTCTGTTTTAGTAAAACCGATTTCAAGCAAAAATGGCACGGTTAAAGTGCCAGCAAAAACATCACCCAGTTTAAATAAAATAATAAAAGCGAGAATAAAATACCAATGCGGTTTTTTAATAAAATCAGCAAGTGGAGCGATGACATAATTTTTAATCCATAAAATAAAATGATATTCTTTGGCATGCCAATTTTTGCGGGTTTCTTCGGCTAATAGTGTGGTTATAACGCTGGCCATCATAAATAAAGCTATCACAAAATAAACAATTTGCCAACTAGTGTTATCCGAAAGAAATAGCGCAAAAGCACCAGCAATTAATAATCCAATATGATAGCCATAAGTATAAAAACTAGCAGCGATACCTTGGTTTTGTGGCTCGATCAACTCAATACGATAGCCGTCAATTACAACATCTTGACTTGCTGATGCAAAGGCCACTATAAAAGAAAATAGCGTGATAAGAAATAAATCGCCGATTTCGCCGACGATACCAAGTGCAGTAATTGCAAAAACTAAAATAATTTGTGTGAAAATAATCCACGAACGGCGTTGACCAAAGCGCTTAGTGAGGTAAGGTAAGGCAGCTGAATCAATGATTGGTGCAAAGAAAATTTTTAGGCTGTAAGGCAAAGTAACTAAAGAAAGAAAGCCGATAGTTTTAATATCAAATCCTTTATCAACAAGCAAGGCTTTAAGGGTTGATAAAATCAAGGCCAATGGCATTCCGCTAGCAATACCAAGAAAAAATATTGTGGCGATTTTTTTGTTAAAAAAATGTTTTATTTTCTGCATTTAGAGCGTTAGAATTGGCCGTGTTAAATTTTGATCTTGGTCTCACTGAAACATTGCTTAAAAAGAGACTAATAACAGCGTATATTTTAAATTAAATTTTCTATTAAAACTAGAATTATTTGTGTTCTATGTTGAATCGTATAATTTATCTGTAACGATAAAATTTTGATAACGACAATTTGATAACGATATAAAAATGATTAGAATCAAAAAATTTGCCACATTAGTTTTGATAATGGCCTTAACCCTATCAAATCAAGCATTTGCAGGGGTTTTTTTTAATATTAAAAATGAGGATGCCGCTAAAACAAAAATTTTATTTTTTGGTTTTGATCCCGCTAATCCTAATGCTAGACAAGACGCTTTTGAGATTTTTGAGAGAGTGAGGCGAAATTTAAAAACCACTGATTTATTCGATGTAGTAAAAAATAGTGGCAAAATTGAAATTGCTGGTGAAGAAACCGTTGTTTCACCAGTTTCTTCCAAAAATTCTGTGCCAATTGCAATTCCAACAATTTCAGTTGAAACTCTGCCTGATTTTGATCGTTATAGCAAGGCAGGAGTAGGCGCTATTATTGTTGCGCAGTTTAATTATGATCAAAATAACAATCTCGAAATGCGCGTTAGAATGTGGGATGTGCTTGATCAGAGACAGCTTTTTGGCAAATTTTATTCAACATCAAAACCTAATTATAAAAAAGTTGCTAACTTGCTTTCAGATGAAATTTTTAAAGCAATTACGGGTGAGAAAAAAGGTCATTTTAATTCACAAATTCTTTATACTTCAGAAGCCGGAAGTATCAAAAAGCGGATCAAAAAAATTGTCATGATGGATTTTGATGGCGAGAATCGCCGCGCGCTTACCGATGGAAGGGATTTGGTTTTAACGCCAATTTTTTCTAAAACACCAAATGAGATTTATTATTTGCGTTATTTTGAAAATAAGCCGCAGATTTTTAATCTAGATTTGCGTACTGCGCGCAGCAATAGATTGGGCAGTTTTCGGGGCACAACTTTTGCAGCAAGTGTTCACCCAACCGACCCTAATCTTGTTTTGTTATCAGCAATTTTTGATGGCAATAGCGATATTTATGAGATGAATATTGCCAATAATCAGGCGCGTCGTTTAACCAAAAGCCCCGCAATTGATACTACGGCATCATATTCTTCGGATGGCAAATCAATTCTTTTTGTTTCGGATCGCGATGGCGGACAACAAATTTATCTGATGAACATCAGTGGTTCTGATGTTAAAAAAATCAGCGACGGCATTGGGTCTTATGCAAAACCAATTTATTCTCCAGATGGCTCTATGATTGCTTTTACGCGCATAAAATCAGGGCAATTTTATATTGGAACAATGTCAGCAAATGGCAAAAATGAAAGACTTTTAACTAGTGGATATTTAGTAGAAGGTGCAAAATGGTCTCCAAATGGTCGCTATTTAATTTATTCAAAAAAACGCGGTCCTTATGGAAAAGATAGCGTGCCGCGCATTTGTGTCATAGATATTGCAACTGGTTTTGAGTTTGAAATTACAACTCCAGAAAATGAGGGTGCAACCGATCCTGATTGGGCTGCACTTTAAATATTGAATCACATAAAATTGCGAATTTTTTTTAAAATTATATTTTGTTTTGTGTTTTTGCTGGTTTCTTTGCCTGCTTTTGCAAAAGCAAAAAACCCCGTTTTTGCAGTTGAAATTTTTGTTAAAGGCAATGAAAGAATTGATAATGAAACTATTGCCGCCTACCTTCCAAATAGCCGCTTGCCAACCAAAGAAGAAATCGATCGTGCTCTAAAAAAGCTCTACGAATCAGATCTATTTCTTGAGGCAAAAATTTATACTGAAGGCAAAAAAGTAATCATCGAAGTTAAAGAAAATCCTATCGTTAGTGAGATAAAATTTATTGGTAATAAAAAAATTGAAGATGAGGCCCTGCAGGGTGAAACAGCGCTAAAGAAGCGTTCAGTTTTTACCAAATTTAAATTACAATCCGATCTCAAAAGAATCAGTGAAATCTATCTAAAATCAGGGCGCTTTCTTACAAAAATTGAGCCAAAAATAATTCAAAAAGATCAAAATCGCGTTGAGGTAATTTTTGATATTATTGAGGGGCCAAAAGCGCAAATTGCCGATATGATATTTATCGGCAATGCCGCCTTTAGTGATAATGACTTGTTTGAAGAAGTTTCAACAAAAAAAACTAAATGGTACAAATTCTTTTCTTCTGGAGATGTCTACGATTCTGATCGTATTGAATTTGATAAAGAAAAATTGCGTCGTTTTTATGGTGCAAGAGGTTATGCTGATTTTGCTGTTCCCACTTCAACCGCGCAAATTTTGCCTAGCAAAGATAAGTTTTATATTACCTTTTTATTAGAAGAGGGTATCAAATATAATCTGGGTGAGATCAACATTATCAACCATGTAGAGAAGTTTGACGCAACACTATTAAATAAGGCAATTTTGATCAAGCAAGGCAAAGTTTATAATTCTGATTTGATTGATAAAACTGTTGAAAAAATGGTCGAAATCATGTCAGAAAAATCTTATGCCTTTGCTCACATTGAGCCAGTTTTAAAGCGCAATAAAGAGCAAAAAATTATTGATGTTGATTTTGTTGTGCAAGAAACGCAGCGAATTTACATTGATAGAATTACTATTATCGGCAACACAAGAACCAAAGATGAAGTGGTGCGTCGCGAGCTGCGAATGCGTGATGGCGATCCTTACAATGTAATACAAATAAATCGTTCAAAACAGCGTATTCAAAATCTTGGATTTTTTGAAAAGGTTGATTTTCATACCAAAAGAATTGGCAATTCTGATAAAATCGAACTCGAAATTGAACTCAAAGAAAAAAAGACTGGCGAGCTAAATTTTGGTATTGGCTATTCAACTGTTGATAAAGCGACGGCAAATATTGGCTTGAAAGAGCGCAACTTGATGGGCACGGGGCAAGAAGTTGGTATTAGTGTGCAGCAATCAAAATATAGTTTTTCGGGTGATATTAATTATACCAGACCATATTTTACTGGTCGCCCAATTGATGTCAGTGCTGATGTTTTTCAATATCAATCGGATAAGCGAAATACTTTGGTTTATAGTCAAGCATCTAGCGGCTTTACGCTGAGTGGCGGATATTCTATTACTGAATTTTTAAATCACCAAGTGCACTATTCTTTAAGCTCGCAAACAATAAGTGGCATTGCTATCAATGCCTCTACAAGCATTCAATCTTTGCAAGGAAGTTTTGTTAGCTCAACGATTGGTCACAGCTTTATTTATGATAAGCGTGATAATAAAATTGATCCGCATAATGGTTATTATATTTCTGTTACGCAAGATTCTAGTGGCGTTGGTGGTGATGTAAAAAACCTTAAGCACACTGGTTCAGCGGGATATTATATACCAACATTTAGTGATGAATATATCTTAAAATTCTTATTTCGTGGTGGTGTGGTTGATGGTGTTGGGCAAGATGTTCGAAGCAACTATTCTTTCTTTTTAGGTGGTAATAATTTTCGTGGTTTTGAATATGCTGGTTTGGGTCCGCGCACAAAAATTAAAGGCACGGCAGTTGGTGGCAATGCAGTTGGTGGCAACATTTATTATGTTGCAACGGCAGAGTTTCGTTTTCCACTTGGTTTGCCAAAAGAACTAGGAATCAACGGGATTCTTTTCTCTGATAATGGTACTTTGAAAAAAGTTGATGCGATAAATAAAAGAGGAACAGATGTTGCGGATAGCGGTTCAATGCGCTCTACTTATGGGTTGAGTTTGGCTTGGTCTTCACCGATGGGGCCGATTCGTTTTGATTTTTCGCGCATCGCCAAGAAAGAGCAATATGATAGAACGCAGGCGTTTAGGTTTAGTTTTGGTACGCAGTTTTAGGGTTTGTGCCTGCGGCTGAAGAGCTTGCTTGGCAATGCTCTGCTGCTCAGAAACCGCGCCTTATCTTATTTAAGCAAGCGTAGCTTGCGATGAATCGCAGAACTCGCCTCAGAGCATTGCCAAGCAAGCTCTTTAGCCGGTATTAAGTCTTACTCTACGGCAATCTATTCATCTCGCCAATCAAATCTTGGCTTGTCAATAACTTCGATTTTTTTTCTGAAGCATTATAGATCGCTAGCAAAGTCAAAAATAATAAAATTGAAATCAGTAAAAAATTAAAAAACATATCGCGATTTGGGGTGATTTCTAGCTCTTCACCAATGTTTAAAAGGCGGTGTTTTTGATTTTTAGTGTTGGATTCAAAAGGAAGATTTCTGATTTTATCCTCAATTGTAGCAATATCAATTTTTAACATCTTGGCATAAGAGCGAATCAGGCCAGTTTTGTAAACATGTTGAGTGATTTGATCCCATTTTTCATTTTCAACAGCTTCAATATCGCGATCCTTGATTTTTAAATAAGAGGCGATGTGAGCGATTTCTATGTTGAGCTCTTTTCTCTTGTGGCGCAATAATTCTCCGAGGCTTGATTCTATTGGGCTTATCATGCTTTAATTAATTCTACTAAATTTTTAGTTGCGTTGAGATTGGCGATTTGTCCTGCATTTATCGACATTTTTTTTAGCAAGCTTTCATTGCTAATCAGGTTTTTTATCACCTCGCTCATTTTATTTATTGTAAAATCTTGCTCTGCCACAATAACCGCCGCGCCGCATTTTTCAACGATCAGCGCGTTTTTCATTTGATGATCATCAGCTGCTTTAGCAAAAGGAACTAAAATCATCGGCTTTTTTGCCGCACAAAATTCAGCAATTGAAGATGAGCCAGACCTTGCAATCACTAGATGTGCCGCATCAATCTCACTTTTCATATCTTCAAAAAATGCCGCAATTGTAATATTAATATTGAACATTTGATATTGATCAAAAGTGTATTCAACCAGATCTCGCCTGCATTGCTGCGATATATGTAAGGTATTTTTGGTTTTTTCGCCCAAATTAAAAAATGCTTTTGGCAATATATCGCTAAAAATTTTTGCACCGCCAGAGCCCCCAATCACAAGGATATTAAAGGTTTGATCTTGCGGATGGTTTTCATGATCGGTGAATTCTGAGGCAAGAATTACATTATAGCCCATTTTATCGCGCTTAGGCAATTCAAGCTTAAGCGGCATTTTATATTCCTTATCATGCAGTCGCAAAATTTCATCACGCACGGGATTGCCTACAGTAACAAGCTTTGCGGCATATTCGTTTTTGATTCCCGAAGTATCCAAAAAAGTCAAAGCAATTTTATAAGCGCGAGAAGCGAACAGCCGATTGACTTTGCCAAGATGGGCATTTTGTTCATGCAAAATAATTTTGGTGCGAGTAATAAGCGCCGCAAGCAGAATAGGAAAGGTGGCATAACCACCAAAAGCAATAATATATTTAGGGCGATAACGCAAAAAATAATACAAAGATTGCGCGCCACCAAGAGAAATTTTTAGCGCCGCTTTAAGCAAAGCAAGTGGCGATTTAACTAGCTGTGAAGAGCTTATAATAATTGATTTAAACTGATCTTCTGCCTTAATATAACTGCTATATTTTGTATCAGCCAACACAAATGCTTGGATGTTATTTTTGGCCAATTCAGCGGCCAAACAGCGCGCCGGCACTATATGCCCGCCAGTTCCACCAGTTGCAATAAAAATCTTTTCCATCTATAAAAATTGTAAAAATGCTTGCGAATTAATGTTTTTCGCTTTTAAAATGTTATTTTACTAATGTTAATCTTCTTGTAAATGCCTCATTTCATTGATCTAGATCAGATCAACAAAAAAGAATTACAATCAATTCTTAATCTTGCTAAAAAATTAAAAGCAAGAAAATCCAATGCTAAATTAAGTGGAAAAAATTTAGCAATGATTTTTGAAAAAAATTCAACGCGCACCAGAGTATCTTTTGAAGTTGGAATGAACCAACTTGGCGGTCACGCCATTGTGATGAATCAAAAAGATATGCAGCTTGGCAAGGGTGAAACCATCGCCGATACCGCTAAAGTTTTATCGCGATTTGTTGATGCAATTATGATTCGCTCTAACTCGCATCAAACAATTCTTGAACTGGCTGCAAACGCTACAGTGCCAGTTATTAATGCTCTTTCAGATTATAGTCATCCCTGCCAAATTATGGCGAGCATTATGGCAATTGAAGAAAATTCTGGCAGTATCAAAGGCAAAAAACTAGCGTGGTTTGGTGATGCCAATAATGTTTTAAACTCTTACATTCATGCGGCTCTAGCTTTTGATTATGAACTGCGAATCGCCACACCCAAAGAATATGATTTTTGCAATATAGAAATCAAAAAAGCGCAAAAATTAGGTGCAAAAATTAAATATTTTTCTGATGCCGAAAAAGCGGCACAAGGTGCGGATGTTTTGATCACCGATACTTGGTTTTCGATGGGTGATGTGAGTGCCGAAGATAAAAAACTGCGCGATAAAAAACTAAAAATGCTGACACCTTATCAAATCAACTCCAAATTAATGGCTCTGGCCAACAAAAAAGCTATCTTTACTCACTGCTTGCCAGCCTATAGGGGCTTTGAAGCGAAGGCAGATGTGATCGATTCAAAACAATCAATAATTTTTGATGAGGCAGAAAATCGTTTGCATGTGCAAAAGGCGATTTTGCTTTGGTGCTGTAGTGATTTGAGGCAGTAAGAGTTTGAAGTAATGTTGATCTGTTAGTTTTGTTTTGATTTTTGACAATTACGCCGTATCAAGATATTAATATTCTTATTAATTAAATATTTCTACGCATGAGCAAACCGCCGAGCAAACAAGGTTTTTTGGAATCAGACAAAGCATACAGCGCTCGTCTCGCAACAGAGAGTGAAGCTCAAAAATCATCAGCCCTTAAGTGGATTATGAATTTGAGCGCAAAAATAATAAGTAATGCCGCCGCCGCGAAAGCTAATGATAGTATGCCAGAGGGGGTCTTTAGAACCACAACCTTAAGCAAAGCAGATCTTGCATCAATTAGTGATGAAGATATCACTAAAGGAACATTTAATGGTAAAGCTATAGATCTTAATACTTACGCGGCATTAATGAAAAGTGCCTGTCAAGAAAACCCTGGATTGTTGGCAACTAAAGAAGACCAACAAAAATTAATGGCAACGGCTGGATTAGATGAGGGGGATAGAAAAGCCGCGATCCAAGATATTTTGAGTGCCAGAACCCCTGAAAATGCTACGCGAGATCTAGTAGTAAAATCAATGTTAGCGATTCGGAGTGAGGATAAACAATCTGGATCGAAGATGGATGTCACAAATTTAGCCCGTATGCTTGCTCCAAACATGCTTGATAAGGTGCCTCCAGCAGAATATGCGAAAAATTTAGTTCTGTGCAATTCGATAGCTGAAAATGTTTTAAATGGGGCTCTTGAAAAACAGCGAGCTATGAAGCCCGTTCAACAAAAAGGGGCAGAAGAAGAGAATACATATGAATCGCCCGTGCCGGTGCCAGCAGCAGTTCTTGCAGCTGAAGCAGCAGCAGCAGAAGAAGATCTGTATGCAGTAGTAATTGATAGAGATCCAGCACATAAGCCTCCCTCAGTAGCAGTAAAGCCTGGGTTACCAGGAGATCATGATTCTGGGATAGCATCCATTGCCAGCCGTGCCAGCCGTGCCAGCGGCGAACAGAGTGGGAGGCCGCCAATGCCAGCACCAAGGGGGCCAACACCAGGTTCGGCGTCAACAGCTGAAAATGTTTTAAATGGGGCTCTTAAAAAACAGCGAGATATGCAGCCCGTTCAACAAAAAGGGGCAGAAGAAGAGAATACATATGAATCGCCCGTGCCGGTGCCAGCAGCAGTTCTTGCAGCTGAAGCAGCAGCA
>Ga0049081_10000929_pt1 | contig 11112 bp, 13 predicted proteins | sample GreLakmeER78MSRF_FD_66717 | JGI IMG/M metagenome (GOLD analysis project Ga0049081, IMG submission 66717) | Freshwater lentic microbial communities from great Laurentian Lakes, MI, USA - Great Lakes metaG ER78MSRF | ecosystem: Environmental > Aquatic > Freshwater > Lake | place: Great Lakes...
ACTCTACCAACTGGCGAGTGAAAAATATGGCGGCATTAAAAATAACACAGAAGCAGGAGCTATTTGCTCAAGCTGTCGCTAGTGGAATGACGCAGGCTGATGCTTACCGCTCTGCTTTCAATGTAAGGGCTGGAACTAAGCCAAGTTCAGTGCAAGTTAGTGCAAGTAAGCTTATGGCAGACCCTAATATCGTACAAAGGGTAAGCGAGTTACGCGCTCCAATCGCACAAAAGGCTCAGATAACGCTTGAATCGCATCTAGAGGCGCTTAAAGACCTCAGAGATAGAGCGGTGGATAGTGGGCAGTTAAGTGCTGCTATAAGTGCTGAAATCGCACGAGGCAAGGCAAGCGGAGTTCATGTCGAAAAGACTCAGAACGAGATTAGCGGCAAGTTAATCACGAAGATTGAGCGTGTCATCGTAGATAAATGAGTACATTGCGCATAGAAACGCCTAGGGTGTTTAAGCCACTACTCAACCCCTCACGATACAAAGGCGCATACGGTGGACGCGGCTCTGGTAAGTCTCACTTTTTCGCGGAGATGATTATTGAGCGATGCATCATCGAAAAGACTGATGTTGTATGCGTTCGTGAAGTTCAGAAGTCACTGAATCAATCTGTTAAAAAGTTATTAGAGTCGAAGATCGGGGCGCTTGGTGTTGGCCACTTGTTTGACATTCAGGCGACGAGGATAAATGCACCACATGGCGGCTTGATTATCTTCCAAGGTATGCAGGATCACACTGCGGACTCTATTAAGTCGCTGGAAGGTTTCGATATTGCATGGGTGGAAGAAGCGCAAAGTTTAAGCGCACGAAGTCTTGAGCTATTGAGGCCAACGATCCGCAAAGAAGGCTCTGAAATATGGTTCAGTTGGAACCCTAACAGCGCTAAAGACCCTGTAGATAGTTTATTGCGTGGGAAGTCTCCGCCGCCAGATTCTGCGGTGATTAAGGTTAACTATTCAGATAACCCGTATTTGCCAGAAGTGCTGCGGGTTGAGATGGAATACGACCGCAAGCGTGATGCAGATAAATACCTGCATGTGTGGCTTGGTGAGTATGCAAACAATAGCAATTCAAGAGTGTTCAAGAATTGGATTGTAGAAGAATTTGATTCGCCCAAAACTGCGGTATATCGGCTCGGTGCAGACTGGGGCTTTTCTGTTGACCCTAGTGTCTTAGTTAGATGCTGGATAGACGGAAAGCGGCTCTATGTTGACCATGAAGCCTATATGGTTGGGTGCGAGATAGACCAGTTGCCTGACTTGTTTAGACGCATACCTGATTCTGAAAAATGGTTCATTACTGCTGACAGTGCAAGGCCAGAAACTATTAGCTACATGCAACGGCATGGATTCCCAAAGATTAACAAGGCAATCAAAGGCGATAACTCTGTAGAAGAGGGCATTGAGTTCCTGAAATCGTTTGACATTGTAGTGCATCCAAGATGTACGCATACGATAGATGAACTCACGATGTACAGCTACGAAGTTGATCCGCTGACTAATGAGATATTGCCAAGACTGGCAGATAAAGACAATCACGTGATTGATGCGCTCAGATATGCATGTGAGGGCGCTAGAAGGTCAATAAGGAGTAAAGAATGGCAAAAGCCAATAAAACCGTCAATGTCTTACGTGGTGTAGAGCAGACAGAGATTCCAAGCGTGAGCCAAGACTTAGCTACCCGCATTTGGAACGGTCAAAGCCCTGATGTTCCAATTATCGAGCGCGTTTCTCGCATTGCCAATGCACTCAAAGACAAAGGTTTCGATCTTGATATTACATTGCCTCATGAAGATGCGGAGCGGTTGCTAAATGCTCACAGATAAAGACCTTGTAGCTATCATTACTGCGCACCGTGACGACAGTCTAGGTGTGGAGGATGGTGAGCTAACAAACGAACGCTCGGAAGCTCTTGACCGTTACCACGGCAGGCCATACGGCAACGAATTAGAGGGCCGTAGCGCAATCGTGTCTAAAGACTTGAGCGAGGCAATTGATTGGGCTATGCCTGCAATTATGCGCGTCTTTACGCAGTCAGGTTCTATTGCTGAGTTCGACCCTGTAAGCCCAGAGGATGAACAGCAAGCGGAGTTAGAGACTGAGTACACCAATCAGGTCATCATGAAGGATAACGCTGGCTGGTTGATTCTGCATGATGCGATCAAGGATACATTGCTGCTTAAGAACGGCTATGTGAAGCACTGGTGGGAAGAAACCGAAAAGATCGAGGAAGAAGAATATTCTGGTATGACCATTGGCGAAATTGACACGCTAATGAAGCAGCTAGAGCAAGATGGTGCAGAGATCGAGATTCTAGGCCAAGACGAAAAGCAGATTGAAACACCAATGGGCGTTGTTCCTGTTTTCGACTTAAAGATTAAGATCAAACGCAAGCGCGGCAAGGTAGTCATTGAGGCGGTTCCTAGCGAAGAAATTCGTGTTAGTCGTAAATGCCGCGGCTCATTGCAAGATTCGCCATTTGTTGAGCATGTCACGTTAAAGACTCGTTCTAGCCTAATCGAAATGGGCATGGACAAAGAGTTCGTAAACTCATTAGCGGCCTATGCTGACAACCGCAGAACATTCACGCAAGCATTGAGCCGTGATTCTGTTACTGACGAGTCTAACTCGCACACAAACACCGAAGTTCTCGATATGTCTATGGATATGATCGAGTATTGCGAGGCGTATATTCGCGTGGATTATGACGGTGACGGTATTGCAGAACTCCGCAGAATCGTAACGGTATCGAATCAGATTCCAGAAGGCGAAGAGTGGAACAAAGTCATTCCAGAAGTGGCGATTACTGGCTTTGTCGCAAAGCGTATTCCGCATCGCCATGTTGGTGAGAGTTTGTACGATGAATTAGGCGATTTAATGGAGATCAAAACGACTCTATTGCGCCAATTATTCGACAATATTTATCTCACAAATAACAATCAGTGGCTGGTCAATGAGCGCGTAAATATCAACGACTTTATCACCTCTTTGCCGGGCGGTATTAAGCGCGTAGAAGGTATTGATCCGGTAAATGGCTCAGTCGAACCAATCATGGCGCAGCCTATTGTTTCGCAAGTTTTGCCAGTGATTGACTATGTAGATGGCATCAAAGAATCACGCACAGGAATTAGCCGTGCTAGTACAGGTTTAGATCCTGATACGTTGAAGCAATCGACTAAGGGCGCGTTCTTGGAAAACATGAACCGTGCTTCTCAGAAAATCGAGATGATTACACGCATGATTGCCGAAACTGGCGTGAAAGAAATGGTCTTGCGTGTGCATTCCCTCTTGTTACGGTATCAGGATAAGCAGCGAATTATCCGCATGAAAGGTAAGTTTGTAGAGGTCAATCCTCGTGAGTGGCAAGAGCGCACAGACTTGACTGTGAAGGTTGGCTTAGGCACAGGCAATGAAGAAGATCGTCAGCGCAAACTAATGATGGTCGCAGAGTTGCAAGCTAATTTGCTAGGCACGCAAGGATTGGTGGCGGCTCCACAGGCTTTTGCTTTGTTCTCTGATATTGCTAAGACATTGGGATTTGACACGCCTGAGAAGTACGGCATGAGTCCACAGTCGCCAGAGTTCCAGCAGCGTCAACAGCAACAACAACAAGCTCCGAATCCGTTAATTCAGGTTGAGCAAATGAAGTTGCAAGCCAAACAGCAAGAGTCGCAAATGAAAATGCAAGCTGACCAACAGCAAGCACAAATGCAGGCACAGATTGAGCAACAAAAGGCACAGCAGCAACTCACACAAGAGCAAGTGCGCTCTCAGAATGATATTGCTATTGAGCGCGAGAAGATTGCGGCTCAGATGGAATTAGAGCGATACAAAGCACAGTTGCAAGCTGAAACGCAATTACGAATGAAAGCTATGGAATTAGGGATGGTCTATGACACCGGAAGCCCGCAAGTTTAGAGCGCAAGACGCAAAGCAACTGCTAGAGAATCCGATATTTGTCGAGGCTTTCAAGGCGGTTGGCGACTATCTGCAAAATCAAGCGATCTCATGCAATGCAGACGACAAAGACAAAACGCAGCGCATTATCATTAGTCAGCAGTTGTTAGCTGGATTGAAGCGCGAGATTACGCGAGTCGTCACAGATGGAAATATTGCAGAAGTACAAATGCAGGAAATAGAAAAGAAGAAAAAAATCTTTTCATTTCAGCGATAAGTTTCAAAACGGCTAGCACAGGCCGCAACGCAAACGTCGAGAGACGCTGCAATTCCCCGATGTGCGATGTGCGGGGGATTTAGACGAAGGTAACAAAATGGAACAAGGAAACCCTACCACTGAATCTAGTGGCGCAAGTACCTTGGAGAGATTGCAGAGCTATTTGACTGTCGAAGATAGCCCTAATGATGTTCAATCTTCCAAAGATCATGAAGAAGAGACAGACGCACCACAAGAAACGCCAGAAACTGAGCCAGTTGATGATACTGAGCCAAGTTACGAAACGCCTGAATACCAACTAACTGACATTGCGAAATTATTAGGAACGGATGAGTCAGCACTCGATGTTGATGAGTCTGGGAATGTTCTAGTAAAGACGAAGATTGACGGTCAAGAAGGTAAGGCCAAGTTCGCTGACTTGCTCAAGTCCTACCAACTACAGGGACACGTTGATAAGCAAGTGCGTGAAGCTGCGGAAGCACGCAAGGCCATAGAAGCACAGAGCCAAGCACTTCAACAGCAAATGGCAATACAAGTACAAATCACAGACAAGATTTCAGAGTTAAAAGCTATTGATCGAGAGTTAGCACAATACGCTAACGTCGATTGGAATGCGGCTTTTGATAATGATCCTACAAGCGCATTTAAGGCAGACAAATACGTTAGAGACCTGCAAGAGCAGCGAGCGCAAAAGCTCAATGAAGCAGTGCAGGCCGAAAACTACATTAGAAGCCAGCAAGACCAATTCAAACAAATGACATTGCAACGCGAGGCACAAGCCTTAGCAGAAGCTTTGCCTGAATGGTCTAGCAAAGATGTGCGAAGTAAAGAAGAGCAAATGATTCGTAATGATCTAGCTCAACGCGGCTTTAGTCGTGAAGAGGTGGATAGTTTAGCGGATCACAGATTACTTCTTTTGGCTCGTGAAGCGGCTTTGTATCGTCAATCACAATCGGGCAATGCAGTGACAGAAAAAACAGTCAGAGCAGCGCCAAAAATCATCCGATCCGGTAGTTCGCAGCCAACTAACCGCGCTACGAACAACATTAAAAATCTCAAGGCAGAAGTACGCAAAACAGGCTCACGTCAATCCGTGGCCAATTATTTGCTTGCTACTGGCAAAGTTTAAGGAGTTTAAATCATGGCATTACCATCAAACACACACACCACATTCGCCTCTATCGGTAATCGTGAGGATTTGTCTGACATTATCTACGACATTTCCCCAACTGAAACGCCGTTTTTGTCTGCAATCCCAAAGACAAAAGCAACAGGCACGAAGCACGAATGGCAAACACACACATTGACTGCTGCTAGCGGCACGAACTTCGTATTAGAAGGCGATGACGCTACAACAGACGCCGCTACTGTGACAACTCGTTTGTACAACTATCGCGCAATCTCTGACAAAGTAGCTCGCGTTACTGGTACAGAGGAAAAGATCGACAAGGCAGGCCGCGCATCTGAAATGGCTTTTCAGATGGAAGCACGCATGAAAGAATTGAAGCGTGACGTAGAAACTATCCTTTTGCAGAATAATGCTTCTGTAGCTGGTAACTCTACACTCGCTCCTGAGTGCGCAGGCTTACAAGCGTTTGTGAAAACAAACACAAGCATTGCTTCGGACGCTACTGCATCTGCCGGTAACGGTACAGACGAACATACAGACGGCACAGCACGCGCTTTGCAGGAGTCTTTTGTAGAGTCTGTCTTGGCATCTGCATGGACTAATGGCGGCTCTCCAACGCTCGGTATTTTGAACCAATTCCAAAAGCGCAAATTCGCGTCTTTCTCTGGTTCATCTACAAAAACAAGCGATGGTGATAAAACTAAAGTGGTGAACTCTGTGGATATTTACATCGATCCATTGGGCAACACTGTTCGTTTGATCCCATGCCGCCAGGTGCCTACAGACGTTGTGTTCTTCGTTGATCCTGAGTATGTCAAATTTGCTACATTGCGTGACTTCAAATCTCACGATTTGGCGAAAACTGGCGACTCTGATCGTAAGCAAATTCTCGTTGAATACACTCTGGAAGTTTGCAACGAAAAAGCACACGCTGGCATCTACGATTTGGCTACTTCTTAATTTTAAAGGGGGAGAAATCCCCCTAACATAGAAAGGAGCCAGATATGGCCTACAACATCATTCAGAACAACGACTCGATTCAAATCACAAATGACGTGACGCGAGTTGGCGCACCAAAACAACCAGCATCAGGAAGCGTTACTGCTAAGCATGAGCAATTTGGCCCATTGACGCAAACAACGCTGACACTTAACAACGTAGCTCAAACAGTCACCAACGGCACTGAGTACCAATCAACGCAGATCTATGATTTTCCGGCAGGTCGCTTGCTGGTTTTAGGCGTAACAGCAACGTTACAACAAAAGACCACAAGCGCAATTGCTAGCACGATCAATTCTGGCGTAACTGGTGCAATTTCCTTGGGTACTGCGGCTGCGTCTAATGTGTCGTTGACTTCCACAATGGTGGATTTGTTGCCTTCCACGGCTTTCACATCATCCACAACTATTAACGTGGCTGGCACGGCTGTTACGGCTGCATTGTCTGCATCTGCACACTTCGATGGCACATCAACTGCTAAAGATATGTACTTGAATACAGCGTATGCAACCACGACAGACGTCGACGGTAACGGTACTCAGACAATCAGCGGCACGATTGTTATCACTTGGATTAATTTAGGCGATTACTAATCAACTAGATGACTTTTTGAAAGGGGGCTTCGGCTCCCTTTTTTATTGGGGGATTTATGTCTAAAGATGTTCAAGTTTTATTCACAAGCACAGAGCGAACAGCGACAGATAGTCGTACGTTCTCAACAGAGTGCTGCGAAGGGCTGTTCTATATCAACGTTACAGCGGCCTCATTGACTCCGTCTGTGGTGTTCACCATCGCAGGCCTTGATCCTGTTGGCTCAACTGCTTACACAATTTTGGCTTCTGCTGCGATCACTGGCACAGGCTTAACTGTTTTACGTGTATCTCCGCAACTTACTGCGGCAGCAAACACCATTGCAAAGGACATGCTTCCTATGACAATGAAAGTAACAGCGACACACGCAGACACTGACCCAATTACATATTCTTTCTCATTTGTTGGGGTGGGTGAGTAATGGACGACTTAAAGATTACGTCTAGCTATGACGCTATCGAAGATAAGCTCATCATTAAGACTGAGTTTGACAACCGCGCTGTATTGCAAGAGAACCTTTTAGATCGAAATTTAACGCCTGAGTTTGGCAAGTACAAGGGCAACTTGGTGCATGTTGGACGCATCCATCCGGGTGACATCCAGCGCCTGAAAGACCAAGGTTACAACTTGCTCTCGCCTGACCCTGAAGAAGTGAACAGGGCGCTCTTATACATTCAATCGAATGAGAAAGCATTGCTCACTTTAAACGGAACTCACTTTGCGAAGAAGCGGGTGACGTGGCAATGAAAGTGGCGATTGTTGGGCTATCGACTACCACGCACCACCTTGCGCCTTGGGGTGATAAAGAGTGGGAAATATGGGGGTTGCCTTGGGATGACTTCGGGTGGTCTCAAATGACGCGGCTCTTTGAAATGCACGACTTGAGATTGCTTGAATCTGAACATTCAAAGCGTAACGAAGGCTATTTCAAACGGCTAGAAGATTGTCCCATCTTGTACATGCAAGAGGCTTACAAGAACGCGATTGCCTATCCATTTGACGATGTTGCTCAGTCAATCGGTCAAGCGTATTGGAACAGTTCAATAGCGTATGCAATGGCGCTAGCAATCCATGAAGGTGCAGAAGAAATATCAATCTACGGTGTTGATATGACTGGCGCTGATGAGTACGGATACCAACGCCCAAACATGGAATATTTAATAGGACTAGCACGAGGCAAAGGAATCAAAGTGACGATTCCTGATGAGTCTCCACTTTGCAAGTTTCAGGATCACGGCATCAAGTTTTATGACCATGTTCCAACATACAAAAATAGATATGGGTGGCTAGGATGATTACATCTTATTCAGATTTAAAAACATCAGTTGCTAGCTTTCTACATCGCACTGATTTAACAGACCTTATTCCAGAATTTATTGCTGATGCTGAGGCGCGGATTTATGACGAACTGCGCATTAGAGCAATGGAAACCGCTTTTTCGACTGCGATTAGCTCTGGAACTGTTTCTCTGCCAACTGGGTTTTTAGAGTGGAAATTCTTATACGTCAATACTGATCCAGTACGACAACTAGAGCGCAGAAGTGAAGAATGGATTTATAAAAATTATCCTGAGCGATCATCAAATGGCATTCCTATTTTTTTTGCTAGAGAAGGAAGTAGCTTAATTTTTGCGCCATATCCAGACGACACATACACGATCAAAGGCATTTATTACAAACGCCTAGATGCGCTCTCTGATTCTAATACTACGAACTGGCTAATACAAAACGCTCCCGATGTTCTCAGATATGGCGCTCTATGTGAAGCGGCTGTTTATATGGTGAACGATGAGCGCGTTCCACTGTGGGAGCAGAAATTCGCAGCAGCGAAAGAACGCCTAAGAAAATCAGATAAGCGCGAAATGTTCTCAGGTTCAACTTTAACAATGAGGTCTCAATAATGGGCTTAGAAACTGGTACGTACATCAGCGATTTGGTTATTACAAATCCGCTAGGCTCTGATGCAAAGAGTACAGCAGACGATCATTTACGACTGATTAAATCATGCTTGAAAACGACATTTCCTAATGTCACCAACGCGGTAACGATGACGCATGCAGAGTTAAACACTGTAACGTCTCGCGGTCTTATCGCTGGTCAAACGTGGACAGGTACGCATACATTCCCCGCGACTACTTACGGTGTAACGGCAACGCTTGGCGATAGTTCGCTAAAGTATGCGACCACTGAGTTTGTTGCTAATACTGCGTTCTCTTCTGCGTTACCTGCACAGCTAGGCAATAGCGGAAAACTGCTGACGACTAACGGCACAGCAGCAAGCTGGTCATCTGTAAAAACGGTCAATAGTCAATCAATACTAGGCTCTGGCGATATTCCTATCGGCATGACTTTGCTTGCAACGATCACGCCAACAGCAGCAGCAAACATTGACGCTCTGACGACTTTCTCAAGCTCTTACGATAACTATCTGATTATCGGAACAGGATTGAGTGTTGCGGCTGACGATACTTTCAGATTTAGATTTGCTGTTGCTGGTTCTGTTGATTCTGGCTCAAATTATTACACGGCAGATAGTTACATAGTAGCAGCTATTACAGCATCTAGTACTTCAGGAATTGTCGCATCAACGACCACCTCGGCAGGTATAGGAGCGAACTTTGCAATGCGCATCTATAACGCTAACGATGCAACACGATTGAAAACGGCATTTTCTGAGCATAACTCGCAAAGCGCAGCAACACCTGCTTACATTATTCGTGGAGCGGCAACGGTGTACACGGCTGCAAATGCTGTTTCAGGCATTCGATTTTTCCTTAATGGCGGCTCAAACTTTGGCGCAACAGGAAAGATTCGCATCTTTGGTTATCAAAATTCCTAATAGGTGAAAACATGACAGATAAAATTTGCTATTGGGATGCTAAAGCAGGCAAGCAAAAAGAGCGCGATGCAACACCAGAAGAACAGGCAGAGATTGACGCACGAAGAACCGCACCACCATCGAAGGCGTCAATCAATGACCCAATCATGACTGAGATTGCGCAATTGGATCTAAGGCGCATCAGACCATTGGCAGAGGGCGATTCCGCATACTTGGCAACGCTTAACGCTCAAATAGCAGCACTACGCGCAAAACTGGTGAAATAATGCCATTCGTAAATATCAATCAGGTAGGCGGTATCGGTGTAGTGCGTGACCTATCTACGCATGAATTACCGCCAAACGCTTGGACTGACGCGAAAAACGTTCGTTTCCTTGATGGTAACGCTGTGCAGTTCTACGGTCACGGTCAAGTTTACGGCACACCGTCAAACATACCGCAACACGTTCTAGCGGCTCAAATCTCTGGTGCTCGGTATTGGATTTACCTGACTGCGGCTAATGCTTATGCGGTTACGAACTCTGGCGGCTCTACGGTAACCACGAACATCACTCACGCGACTCCGCGAACTGGTGTTGTGAATCAGTGGACTAGTACGATGCTTTCAGGTATTCCAATTGTGAACGTTGGCGATACTTCTAAGGTTCCAATGTATTGGGACTTGAACTTAGCCAATAAGTTTGTGGATTTACCTGCTTGGCCTGCAAATACTTATTGCAAGTCTTTGCGCACGTATAAAAACTTCTTAGTCGCGCTGAACATCACAAAAGCGGGTGTTAATTACCCGTTTATGGTCAAGACTTCGCATCCTGCCGATCCGGGCTCTGTTCCTTCTTCATGGGATCACACAGACCAAACTAAGGACGCTGTTGAAACGGATATTGCAGAAGGTCAAGACCCTATCATTGACGGTATGCAGTTGCGCGACTCGTTCATGATCTACAAAGAATCATCTGTTTGGCGCATGGACTTCACTGGTGGCAATTATGTTTACAAGTTCTCAAAGGTTCTTGGTATTTCTGGCGCGTTGAATCGTAACTGTATCGTAGAAGTAGATGGTTTCCACGTAGTTCTTACGAATCAAGACGTGGTAGTACATGACGGACAGACTGCAACTAGCGTAATGGATAAGCAGACTAGGCGCGATCTATTCCAGAATATTGACGCGACAAGCTCAGACAAGTGTTTTGTATTTAAAAACCCATTCTTCAACGAGGTTTTCATTTGCTATCCGTCAGTAGGTCAGACTGTGTGCGATAAAGCAATGGTCTGGAATTACAAGGACAAAACGGTTTCATTCCGTGACGTTCCTAACCTTAACCATGCGAACTTTGGTGCGGTTGATAACTCGCTCAATTCAACGTTTGATTCTGA
>Ga0049081_10000933_pt1 | contig 11099 bp, 21 predicted proteins | sample GreLakmeER78MSRF_FD_66717 | JGI IMG/M metagenome (GOLD analysis project Ga0049081, IMG submission 66717) | Freshwater lentic microbial communities from great Laurentian Lakes, MI, USA - Great Lakes metaG ER78MSRF | ecosystem: Environmental > Aquatic > Freshwater > Lake | place: Great Lakes...
ATATGTTTGTGCAGTAACTGAAAGGCCAGTTGCAGTTCTATACCCACCCGCAGCCGAACCGGAGCCACCGCCGTCAGAACCACCTCCGCCCGCAATAACAAGATATTCAACAGCCGCGCCGTCAGTAGGATCAGTACCAAGTGTATTAACAGTAAATGTACCCGTAGCATTAAAAACGTAAACATCATAAACGCCATTGGCGGTCGGCAAAACAGAAGCAGACACAAGCATATATCTTACATCACGGGTAGACTTCTTGTTCCCACTCATATTCTGCGCGACCATGCCGATAGGCCCGTAAGGGGCCTGCCGGTTCATCATTTTCTGTGCAAGCATAGCGGGGGCGTTTTGCATTAGTAAGCGTAGCCTTCAGTGTGGAACACAATGCCGGTATTAGTAACGCTAATTGCCACCCAAAGGCTGTCTGTGGACGCCAAGATCAGCGGTGCCGCGTCGGTGTAACCAAAGTCAATCACGGTCTGGGCGGTCGTGGCTGCGACGGTGTAAGCCGACATAAGTTTTGAGTTGATAAATTTCTTAGTTGTGCCGCCGTCAGCCGAGACATAAAGCTGAAGTTCGGTTGCCGTTACCGTAGCCCGCGCCAATGCGGTGACTTTCTGCATCCGTGCGCCGTTGGTCTGAGCGCCTAGAAGCTGCACCGAGTTGGTCGGGGTGTCGGTGTAGGTCGTGTTCGCAGTCGTTGCCACCGCGTTTCCTGCGATAGGCGTTTGAGGCGTGACGATTGAGTTTGGCGTGACGGCCATGATTTATCTCCTAAAGTGCCGCCGCGATGGCGAAAACGATTGCAAGGGTTACGGTTGGTGCTTGAGACACAAAACCCGTTCCGTTTGAGGTTATCACGTTACCGGCAGTTCCAGCAGAAGTAAGACCCGTACCGCCGTTAGTAGCAGGAAGCGTACCATACCCGTCCGAAATAGCTTTTTCAGCTGGATAGTCCACGAATACCGTACTGGTACCCACGAGGGTAATTGCCGCATTAGCGTTGCTAGACGAAAGGATCGTTGTACGTGCTAGCGCAGTACCAGAAGACGTATAGGTCCCAATCCCAACTTCCCAAGCGGTGTCGCTGGTGACCGTATAATAGGTCGTGTTGCCGTTACCGATGACCGCAAACGACTGATAGCCACTAACAGCACCAGCAAGAGTAATTGTGCCAGTGCCAGTAGTGGTCGTCGTTTCTTGGACGCGATTAGCGAGAACAAGGGCCATTACGCAATCCTAATGATAGCCAACGTGTTGCTAGCTGTTGGGAATATAATGGTAAAGTCACCAGCCGTCGAAGTCTTATCAGCACCAAAATCTAGCACAGCCACAGCAGCATTGGTTAGCGTGGTGTTCGCTGTACCGTTAGCCGAAGGGGTTGTGTTATAGATCAACGCGCCGCGAGCCGTAACCGTCGCGTTTGAGAAGGTTAAATTGCTGAAGGTTGTAAAACCCGTACCAGCTGAAGACGAAGTATTTGAGGCAGTTACACCACCATTAACTAGTGTACCGCCACCAGCGGTATAGTTTGTACCGGTAGCTTCGTTGGTAGCCGTGTAAGCGGTCGTGTTGGCGTCAATCGTAGCCGTCGAAGTGTACATCGCTAGCTTATAGGTATCGCCACTAGTGATGCGGAAGTCATGTACAGCCAGCAAGATTTCAGCCTTGAAGCTCGTACACATAGCTTGTTGGATAGCCATAGATAGTCTCCTTACAGATCAATGAGTTTTACAAACTCAGGAAAACCAGCTTCGGTAAACTTAGCTGCCAGAGTTACGTTACGAGAGCGCATGGCTTCGTTCATATAGTAGATAAGCACTTCGCGCAGGTTTTCACGAAAGGCGCGAGCCTGTTCCGCAATCACCGGGGGTGCATTATCGCCTACGTTAATGATCTGGTTCAGAGCGCGTTCAGCAAGCTCTTCTGCACTAAAGCCACGACCATTCGTGGTCATAACTTGCACAGTACCAAGGGCGGTTTCAAGTTGAGCGATCATCGGACGGGGTACCTCACTTGTGCTGTACGGTACATATCCTGCCGGTTCTTGCCCTCACCGAGTTGCTTGAGCATAGCCATAGCTTCGTCGTATCGTTTCTGGTACCCACCTATAACATCTGCTTCACCTTTCATAAAGGTATAGGCTTCAAGCAAAGAGCCGTAGAGCAGCACGCTGTCAAAATTATCCCCGAGCCACGATGTGCCCGCTGTCACGATGGACTGTGGATAATAGAAATAATGCAACTCAACTTGGTAGGAGCTATCGGGTGTAGGGCCGATGATGTAAGAGTTTTGGTCGAAGAACGAATAGTGGGTTGGAAGCCCTACGGTTGTGGGACTTGGAAACGACTCGCGGATAAAGTTTACATCTTTATTTAGCAGGTAGCTGTAATTTCCACTGGCATTGATGACAGCGAGCGAAAAGTTAGCAAGCCAGTCGGCGGGAACTGTAAGATATTTGTTTCCTGACGTAAGGAAACCAGTCACGTTCTTGCGCAGGTCCAACAGTTGGACCGTGTTGAAAATACGCTGCTCTGCTTCTTGAATAAAGATATTAATCTGCTCAGTAGACGTCAGACCGCCAGACCCCGCCGTATCCGGGAAGTCGTTTTCGGTATACGCCTTGATGGCAGAGACAAGAGCAGCGTAGTTCATTAGCCCATCTTTGTGCTACTGCTATTCCCACGGGTGGTGTTCTTAGTACCACGGGTACGCAGTGTTTGAGTGTTGGCAACTTTGTTTGGATAGCCGTTGTTGCCAAGATCAATGGCACTGCTACCAGTCATCGTGTGAGGAGGAGCATAGACGCTGGCAGGGCCAACTTCATTGCCGCCTTTCTTCATGCTAAACTTAGCCATTGTGGTTTACCTTCACTTCGTTTGTGGGCACCTTGCGCACGGATTTCTTTTGGTTGGCAATCTTAGCAAGATTGCGGCCCAGTTTCAGCATCTGCTCGTTGGTCTTACCACCCTTGGCCATGACTTACTCCTACGTTTGTACCGTGACGGTACCGACTGTACCTGTAGCTAATAGCGTATTTGGAAGATCAGGCAAAGCCAAAGCATTATTTAGCCCTACCGGGTTCCATCCCCATTGAATATCACGACTACCCATATTTGGTGTGCCGAAAGCTAGCACATTAGCGTTAGGTACCGAATACTGTTCAGTGCGGATACCATTAAAACCTGACTGCAGATAGCTAATGTCGGGGCGCGGATTGCGCAGCGCCTGCGGGTCGTTAACTGGATACATACCGATTTGCAGCTGAGGTTGGTCGGGGTCCCAGCAGGAAGGGCACACAAGGATATTGGTGACCTTGGTTTTGATAGTGAGTTTCTTAAGCTGCTTGAGCTTGTAGCGCTGGCCACAACGGTCGCACTCCGCAATAGCCTTCTTACCAGAGGCAAATGGATTAGGCATTGTACCCCCTAGATAAACATCTGGCGCGGAGCGATCCGCAGAGGAGCCTTTTCACGATCTTCGTCAGCGGCCTGTTGCCATGCTTCGTCGTACATCTGCTTTAATAGCCCCGTACGCTCCATAGCGCCGGGGATTTTCAGTGACAGGTAGTACGCTAGCCCTGCTACCATACAAGGAAGGAAACGGAACGGAATGTCCTGTGTATTAACACCATCGCCCGCGTCCTGCATACGGCGAAGGCGGTAGTAAAAAAAGGTGTAGTAGTTGCTCTGGTCAGGCGTAGGCCACACGTTAATCTGCGGGTAGGCTACTCCACTACTGGGGTAACTTGCACCTGACTGACGGTTAATCCATACCTGAATAGGACGCCCCTGAGCATTCTTGTTTGGGATCGTGATGTAAGTATCTGCGCTGATACGGTTGATATTAATATCAAGCTGTGACTGACCTGTGTTTGTGCGGATCACATGATCAAACAGGTCAATCGTATCTGCAGGAAGATCGTATGTAGCCGTCCCTTGAACCATAGCAATCGAGCCTTGCTCGATAGTCCACAGGTTAATGCCTCGATTAGCCCACTCAATAGTCAGTAGGTTGAGGCTACGCCGCGCCGTGCGGAGGTCATAGCCCGAACGAAGCTCAGCACCACAGCGCTCAAAAGCCTCTTCAACAAGGTCATTGAGGTTCAAATTGAACACAGTGGTACCAGTCGTGGTCATCTAAATCTCGCTGTCTTCTTCGCTATGGTCTTTGGCTGCTTAACGACCTGCTTACCTTGGGCTTTACCAGCCCGCTTAGCCTTGGTTGTCGCTGCATACTCTGCAGGAGACAAAGACTTTATGGCGTTCTCGGGCAGATAGCGCTCGCCTGTTGCCTTAGACCCCTGCGTAGACGGCTTACCGCTTTTGGTGCGCCACTTCTGTTGCGTCCAAGACTTTAAGCTCTGCTGAGATTTAGCGAGGCCGCTCACTTGTACCCACCACCCCTAGCTTTGTACTGCTTAGCCATCATCTGAGCTTTTCTCGCGGACCATTGGCCCGGAGCGCCGCCCTTACCGCCTGCTTTGACGGCATTAAAGATAGCCTTACGCATACCGGGTTTGGTGTAGTTTCCGGCCTCATTGACCTTAGACTTACCACCCGCAGCCATACCAATAGCTTCACCCTTGGGCATCTTAGACTTCATCATGTCGCCCATGCCGCGAGACGGGCGCATTAGCAGGATTTCCCGCCCATAGCCATCATCTTGCCCTTGGTTTTACCCTTGGTAGCAATGCCGTCGATAGCGCCACCCTTAGCAAACTTTTTCATCGCACGGCCTTTTGTGTCCGCCGACTTCTTCATCATTGCAGCGCCAAACTTAGTTGCCGCAAATGACTTAGCTTTAGGTTTGCCGCCCTTTTTCATACCGGCAGCGCCCATTGGTGGAGCCGCAGGAGCCATAGGGGCGGAAGGAGCCGGAGCCATAGGAGCCTCTGCCCCGCGAGAAGCCATAGCGCGACCAATACGGTCTTTTAGCATACCCATAGCCATCATAGCTTTGCCCTTGGCCTTAACCTTAGACTTAGCACTACCGCCCTTGGCCATGCCCATGTTGCCCATAGCATCAGAAGTTGGCATGTCCTTAGTGATGCCACCAGAACCGAACTTCTTCATTTTCTTATCAGCCATTTCAAAGTCCTTACCTACTGCTTGCTTCACGCCAACTCTCTTGGCAAATGATGGACTATGAGCGATAGCACGCATGAAGTTAGCTTGCTTGGCGCTCGACGAGGGCATTATACCACCATTCCTTTGGTTCTACCACGCTCGGCACAACCATCGGCACGTGATGAAGCAGAACCGCCCTTAGCAAGCTTCGTGAGAGGCTTACCTTTGTGCATCTTTGCTTCATGTTTATGGACTGCAGCCGAGATCATGGCCTTGTCCTGTTTGATATCTTCCTTGTGCATTATTTTTTCCTCAACCAGTTTTGGACAGTCTTAGTTTCGTAGATACGAATTAGTGTCCAAATAATTGTGAATACTGCTGCGACAGCGGGAAGCATGTTTACAATAGTCCCTAAGACCGTCGCAAAAGACAGTGCATCGATAACGTGTTTGAAGGTTTCGTCGCTGATCATCTTAGCACTTCCACGCACGCAAGGACTTATTGATACGACTGTTAGGATCATTCGCGGTCTTGGCACTTGTAAGCTTACTCTTCATGCCCGACATGCGAGCACAGAATGACTTCTTGCGAGAACCACCTTCAGGCTGCGGAGCCTTAAGCCCCGGTTTCCCCGGATTGGCTTTATTGTAAGACGCACGACCCTTGGCGTTCAAGCCGCCTTTAGGGTTCTTGCCTTCCTTACGTGTCCAAGCCGGAGATTTGGCCATCACACAAACCGCCCTTTAGTCTTGCCCTTTGTGGCGCAACCATCGCCGCGTTTGGAAGCTGAAGAGACAGAGCCGCCCTTGGCCATCTTCTTAACCGCGCCGCCCTTAACACGGTTAGGACCCATACCGGCACCAGAACGCCGCGCCATCGCCATCTGCCGCATCTGGGCTGGACTAGGGCGCACAGGGGCTGCGGGAGCAGTAGCACCAGCACCCTGCCCGGCACCCTGCCTAGCGCTCATTTGCGCGGCAGCGGCCATCGCGTTAGCCATAGCAGAGTTAACACCAGCACCCGCAAGAGACGTGGGGGGTGGGGGAGGGGTTTGGCCCTGAGGCATAGGGGGAGGAGCCGTCATCCGACCCAGCGCAGACATCTGACCCGCAGACGGACCCGTTGGCATAGGAGGGGGAGGCATTTGGGGAGAAACTGGAGGACCTGCTGGCATAGGAGGTGGGGGAGGGGTTTGGCCCTGAGGCATAATTGGAGAAGCCATTAAGCTACTTCCTTCTGTGATGGGACAATCATTGGGTAGAGGACATCCCTACCAAATTCGCCTTCATACTCTTGCACACCCATGTGGCCGAGCTTGATGGTTGGATCAATCCAAACCTCAAAACCCTGTTCCCGAACGCGGTCACAGAAAAGGTAGTCTTCTCCAACGTAACCTTCTTCGGTCAACATGAAATCAAACATACAGGGGACAGTGCGTTCGGTGCGCTCGTCGTAGTAGCGCCACTCGGGGTGGGCTGCATCGAGGGTCTCAAAAACATCGCGGCGAACCATCATGAAGGCAGTGGCTACGCGCTTAGCACGGACAAGGCCCATGTTATTCATCGTAAGCTCGTTGTTCTCGTCGTGATCGAGCGTGCCAATGTAGGTCTTGGTCGTGCTGCGCGTACGCGGTACGCCAGCAACAATGCCCTTCTTAGGGTCTGAGGTCCAAGCCAACAGGCGGAAAACATCAGCGGCTTCAAAGTTGATGTCACTATCGATGAACAGCAAATCTGTACATTCGGAGTCAAGCATGTCCTGCGCAAGCAGATTGCGAGCACGGGAGACAACAGAACAGCCGCAAATGCTGCCAATCTGAATGCCAATCCCGTGCTGCTGAGCTTGCTGCGCAAACCGGGCTAGCGAGATAGCTAGCTTCAAAGAGACTTTGAAGTCATAGGCCGGAAGCGCAATGAAAAGACTGCGACCAGCTAGATCGTAACCCTTTTCGTTCTGCATAGATCACCCGTAGAAAACTGTTGTGGTTATATTTGCGGGCAACCCCACATAAATTCCGGTTTGGGCGAGGATGCCTTCGCCGGGGATAACGATAGAGTATGCCACGGCATTATAGCTGTCGGCTTCCATCAATACAGTCAAGTAGACATTCACGTTGCCCGTACCCGATGCCGCCGTAGTAACTGTAAAGGAGGTAGCATTAGCAGTAAGAACCGTGTACGCACCGTCCACAGCAGTGCCGCTAGTGAAATCTAGAAAGACCCTATCATCGGCAACGAGACTATTTGCTACCGTAACTGTTAGTGTGGTTGAGGTGATGCTGTACGTACCTGCTTGCGGATTATTGTCCATAATAAGGACGTTCCTCGCCGCCGCAGCCGCGTTCGCGGATAGGATAGCCCCCTTAAGACGGGTGCGGCCCGCAAAGGCCACTCCCGTTGCGCTCATGTGCTTGGATTTAACATCAGTTTGCATAGCCATAGGATTGGCCTCCTATTGAGCTATTACGAGTTGGCAAACGGAGTAGCAACTGAGCCTGAACCAAGCAATGCACCTTGGATCAACCACTGAGTTGCAGTGACAGCCGTGATGACAAAGTACGTACCAGCGATACCACCAGTAGTCGTACCGTTGAGGTTGATCGACCGAGTAGCCGTACCATCAGCAAAGAAGGTAGTATCAGTGCTGGCGCTGACACCAACAAATGCTGAACCCAACAAGAAGTTGCTTGCAGCTGTAATTACCTTAACCGCAGTGGCGGCAGTAGGGAGGAAAAACGCGTAGGTAACGCCGAGGTTGTTAGGGTTGTTCGGATCAGAACCCGGACCCGCCGAAACAGGATCAGCTGCTGCGTTAAGCGTTGGGAGTGTGATCGTGGTCGTAGCAGCAGTGATGTTGATGATGCGACCGGCATAGGTGTTAATGTCGAGCGTCAACGTAGCAGTTGAAGCCGTTTTAACCGAACCGGGACCGTCAGAAATAAAGCCGTTCAACGAACGAACAGGGCCTTGGAAAGTTACAATCGCCATGGTGTATCTCCGCGTAGTAGCACTAACTCATACCGTCTCTACTAAGTCTGCTAGGTCAGTCGGTATGGGTGAAAACCCTAGTAGGTATAAGGCATACACTAGACAAAGAAAAAGGGGAAGAGGTTTCCCTCTTCCCCCTCTAGGTTCTTAGGTAGAACCCGATGAACCGAACATACCAAGCGCGTCAGAGAAGCCGAACGAATAACGCTCGCGGGCTTTATAACGCACGTTGCCGGTATCGAAGTCACCGTCCATACCCGTAGTCATTGGAGTACGAATAAAGTACTTCAGACCGTTTGGCACGTCGGTGGTCAAGAACCAGCCGTTCGTGTCGGTCAAGAAGTGGTTGACGGTGTAGCCTTCTGGGATCGAACCATTGTTCTTGATGGCGTTGATATCGTTATCTGCCGTACCGACACGAAGTTCGGTTTCGAGCAAGCGAGTAGCAACAAACATCAAGCTTGGTGGAACAACCAGTTTACGTGGCTTCGCAGCAATCAGCAGACCACGCTCGTCAGTCCAAGCAGCAATCTGAATGACTGCAGCTTCAAGAGACGTTTCGTTAAGGTCGGCCTGCGTCGAAGGCGTGTTCGAGTTGACACCGCCGCTAACCAGTGGGTGAGACGTCGAGAACAGAGCCACGCCATCGCCACCCGGATAGGAAGCGCTGAAGCCGTTGTTCAAGACTGCAGCAGCCTTGGTTTGCTTGGTATAGGACATCGCACGGGCGAGGGCCTTAGTATAACGAGCCGAGAGGCTGTCATACAGGTTGTCTTCAATCGCTTCTTCAGTCAGCGAGAACCCGAGGGCAATCGTTTCGTGGGTGTAGCGAGCAGTGAAGACTTCCTGACCGTTGTCGTATGCAATGGCCGAACCTTCGTTCTTAACCGGAGCAGCGGAGAAGCCCGACAGCTTGGTTTCTTCTTCGAACGAGCGCTCGGAGGTTTCGGTCTCAAAGATTTCCTTATGCTCTTCGCCGTAGCGCGAGTATTCCAGACCGAACAAGGCGTTCAAGCCGGGAAGGAGTTCTTTGAGAAGTTGTGCGCGTGAAATCGCCATGGGTCAAACTCCTCTTAGACGCCGGTCGGGTTGAGATAAGGATGCATTCCTTGGTTCCACTTGACGACAACTTCCGTAAAGGAACCTGCAGCCGAAGCGGTTTCAGCAATGACATCGATGATACGGATAGGGAACGTCGAGGTAGTACCCGTAGTGGCGCTAATAGCGACACGCGAGTCACCGTTGGTGGTGTTACCAGCGTTCTGAACCAAAACAGCATTTTCACCGACGTTTGCACGGGTGACTGCGCCGATAGTGGTAGTGGCCGAAACCACAGCGACCTTGTACAATGCATCTGGGTCGTCTTGCACGAATGCAACGACGTCAGTGATGCTTGTGGTGCCGGGGTAGAACTGACGGAACGTCTTACCAAAAGTTGGATCGGTGTACGAGCAACCAAGGAAAACGCCAACAGGGGTGGCCGAACTTGTGCCAACGTCTTTGTCGAGCGTGCCCGAGCTATTCAACTTCACAACATCGCCAAAAAAGATGGCTGTTGAAGAGTTGGTAGCGATTGGGATCGAACGAGTAGCGCTAGCAAAGACCTGCCCGCCGATCAAGTTGATCGGGATGAGGCCGTAAGGCCCCGAGACGGAAGGATATGCCATATCTCTAAGCTCCTGAGATTATCTGCCTGAACCAAACGACGTTTTGGTCTGCCGCTCTTTAAAGAGGGGCATCCTCGGGTCGTTCTCTCGCATGAAGTTGTTATCCACGGATTCTGTCTGGGCTTGGGTTAGACGTTCGAAATGTGCTCGACGCTGACCCATAAGCTCTTCGGGTACCTTGCATAGCAGCAAACCTGCGACTTCGATGTTGTCTTTAAAGCGACTATTTGGGTCCACCATGAACTTAAATTGGGGTTGCTCTTCAATCCCTACTGGTTCCCAGCCTTCGCGGAGAGCCGACGAGATGTTACGAGCATCGTTCTGACCGAGCGTGGAGACACGAACCCATCGGTACGCATATCCCGGCTGCTTGTCCGGTTCGGGCAGCGTTGAAGCTGGTTGCCAAACCTTTGGGCGCTCTGCCTGTTCACGACTTTGACGAGGCGCACGCGCCACATCGACCTCATTAAGTTCTTCCATAAGCTTATTCTGTGACATGATTAACGATCCAACTTCATAGCTTCTAAAGCATATTGCTTAGGGGTGAGTCCCAGTTTTTTAGCAATCATAAGCTCAGACTGTTTCAACACAATCTTCTTGGCGGATGTGCTGCGTGAAGCGGATGCAACCACAGTTGCAGATTTGGGCCTCGGGGTGTCCGAAACTTGCTTCTCTGACTCCCCGAAATACTCGGGGAAGCGCCGACTCATCGTTTTGTCGATAGTCTGCCAATACTCGTCGGTACCCACGAAGCGCGGGCCACGTTGTGTCTCTAGCTTCTGGTGAAGCCCAAGAGCAGAGGCCGTCATCTCCGGATCGGTACCCCACCACGCATTGCGCTCTTGCCACGCAGTCGTTTTGGCGTCCGGAGTTGGGACCTGCTGTTGAGATGGTTGTACATCGCCATCTACAGCTTGTAAAGTAGGTCTATAACCTGCGAGCTGTTGAAGTTTGTACTGTGTATTGTTGAGCTTCTCTTGCGCTTCAATAATGCGGTCGGAGTCGCCCGCTTCATATGCTTCGCGATAGGAACGACGAGCGTCTTGCAATTCAAGATCAGCTGATTGTTTGAAGCTATTTACAAGGTTTTGCTCGCCTTCAGACAGCGTACTCTTTAGCTGCTTGTTTTCGGCAAGGACGCGCTGCATAGCAGAAAGGGCTTCATTCTGCTCACGCTGATACCGCTCTTTCTCGCGGCGTTCATCGTGCCAGACTTTCTTCATCTGCTTAAGGCGAATTTTAACCTTTTCAGAGTACTCTTCAAGCTCATCAGCTTCAAGTTCGTCAACAATCTCCTTAGGCATAGGCTCGCGGCCACGGTCGGCCTCAGGAGTATCATCCTCTACGTCGATATCAATATCGACATCTTCAACTTC
>Ga0049081_10000934_pt1 | contig 11090 bp, 19 predicted proteins | sample GreLakmeER78MSRF_FD_66717 | JGI IMG/M metagenome (GOLD analysis project Ga0049081, IMG submission 66717) | Freshwater lentic microbial communities from great Laurentian Lakes, MI, USA - Great Lakes metaG ER78MSRF | ecosystem: Environmental > Aquatic > Freshwater > Lake | place: Great Lakes...
CCACCTATGCTTACAGCCGTCCCAACCTAGCGTACAATCGTCTAAATAATCGGTTCTGTTACCCCAGCAATCTCTGGCAACTTCCCACTGGCCTTCCGCACAAGGAGTAATGGTTTCCTTTGCACAAAAGGCCCCATCATCTCTCTCGTCTGCATTACAACCTTCCCACGCAACGCCCCAAACTATATTCCAATTATCCGGTACATTAGGGTAGCATAATGCCCCAGCACTATCCTTGCGAGTGCCTGGCGGACATACTCCAACCTCTAAACGAGGTCTGCCTAAATCACTTTCAAATCTCTTTGTCATATGTGTTGTTGTATGACCCATTCCGTTATTTGTAAAGCCTGGCCGGTCAATTGTTATAGCCTCGTCTTGCGCATAGCATAAGAAAGCCTCACACCACCACCCAGGCAAAGGAGGAGGATAGCACAACCCATTTTGCTCTACTTCGTCAGGCTTACAACCTTTGCCCATGCACATTATAGGCCCTAGCAACATTAGTAAATCGCCTACAAAGGGTATAGCCTCAATTATAACTTTTGCCCAATCTGGTAGAGTGCTATAATCAAATTCACCAGGTTTGCAAGCCTCAAAACCAGAGGGGTCTAAATCCAATACAGACGAAAGAATTGTTGCGATGATTGTAATAATAAAACTAAAAGGAGTACCCTTAATCTTTGTCAATAAAGATGCGCCCTTACCGGCCTTTGTCGCAAGTGCTGCCGCTTTTGAGGACTGTGCTGCAAGTGCTGCCGTTTTTGCGGCCGCTCTTTTTGCCGCCTTTTCTGCCGCCTCTGTTGCCAATCTCTCAGCCGCCTCTTTTGCTGCTTTCTCTGCTGCTTCTGCTGCCGCCTTTTCTGCTGCCTCTTTTGCGGCTTTCTCGGCAAGTTCTTTTGCGGCCCTATCGGCTTGTGACGTTAGTAAGTTCTCACTAATGGCCCTGCCTGCCCTTTGCAATCCCATGTCCATGACCATGCCGGCCCCTAAATTTGTAAATACATTTACAGCAATATCTGCTTTTTCATTTCCGGTTTTTAAAATATCTTTGCTTTCATCTCTTGTGTACGTTGTCGGATCTACACACTCAAAATTATCCGGATCTTCTTCTGTGGGTTTATCTACACGATAAAGGGGGGCTTTGCAACCTAGTCGCCCTGCTAATACACACGAGTCTTTTTCTTTATCGTATCTATAATTCTTACCACAAGCACTATCTAATAAAGCCTGTGTAGGGTCGCATGTGTTATTTTCAGAATTAAAAATATATCCTTCGTCACACGTTGTATTACTTTGTACTGTCGCCCCTGTATCTTCCACAGGCATGCTACTTTCAGGTACAACCGGTTGAGGTGGCGGCCGTTCTGGTGCAACCTCTTCCGGAAGTTCTATTGACGACCTGTAAAAATAGAATACTGCTCCGGCCGCCAGTAATAAAGGTAGAGTTTGAGACATTCTAATATATTGTTAGATGATAATTTTTATGAATTAATGTAATAAACATATAATGCTACAGACCCGACGGATAAATAAAAGTGTGGCAGATGGCAAGACAGCAAGTACGGATCACAGGGGCAAGTCATTGTAATATAGGTTGCGTAAGCCAGAGGTATGCCCACGAGCCATCTATTGAGTTCCATATTTTGCTTTAATGGGGGCATTCTCACTTATAATATCGTCTAACATTTTTTCATTTCCATCTTTATCTATCGTATATGCCCCTAGTTTTGTCCCATTATTCTTTTTGGTGTATTCTTCCTGCATTTTTGGCTTAACAATCCTTGCAAATAAGTCACTAAAATGTAAGACTGTGTTTATTTCGTCTTTGTTAGAGGCTTGCATCTATAATTATGCGGATAGTTTTTTTTATTTAATCGTACCCTAGAATAGAAAAATATGTCTTGGAGGCCGGAACAATTGCCAGCAAACTGGAGAAGACATCGTATATTAATTTGGTCTGCCGATAAAAGTTCTGGAACTACTAATAATTACACTGTAAACTTACCTGGCAGCATTTCTAATGTTGTCTACGTAGATTTGGCTAGTTCTAGTATTGTTGGTCATATACTCCGTATTGATGAATTAGAAAATGCCGGCAAGACTACTTCCGGTATAGCATATTGGCGCTTTCCGACAGAATTAACTTCTACACGGAGCGCCCCGTATCCTGATCATTTATTGCAGCCACGCTCTATAAACAGAGTTACTATAAGTTGGAGGTTGCCTTCTGGTGCTGCCCCTGCCAGTACATTAGCAGAACACACAATAGAATTAGATATATGGGAGCGTGTGGCAGAAAGCGGCCTACCCAGTATTATTAACGGATAACTAATATATGCTTATAGATGTAAGCGGTTATTAGTTATATTTAAATTTAAGCAAGGCCGAACTTTTGGGCGATTGCCTCCGCAAGAGACGCACTAGACCCACTGGCCACCAGCCCTTTTGCCAAATCCTCTACACGCTTGCGAGCAGAGGAGGCCTGGCTGTCAAAAAACTGCTTTTTTAGGGCGGTAGAGTCCGGTGTATAGAAAGAAAGAATCTGCTCGGCCCGTGTCTTGTCATAGACCAAAGAGGCTAGTTCTCTGGCCATCTCAAACTTATCAGTAGAGCCAGTAATCTCACTCACCTGAGCAAACTCTGGAGAACTCTCCTTGATATCCACAAGTTTAAGAAGGATCTGCTGTTCAATCTCCTCCTTTTCAGAGAGAGAACTGATAATCTTGGCACCACGGCTACCGGCAGCCAACTCAGCCGCACCACCCTTTAGTTTCTCCTTCATTAGCATATAGTTGTAGTACCGCTCTGCAGCAGAGCCGGCACCCTGAGACACGATGTTTCCACTCTCGGCAACATTCGGAATAGCGGCCATTTATATTAACTATGGACAATTTATTTTTCAAATAAATTTAAAAGGACAATTAAATTTTAATAGCCGGAAAAGGGGTGAGGCGGCCTGATTTATTTCTTGGCCTGATGTTTTGCCGGAGGTTTGGCCCTAACAACTGCCATAAATTCATCAGGCTCCGTAGAAGAAATAACATTGTCTAGTACTATCATATTATAATCCTTACCCCCAAACATTTCGCTTACCCTGATAAAGTCTTTCTTGCTTATATTTGTTGTAGAGGTCCACAGGGTTTCTAATTGCTGTCTGTTCAGTTTAGAATATATAATTAAGTCACTATTAGACCTAATAATTGGGGTTAATAAGACACTTGTGTGTTGTGATATCACTATAAGGCTTGCTGAGATGTGTCTGCAGACAGAATACCATTTCTGTATAGTTGGATTTCTTACCGCATCTTTATCACCTAGACAATCGTCTAATACTAGACAGATGTGCTCTCTTTTTTCTGGTTTAATGCTTGCTTGATAATCCCATACTCTATTCATAATTTCTTCACTAAAGGGCATTATTAGGTTTGATGGTACAATGTCTTTATAATCGTCATTCAACCCTGCAGAACCAGACATAATTACAAACATATCCACTTTATTTTCTTTTTTCTTTAATAAATCCCTCATAATTTCACTTACCAGAACTGATTTCCCAGAACCTCTTTTTGATGCTATGGAAATTGTAAAATATTTTGGCAATCGCCTTATAATCTCATCTACACCTTCAGGGTCGTCCATATTTTAAAGGCTATCTAATAAGGTGGGTAAGAAAGTTTAAAAGATATAAACACAGATGATAGATAGAATGCCGTCTGAGTGTTGTGCACCCAATGACAAAACAACAGTGAATAAGCAAGAATTTATTATAGAGAAGGCTAAGAATTTCAGAGACTATCTACAACAATATAACCCTGAAGAATCTATAAAGGCGTTTATAAGTGGGTTTGATGAAAAGATGGTAATGCCCACTATTATCACTGCTGTTGTACCTATAGTCAAAGCCGGAAAACACGAAGAGGCAGTCTTAGATCTGATGAAAAAATTACACGTCCCGGAAGATCAAAAAGAGGCAGTCAGAAATAAAATAGTACGCTATATGGAAATGTTCGCAAAGGTGATTACGTCATAACACTTAACGTAGTAGAACAACCCCTATTACTCCTGCCACTATTGCCAAATTAACAGGATTCTTAGTAAATTCGCCTATACCGTCTACGGCAGTTTGAAACATCTCTTTTATTGCGTCGGCAATAATTGCCGCATTGGCAACACTCGCACCGGCATTCAGTGCATTGTTTCCAAACCCTCCGGCCGCAAATAATCCGGCTCCGGTCAAACCACCGCCTACAAGAAGAGTATTTCTAAGATTATTCATTAAACTGGGTTTTGTGGGTTCTGGATTTAATTTTGTTGATGGAGCGTCAGTATCTGGTTTTAATACTGGCGCATCTGGATCGTCCGGAGTTCTCGTTGTTGGTTTTGCGTTTACATCATCTAATCCTGGTTTTGATGATGGGGGTCTAGTTGAGGGTAATTCTGGTGGCGGCCTAGAACTAATTGGCGGCCTCTTTCCGGCACCGCCTCCTAAATCAAACCGTGGCAAACTCGGAAAAGAAATTCTAGGCATTTCTATATATTATTCTCATTTATTTTTTGTTGGCATTTAATATAAATGTCTGCTTCTCGCTCTGGTAAGAACAAGATAACGAGTGCTATGCGGGACGTTGGTGTGGCGGTTTCCAAGCAGATCCGCTACAACACTGACGGTATTCAGGAGTCATCTAATATGGTTAGTTCTATTCCCAAGGTGTGGGAGGTACTGCCGCTCACGGCCCCTGCCGATGAGCCGTGGAATGGCAACGAGGGCTATGCAGAGTTTGAGTTACCCGAACACCTCGGCAAACTCACTGATATGATTGTGCAGTTTGAGGTAAAGCGCAAGAAGACCGGAGGCACTGGTAGCCTAAATGTGAAATTTACCCCTACTACTTTCTGGTTTAAGTCCGTGGCCCTTCTCTACAACGGCCAGGAGATAGAGCGTGTAGAAAGCGATGACATCCACAACGAGACTATCAACTATTGCACGGACCAGCAATTCAACACTATCCGTACTCTGTGCAATGTATCGGCTGAGGGAGGGTTGGAGGATGGCTCTAACCAGGCCGATACATACGGAACGTCTCAAAAGTTCTATCTGCCCCTCTGGGCGAACTTTGCCTCTACGGCTCAACTCTTTCCGGCTGGCTTTGCTTCTGGTTGGCGTTTCCGGTGCACCTTCGCCCCTTCCGTGTATGCTGGTGGTGCTTCTGATGTGACCGATGGCAGCCTGCAGTTAGCAGGAGACAAACTCAAATTGTTTGTGGTTGAGCAGCAGTTAGACGAGGGTGTTTTTAACGCCCTGAAGTCTTCTCACATGTCCGGCATCGTTTACCGCTCAATTCTCCGCAACAAGTTCACCAAGACCGAGTCTAGTATTCCCACTTCTACGGACTATAGTTCAGTTCTCACCACTTTCACTACAGACAGTGCGGCCCTTGTTCTGTACGTAAAGCCTGTGGGTGCGGCTGGTGCCACTGCCTTGGACCGCCACTCTCTAACCTGGGTCGCTCTTCGCAATAAGAACAATGCAGAGATTACCATTAACCTGCCTGCCGAACTGCTTGAGGGCTTCATTATGCCTCAACAGATCCCCCTGGCTTCTATTCTTTCAGACAACCGTAGCGCCACCCTCAATAACCACTACCTCTTTTGCTTTGCCTCTAACCTGCTCTCCGTGCTGGAGACTGGTGCGATGCTTGGCGGCTATAAGATGGATGGTGGTTCTCGTGTGGTATTCCGCCCTGATGCGGCTCTAACGGATGTGACAGTGTCGGTGTTGTCTTACGACTACGCTAAGATGTCTGTACGTGGTGGTGTGCCGACAGTTGAGCGCAAGGCGTAATCAAATATAAATATAAGCATATGACGGAAGATTATTTTTAAAAAATATTCTTCCGGAATAATATAGATTATGGAGCGCCCAAGGCAGTTATATAAAGTTATCCATGATGTAAAAAACCCCTTAAACTGGTTTGAGCGCATGCGACAAAGGCAGCAAGAAAAACCAGTAGGAGTAAATGCAAACATTGGCCAAGTACACAGAACTGTAGAACAACGTGGGCAGAAAATGGTTGCCAAGTCTGGCTCAGGTGATCAGACCGCAATTGGCCGCATTGCAGGTATGAATTCTGTAGATTACTATAAACAAAATTCAGGGGTTCTCAGATTAGCAAGGAGTAATCCTGTACTAATTCAGAAAATCAGAGAAGCAAACCCGGTACATAATACGCCTTCTGATGCAGTTGTAGCGGCCGTTGTGGGTGATGGACCTGTTGCTGCTGCTGATGGTGGTGAAGCCTTGCCACCCTCAGCAAATGCACTCGGTGACGATGCTGGAGAAAATGATGGGAGTGGTGGGGGTGGAGGTGGTGGTGGAGGTGGTGGGGGTGAAGGTGGTCCCGAAAACGAGAAGGGTAACGAGGCTGCAGTACTAAGTAGTAAAAAAGAATCAGATGAAAAATTGGCCAAAAAGACAGAGGAAGAAGTCAAAGATTTAACAAATAGCGACTTTTTCTTAAAGCAAAATGATGCCATTCAAATGGATAAATCGTTAGTGGCTTTTACAAGCAATGATAAAAACGTAGTACGTTCTGGTCTGAATACAGTGCTTAAAGAAGTAGTAGAGGCAATCAAAATTACAAGAGAAAAATTTAGTGGTACAGCACTGCCTGACGGAATGCTTGATTGGCCTGCATCTATTGAAATCCGCAAAACATCTAATAATGAGAAAATAGGGAGACTCTATATTGATAATGTTGATGTTAAGACATTCGTTGAACAACAAAAAGATAACGGTGGATTATATGATAAACTTGCTAAAGTAACAGGCGTACTAGGGGTAATTTCGCAACAGTTACAAGAAGATAAACAGGTAAAAGAAGCAGAAGATGCTGTGGGGGCCATGAAAGATAAATATCCTCTTTTGGAAGGTGTTTTTACAAGCATACAAAAACAAATAGAGGATGCGTTATCCCAATTAAGACCAAAAGTTACTAAAGCAGGCAGGCCCCCAGGCTCTAAAAATAAAAAGAGCAAAATGGTTTCTCTTGCTCTGAGTAACGCAAGTCCTGTATCGGCATCCCCTACAGATTCTCCGCCTCCTGAACTCTCAAAAGCCGGAGGTGGACCTTAATCAAACTCTATTACAATTGGCCGATTATAAAAAACAACGGTGTGGCTCATCGGTACATGCTTGGGTTTCCGACCCCTTTTCTTTGGTACTTTTACAGGAGGGTCTTTTGCTTCAGGAAGTTCTTTAGTCATATCGCTCATTGTAATTTTCTCTGTATCCGCTCTCAGGGCCTGCATCTGCTAAATTATTTATAGATTTTGTTTCCCTGGGTTTGAACGAAAACAAAACCTCTATATTATTGTATTTATCAATGTTTGTTTTTTCTATTATTATTGCGTGTGTATTGTCTATATAACTATGTATAGGAATAGACAATATACCTTTACTGCCTTTACAGGCCATATTTATAGAGAAGATCGCTCCCCATTTGAATAATGTTGACATCTGTTAGAATGTCAGAAAAAGTTTTAGTTGATTTATCGTGGATTGCTAACATGAAAATAATTTTGTCTGATGTATATTCTGAGATTAGAGTACTAGAACTAAATACTTATGATTTTGGAAAGGCAGAGGCGTTACAGTCTTCTATGAAAGAACTTGCGTGCGTTATAAAATCATTAAACGTTGTCGTATCAAATCCTGAAAAATATATCTTAAAAATATAATAGAATGTCGTGGAGCAACCCTTTTGCAAATTCAGGAGGCGGTTTAACAGGGGATCAGGTACAAACAATAATAGATGAACTAACTATATCTCCGGTTTATACAGTACAAGCAACTGCAGAAAGCAATTTATCTAATTTTGAAATTGTTAGAGTCAATTTAACAAGCAATGAAATAAATTTGCCTGCTAGCCCTGCTACTGGTTTGCATATAAGAATTAATAATGAAAAATTGGAAAATTTAGTAGTCAAAGATGGTACCAATGAAGTAGTGGCAACTATCTATAAAGAAATTTGTTCTTTTTATTATAATGGAAGTGCCTGGGTTACATTTACTTCTTATTAAAAAATCTTATTGGTAAGTATAAAATGGCTGCCACGAAACCGACCGCCCTAGCATCATTAAATGCGAGATTAGTGGTTTTAGAAGAGGCCCCTTCTTCTATTTTTTCTTTTAAGGGCAACGTTGCTTCTACGGCCGATTTGCCTGCTACTGGCAACCACCCAGGCGATGCATATATAGTACAAGCAGATGATAGTTTTCACGCATGGGACGGCACTGCTTGGATTAGTGGGGGGTCTATTCGTGGAACCGATGGGGCACCAGGGGCAGATGGGGCACCAGGGGCCGATGGGGCTGCAGGGGCACCAGGAGCAGATGGGGCTCCAGGAGCGGATGGGGCCGATGGGGCCCCAGGGGCACCAGGAGCAGATGGGGCGACTGGGGCAGATGGGCTTCCTGGTGCGGATGGTGCGGATGGTGCTGATGGGCCTCCTGGTGCGGATGGTGCTGATGGTGCAGACGTAGATTATACAATTCGTGTTGCTGGCGACGGTAGTACTGATGATGCCATAACAGATGCATATGCCGATCATCTTGGTGTATTACAGGCGGTAACTGCACCAGAAGATTTGGTGCTTCCTGCATCTAACAACACAGCAAACAGAAACAGATATGATGGCAGAGTATTAAGATTTTTTAATAATACGGCTAGTGGTGATGCTACTCATAGGTATGATGTAATAGAGGTTGACCCGGATAGTCCTATTTTATTTTCTATTGGGCCACAGGAGGCATATTCTATGATTTGGAGAGAGGCGACGAGCGACTGGCTTGTAGTGCCTGGCGTTGTTAACGTAAAATCTAAGCCGGCACTCATTCCGTCTTAATAAACCACTAAAAGCCATATAATATTATTAGATTATAATGGTTACCGCAAACCTCTATTTAGATGCAGACGGTAAGACGAAACTGGGCGCATACATTCACAAAAAAACAAATGAGCGATATTATGCCCAAGTAAGATTTTACCCTGGGTATGGAAAAACAAAACTATTTTATGATATAGAGGGAGCCAAAGCATGGATAGACTCAAATTATAATGATATAAAACGTGGGGTCTATTACGATGAAATAATAGGGGAAACCGTTACTTTACGCTACTTTTAACCGATTGATATTACGGCTAAATAAATACTGGAATATTGAATATTCTAATATTTATATAGATGGCTAATTTGGTTGAGTGCAGTGAAGCAACAACACCAGAAGAATATCGGACGTGTTATTGCTATGACGGTTTATTTAAACTTAGCAGTGCTGATAATATGAGACGGCCTAAATGTCTCTGTGATAAAAATGATCCGACTGAGGAAAGAACTAAACTTGTTAATGGCGACGAATGCGTAGTACAAGGGGGAGTAAGATATTATGACGACTACAGTAGCCCTGCATTTGTTGGCGTGATGACCGGTACCGGTATGGCGTTTGCAATTATATTAGGTATGGGTTACTATTATTGGCGTACTCGTGAAAGAGTGGCACCGCTTGACGCACCGATTGCCGCATTGCCTGTTACCCAGCCCCCTGCTTTACGGTTGCGCAATCCTTCCAATAATTTAAATAGTCTAACGTCTAGACTTTATGCTACAACTAATGCGGCCACGTATCTATAGAAGCACTATATAAATATTATAATATTATTCTGTATTGTTATTAGATGACAATAAGAAAATGCGCTAATGGGCAGCCGCCTGATAAAAATGCTCAGTGTAACTGCAGTAATTTACCTGATGATTATTGGGATGCGGAATGTACGTGTAATCCTGGTTCTGAAAAGCGGTTTTCCGGCCAGGGGGAACCGTTCTGTTCATGCAACAACACTAAAGAAATTTTGGATGATGGTTTTAACTGTAAAAATATGCAACAAGCGCCTAACAATATAATTTATGCTACACTTGTCGCAACCGTTGGCGCATTTGTTCTCATTGCTGGGGGGTACTATTCTTATAAATATATAAAAAAACTAATTAGGGCAAGACGGAATAATGCGGCCCTTTTTGCAGCCCCTGTTATAAATCCCCTAATATAATATTTCTAATAAGATAGATGGGTAAACTAACTTGTAAAAACGGAGATGCAGCCAATGAAAACGGTGAATGCAACTGTAATAACATCCCTGACAATTACTCATTATGGAAACCGGCTGTCTTTAATGCGAATGTCTGCTATTGTAATCCTGGTACAACTAAACATCTTGGGCAAATGGATCCGGTAACAGGGTTAATAGAACAAACGTGCAAATGTACAAACGATTTATTTGAAATGGATGATAAATTTAATTGTTACCTGCCTAATCACAATGCGGCACCGCCTGGAACAGGCTATATCATTGGTATTACTTTTGCAGGTATGCTTAGTGTTGTTGGTCTTGTTCTTATTCTAAAACCGTTTGTAGATTCAATAAGAATAGCACGAAGAAATGCGGCTCTTGTTGCTCCACCTGTAAATATGAATATAAACCCCATATTGTTATAATCCAAGAAATTTTTTATATCTTTTAGAGTTGGGATCCCACGCAATACCCTCAGAATCATTAGTCTTAGGGGTGCAATGTTTGACCCAGAAAGTATGATATGGATTTTTCCTGTCTTTAATATTAGGTACAACCCAAAATATAGCACAAAGAAACACACGCCTCAAATGTCTGTCTGATGGTTCGTCGTCTGGTACGATTAATTGAATCGCCTCTATTACTTGTTTTGGGTATTGTGATAAATCCTCAACTGTCGTAAATCCGTAATCTGCAAGTATATTTAGTTGTCTTTTATAATTGCGTTCTGTTTGTTTGCCAAGTACTTTAGTAAACGTTGCCGGAAGATTAAACGCCATATACTATATGTGGTTAAAAAAAGTTCATTCAATTTTTGACATAAATAAAAGGGGTGTGTGGCAACAAACATATGAATTAGTCTTTACAGAGTTAAAAGTATGGGGAATAATTCGTGAAAACGAGCAAAAACCCAATGCGGTGAGCGCCAAGCCGTCACAATATGAAATAATTGATGAAAAATGA
>Ga0049081_10000939_pt1 | contig 11058 bp, 14 predicted proteins | sample GreLakmeER78MSRF_FD_66717 | JGI IMG/M metagenome (GOLD analysis project Ga0049081, IMG submission 66717) | Freshwater lentic microbial communities from great Laurentian Lakes, MI, USA - Great Lakes metaG ER78MSRF | ecosystem: Environmental > Aquatic > Freshwater > Lake | place: Great Lakes...
GTAGTTACTGTTGAAAGAGGAATCTTGGTTGGGTCAGTTGAAGTATCTACTGCCGACCATGCCGAGCCTGTATAGAAAAGAAATTCGTTGGTATCTTTCAGGAAGCAAAACATTCCCTCTGACAAAGTTGGTTCGCCTGCACCACCATAAGCGGCGTCACGAGCCGTACTGTTTGCATAAACGGCGATTACTTGGTCTTGGACATATTGATTCAAGTTAGCGGCGGTTACAACATCGCCTGCCTCCCAAAGATATGCACCTGCTCCCGCCATTTAAACCTCCAAATTAACTTACAGCGTTGTTGAAATCTAATACACCCAAACTTGCGTCGTCAAGGGTGAGGGGGCTTGCTATTTGTCTGACAGCCGTTTTAAACAAAATGTTGTGAGAAGTCGGTGTGATTGTGTGAGAGACGCCTTCAATACTCAAATTTTGGGTGATTGTCAGAGGAGTACCCGTAGCGAAGGATTTTTTGACCCGTAAAACCGATGCAAGGTCAAGGCTCATAATTTGTTGTTGAACAGCAGTAGAAACTTTATTTCCTGCAAAAGTAACCGAAACCGAATCAAACCGATATTGAGGGTCTTTAAACAAAGGGATAAGGTAATCAGCCATAATCTGTGCATCGGCATCCGAACAGAGAAGCGAATCAAGATGCAAAGCCGACACACCGTAATTTGCCTGAGAAGTCGCATCCTCAGCCACACCTGGGGTCACCGAGTTGATAGGAGTGCAAACAACCCGATTAAACAATGATTCTTGCCCATACATAACAGACAAAGTTTCGTAATCGGCGTCACCTGTATTGTCGTCAGCAAAAAAGAACGGCGATGATGTCACGATTGTGCCTAACCGATTAGAGAACCGCAATTTGCCGTCACCCGTCATAAACAGATACCCCTGTTCGGTTCGGGCTATAAGTTGTAAATAATCCAAAAGAACCGTTTGGTCTTCAATCGGTTCGGTATCCAAAACGACGGTTCCCGCATCTAAATCGGTTGAACCTGTATAAGAAACTTCAGGTAAAGCCAACAAAGCGGTAATACGAGCGCCACCAAGTTGACTACTTGGCGTAAATTCTTCAAGTCGTGTGTTAGCCAAAACAACGAAATCGTCGGCACATTCCAAAGTAACCGTTGCTTTATCTGTAGGTAAAGAAGTCGGTTCAAAAGCCACATCTATGTCGGTAATTCGTCCCGTAAAAATTTGAGTCGCATCATAAAACACCTTCACAATACGACGAATTGTTACACCCGAAGTTCCCGTAACCGTGTTGTAATAAGGACTTGCCGTATTAACAGGGTCATATTTTCGTGCGTAATCACCGAGAGTAATCACACAAGTTGAAGCAGAAAACTCTTGAAGTTGGTCAGAACGCCCTCTATCAATCCTGATTTCTTGAACATCTTCGGTGATATCAACACCAATACCCGAGGCGTAAAGCGAAGCGTAAGGGTTATCAAGGGTTCCATAACCTTCGGTGTTATCCAAAGTGAATCCTGCATTGAATCCGATTTCTGCGGTGACTTTATATGTCCCGCCCCAAGGCATTAACTTACTCATTGTGTTGCTACAGGAATTTTGCCGTTCTTCCTAGACCACTTTTTGAGTTCGTTAACAATCACATCACCAATCGCACGACCATCGGCGCCGTAACCAGCATTTACGGTCAAATGAATGTTTGTTGAACCACCCATATCACCCATACGAGACAACGGAATCACGGCTTCAGGACCTGCTTCACCCACTAACCCCAAAGTTGGGGTTTTGACAATACCGCCACTAGCGAAAGGTATTGCTCGTCGTGCAAAGAGTTCATCTGCTTGTGTTTGGGTTAAAAACCCTTTCATTACCGCAGTTTGTTCGGCAATATTTGACATAGAAGCACCTGACAAACTTGTAGCAAATTGTGTTGCTGTTGCAACCGTCGGGTCTTTAGTCCCGTCATTGGGGACAACCGTATTAACTACATCAGTTGCTTTCTTCGGCAAAGTCACAAGAATGGCATCAAATTCGGCTTGCACTTTCTTCAAATATGCTTTCATTTGTTCAATGGTTGCGTCAGCCAAAAAGTCTTCAAGTTCGCTAATTTTTACCTTGATGCCTTCAACAATTTGAGAAGCAAGGTCAAAACCCGCCTGATAGAAAGTGTCCCCCAACAAATCGGCTAACGCATCACCTTGCATCCTTAAAGAAACTTCAAAACCGTTAACTTCCTCAATGGTTTTCGCCCCGCCTTCCATCAAGAAATCAGCGATACGACTACCCGCCTCATATCCTGCTTTCAACACCATTTGAATGTTTTGAGGAGATAACCCTCGGGCAAGAAGTTCTTTTACTTTGTCAGAAAACTTACTTACATCTTCCGCCTGTTGAGCAAGAGCAGAAATAAAATCAACACCAACCTCTGTGCCTACTTTGCCAAAAGTATTCCCGAGTTTTTCACCACTAGCCGTAGAAACTTGGGCTATTTCTTTAAACAATTTGTTTGTTTCACCAATCGCATCAGAACCGCCTTCAATCAGTTCTTTCGCCATCAAAGAACCCGTTTTAGCACCCGCAGAAATAATTTGGTCAAAGGCATCTTTCTCAAGACCCATTTCAGCCAACTTCGCTAACTGATTATTGAAGTCAATGGCAAGTTTCGCTTGCTCCCTAAGTCGGGCAATGAAGGTTTGTTGTTTTCCCTGTTCGGCAGTCGCATCAGCCGTAGCATCCGAAAGTTTCTGTTGAGACTCAGCAAGTTTGCTTGCCTGTTCCGCCGCTTTTTCGTAGGCTTCACGACGGTTCTTACGACCAACAGCACTATTAGCAACTGCCAAAAGACGGTTATATTCAGCCTGTTGTTCAGCAACCTCAGCATTGGCGTCAGTCACTTTCTTGTTAGCGGAAGCCAATTCGTTAGAAGCCGAGGTTTGTTCACTCAAAACATCGTTGAAAGACAACGCCCCTGTAATGGAATCAGTAATTGATTTCTTGTATTGAACCTGTGTTTCAGCCAACTGTTTAAATTCTTCGTTGGCTTTATCTGCCGCAGTGTCGGCTTTAGATAACGCATCGGAGAACGAATAGGCGCCGTAAATAGCCGAACGGGAAGCCTCTTTTATGGCATCCAAAGCATTCTTGTATTCTTCCATTCTTTCCGTTGCTTTTTTCAACGCTTCGTTGGCAATCTTCATAATTGCCGTGCGAAGACGCTCTTTTTCCTTCTTCACTTCCTTAGATTCTTCGCCCGCCTTCTTTGTTTCGGTGTTGTATTTTCCGAAAGCATCCGTGCCTGATTTAGCAGATTCAGTTAACGAATAAATTGCCGCCCTCATGTCTGAGATGCCTTGACGGGCTTCGCCACCCGCCAAAAAATGAACCGAAGATAAAGCCTTTAAAAATCCTGCTAAATCTTTTTTTGCTTCAATTAAATCAATATCAATTTGAATAGTTATTTCAGCCAAACCACTAATTAAACCCAAACTATTTAACAAATCAGTTACTTGGTCATCTGTGTAGCCAGCCGCTTTGGCGCCTGCTTTAAATTGTTCAATAGTGGACTTCATATAATTAGCAACATCGGCAGAATTACCGCCCATTTCCAACAGTGACGCCGAGTTTTGAGTTATCTGATTGTAAAGGTCAAAACCTGAAGACTTGAACGCATCAAAGTTTCCTTTTGTTCCCTCAACCGACTTCGCCAACTCCGACGACTGTTTCCGCATCTTGTCAACCGAGTTAGCAAAATTGTTTGTTTCTTGTTTAGCCCCAAACATCTCCTTAGCAAAAGCCTCAACGGAAACTTTGCCGTCCTCGTTAGCACTTTTCAGATTGTTGAGACGAACCTGTAAAGATTGAGAAGCGTGTATCGCCGCTTTGACTGCATCGTTTTTAGCCGTTTCTTCGTCTTTGGCTTTTTTAGCCGCTTTAGCAAGTTCAAGATATTTGGTTTTAAAAATTTCGTTGACTGCTATTGCTTCTCCTGCCGTGTCAATACCTTCTTTTAAAGCACCATTTTTTTCTGCTTCAGCAATCGCATACAAATATGCTTTACTTGCAGATTTATCTGTTGCAACCAAATAAGCCATCTGATTTTTGATGACATCAACAAGATTTGTGCCTTTCAATGCTTCATTAACAGCACCAATACTTTCAGCCATTGCCTGTTGTTCTGCGGTCAAAGACTTAGTTACATCCGTTAAACCTTTGTAAACCTTGCCGTCAAATCCGATTGTTAAACCTTCAGCAATTCCTGCCGATTTTCTCATCTCTTCGTTAAAATCAACAAAACCTTGTTCACCGCTACGAGCAAGTTCGGCTACTTTGCCTGTTTCTAAACCCAAAACATTGATTGCTTTTGAAAGTTTTTCGCCCTTTTCGCCCGTAGTTGAAAAAATGTTGCCTAGGGTGTCCGTGTTTGCAACGAATTTTGCTATCTCAACGCTGTTGCCTTTCAACTCATAAATTTGTTCTTTGAAAGCCTGTGTTAATTCGTTGGTGCGGTCTTTTACTTTTTGTTGCGCTTCACGGAACTTGTTAAAAATGGAAACAGCCGCAAAAATTGCGAGCATCGGAAGAAGCGAAGTAATCAACGCTTTAGCGGCAATAGCAACCATGCGGAAACCAACAGTTGCCATCGTTGAAAATTTAGAAACAGCAAATCCGCCCTGTGAAAGCGTGTAGTTGTATCGCATCTGCTCGGCTACAGCGAACTTGTAGGCGCCGATGAGGTTAGTAAACCCTGCTTTCAAAAGTATGAGGCGTTTACCAAAAGTGCTTGCGGCAAGACCCGCCATTAAAAAACCTGAAGCCATTTTTGCAAGAATTAAACCAGCAAAAACCGCTAACGGTTTAAATTTTGTTAAAACGCTAGTAACAAAAGCAATCGTTTTAGCAATTCCTTCAAGGGCTTTTTGAATGACAGTAGCCAAACCTGAATCCAAAATGTTTGCCACCGAATCAACAACCAAACCCGCAAATTCGGCAACTGCCCGACCAACATTTATCGCCGCAGGAATCAAAGGCAACAACGCCTTACTTATTTTAATAAACGCATCACGAAGACGAGGAGACAAAGCAACCAAAACAGCAAAACCCGCAAGAACAGGACTCAATTTTGCCGCAACCCCACCCAAACCTGGGACTAACCTCAACAAACTTCTACCAGCAAAAACAGACAATGCAGTTGAAACAGCCAAAACGATTGGGGTGAACTGTTCAATTTTTTGTTTCAGTCCATCAACAGCAAGTTCGCTATCTTTCGTACTTTTAATGAAACGAGCCAAACGACTCAACGCATCAGTTAAAGGTTGGGTCATAGCAACCAAAGCACCACCAACAGCCTTCAAAGCATTGTGGAAATATCCGCCCTCACGAAGAGACTCAGAGAAAGCCTTCGTCAAATCGTAAGTTGCCTTAATGACAGGACCGAACCCTTGAAGAAGAGCCGTACCCATTTCAACTTTAATGTCATCGTGAATACGAGCAAAAGAACGCAAAACCTTACCTGGTTCGGTCATCGCCGCTTCGTACAAGCCCGCTACTTTGCGACCTTCTTCCAAAATGAGGTTCGTAGTTGCCTGTTGACGCTCTAATGCCGTCAATTCATTCGTGGATTTACCTAAAACTTTTGCGTAAGCCTTGTAACCTTCCGAAGCATATTTTGTCAAACCAGCCGACTTCAACAAAATACTTGAACCTGTCTGAATTGCCCTGTTCAAAAGTTCTGCGGTATCAGTAGAGTTCTTTTGAGTAATAACAGCGAGGTCTTGAGCGACACGAGCAACCTTTGAAGCGTCGGCAAGATTAAGATTATTTTGAGCGTAAGTTAAAGCAATTTTTTGTGCTGATGCCATCTCAATACCTTGAGAACGAACAGCCTTTGCAGTATCTTTAATTGCTTTCTCGCCTAAGCCTGTTGATTTGCCAACAGCCGACATAGCAACATTCATTTCCGACACACGAGCGGCTACGCTGAAGGCTTCCTTACCAAATTTGTATAAGGCAAAACCTGAAGCACCAACAGCGGCGCCAATAGCAACTAAAGCATTATTGGCAGGTTTGAGCGCTTTATGAAGTTGTTGTGTTGCGGCAGTTGCCTGCTGAAACGGTGTAATAAATTTGGAGGCGTCGGCAGATAGTATCGCCCTAACTTCAAGGTCTTCATCTGCCATGTCGTTTTACCTCCTGTTTCGTGCCGCCTTTTCCGCTTCGTAAGCCTTAAGTTTGTAGTAAGCCGCCCATTCAACTATTTCTGCTGAAGAGATGGGAGTAAAAGCATCGCTTCCGTAGAGAAGTTCGTTCACGGTTCTACCTAACTTTTCGGCTAAATCGTAGAGGAACCGCCTTTCGGTGTTGATGAGGAGTCTTTTCCCGCATCGTCAATGGCTTTGTCACCAAATCCTGACAATCGCATAGCAATGTTTACGATTCGGTCAAGCGCCGCACCTGATTTGCCCATGACAATTTCTTTGTCTTTGGAATCAAACACTTGCTCGCCCGTTTCGGGGTCAAAACAACATTGAACGACAAGTTCGGGCATCATCTTCAAAAAGTTGATGTTGCCGTTATTCTCGGCGGCATCCTGTGAGATAGATGCACGAGCGGCTCCTGACATTCCTCGGATTTCAATTTCAACGCCCCATTCATCAATCTTTACGACTTCTTTTTGGGTATCATCTACTGCAATTATGCGGTCACGAAGGGACACGATATTTCTCCTGTTTCTGTTGTTTGGTTATTTATTTATTAGAATGTAGTGCGTGTAATTGCACCTGTTACCTGCAATGAAGCAGATGCTTGAACAGCATCGCCTACCGCAGTTGACACTTCATAGGAGGTCAACAGACATTCGCCTGTATATTTAACAAAACCTGCTGTATTGCCTGCTGGACCGTAAACGAAGGACAAACTTGCCGCTTGACCGACGACACCTGCAAGATATCCGTCTGCTGTTGAATCAAACAAACCCGAGATGCTGATAGTCGCATCGGTCAAACCCACGATGTAGGTCTTCGCTGAGCCTGAAACTCCAAAAGTGGTGGTTTCGGCTGTCTCAATATCCCGAGGCATTGAAATGTCGTTGAGGTAACTGCTCAAATCCCGAACATTACCGCCCGAATCATCCAAAGAAAAGAATCCTGATTTACCATGTGCAAATGCCATAATTATTACTCCTTATCGTCGTGCAAACGATACTTGATATGTGATTGAACCTGTACCCGAGGCAAGTGTGTTTACCGCTCTCAGGTATCTGTTTACGGTTGTGCCTGAAGCCACAATTACCCGTTCAGAAGTTGTAACAGTCGTAGCGACGACTGTAAATGTTGCCAAATCAGCGAAAGTTGAGTTATCGGCTGAATGTTGAACTTTAATGGTCGCATCAGCGCTACGAGAGTTGGCTGTTACATGAAGTTGAGCCACACCGCCATTCGCTGACGAGGCTGAATTATCGTGTGATGAACCTGTTGTCGTGGATGAAACCGAGGCTAAAGCGGCTAGCGAAACACCTTGGTCAAGACCGCCATCGGCTTGAGCGCTGTACGAAACAGCAACAACATCTCCGACGGGTGTTGACACCTCGTATGAGGTTGTTTTGGCTTTCAAAATAGTGACACGGTTACCTAAAGTCGTGCCGTCATAACCGATGGTGACAGGAGCCAATGTGTCGCTCCCGATAGAAGCCGAAAGAACTTCGTCTGTTGCCGAGGCGGCGCCATCAAACATACCTGAAGCGGAAACGGTACCGTCTTTCAAACCAACTATATATGTTTTAGCCGAAGAACCAAAAGCGGTGGTTTCAGCGACTTCCACATCAGCAGATGCGCTGGCATCGTTCAGAAACGAACTCAGATTGTATGCGCCGTGCAAAATTTGTGCGGATTTACCATGAATGAACGCCATTATTTACCGTCCTCAGTTTTTGACACAGTTTTTTTCAACTCAACAACTTCTTTTTCCACAGTCGCATCAACAAGTTCAATCATTCCTTGTTCACGAAGCCACTTGATTGACTTTGCGGGGATATCTTCTGTGATTTCGCCTGCTTCTACACGACGGTCAGGAGGGAACTCCAATCCTGTTTTCACCAAGTATTTCGGCATTTTGCTCCTAAAGTTTCGGGCGTGTCTGTATCCCCGAAATCTCCCCGACCACAAGGGTACGAACGGGCGATGCCGAGGTCACAAGGACACGAATACAAACGAAAGATTACATCGCATGAAGCAAACCTTCACACTCAATAGTGGTCAAGTTAGTTACAAACCCCAATGGGCTAAGCCACCATTATCAAACAAATATTTAGCAACTTTCAAATTGCAATCCAAATCATGCAAAACAGTTAAATCGCCAAGGTCGGCTTTACAAATTTTGGATACAACCGTCCGCCACGACGAGTTAATTTGCAACAAACCGCTATCCCAACTCTTATCTTTATTCAAATGATAGGTCAAATTGCCGTCTTTATCCCAAGTCGCATTGATTGCCTTGACACGGCACCTTGATTCCCGCCAAGCAATATAAGAAAATGTTTCAACAGGAACAAGTCCGTACTGCTCAAAAAGAGCCTCAAATTTAGGGCATCTTTTCACCTGTTTTGAAGACACCGAAACCACCACAGTCGTCGTGGTTGTGGTTGTCGTGGGCGCCTGCGAAGTCGTCACAATCGGGTCAAAAGACACCACAGGTAAAGTTTGAGGTGGAGACACCTCTTTTTCGGGGTCAAGGAAACTGAAAAAGAGTACGCCAAATAATAGCGAAAAAAGCACTAGGAAACGCTTCATTAGAACCTCCAATGTTTAAGCGGTTAAGTTATTTACCCGACGACGAATACGCCCGAACGGTAATGAGTTCCTTTGCACCAGCCATTTGTTCTCCTTTAAAACAATCTGACAGCAATCAAACTTTAGCCCAAAACACTACCCGAAATCAAGAACCTGAAGGCTTCTAAGCCCCATTTTTAGCCTTACACCGAGGACATAAAATAACCCAAGGTTTAGTCACAGAAACAGCAAGCATCCTAGAACAACGCCAACATCTAGGTTGCTCATCAATGTTTGCTTGACGACCATACGGGTCGGCAGGTTTTTCTTCTAAGGAAGCCATACGGTGAAATCGCATCCGATGATTGCTCTATCGTCGCCGTCACGAGAAAGCGGATAAAGTTCTGAAGTAGAAAGCACACACATAATTGCCACACCCGACAAAGTAGTGTTTTGAATAGCGCCCAAAACACCCCGAACTGCTTCAGCCTTTGACCGAGCAGTTGGGTAATCGTTCCTCGCCGCCCGACAATAAACCCGCACCCTCTGATGGTCAATAGCCTTCACCGACGAACCGAAAGTATGGTCAGGACCAACACCCTGATTCTCGTACAAAGTCACACAAGCATCGGGGGTGTCAGGCATCCGAGCCAAAAAAATGTTGGTAGCAAGAGTACCTTGACCCTGAGTTTGCAGATAAGCACCTAACGCATCAAGAATAGCCATCAAACCACCGAATCGTAACCTTCAGGGATAGAACCCCGTTTGCGTAACATAATCGCCACTCTTGAAGCAATGTTTTTAGCCAACCGCCCCTGAGCATCCGTAATTGGGTCTTCAAGATATTTTGCTTTGCGACCTTCTGCGTGTTTAAACATCAAATTCTCGTGTTGAATCATCGCATAATCAACCGCCGTTCCACCATAAGAAATTTCTACTGCTACTTTAGAACCCACAGAATAAGGTTGATGAACCATACCTGAACCTGACAGCGCACCAAAACGATAAGGTACTTGACGCTTAGACTCAGCCAACACAATTTGCGCTTCAGCATATAATGCCTCCATAGTTGCAGGAACTACCTTTTTTTCAACAGCCAAAAGCGCCATCGCTTCGCCAAATCCTTCAACTTCAACATTAAATTTCACAGTTACGACCCGAACGACACAATAGTGTGTGGCAAATAAGCCCCATCATCAATCTCACGAACAGAAATAATTAAAGGAATTTTCCCTGACGGCAAAACCAACTTAGATTCAGTAGTGATAACAGGATTACCGTAAAAAATTACCCGACCCTCTTCATAAACATCCCTGTTATCGGCAGTTTTAATGACACGACCCGTCTCCTGAACATAAGCCCGAGTTTCAACCGCAACACCCGAATAAGTAACTTTGCCATAACTATCCGTTGAAGTAGATGGATACACCGAAATAGTTTCAGGCATCAAAGAAAGAAAAGAAGGGTCAAGAGCCACAACTAAAACTAATCCGTTTCGTCACCAATAGAGTCTGACTTCGTAGGATTTCCTGGGAACCTGTCCATCCCCATCGTAAACATAAACGAACCATCAAACACGCTCGTGTCAAAATTCGGGCTAGGAGGCGCAAACCTTGAAGCCTGTGACCTCAAATAAGTTGCTCGCTCCATGAAAGTTTTTGCTTGAGCCATATATTGAGTGGAAACCGACAAATCACCCACACTCTTAGACGAATCCGACTTAGATGTGTACTTGCCCGCAATCGCATCACAAGCATAAGATGCGGCAACATAAGTGTTGTTATTCCACTCGCTTAAAAGATAAGCAATTTCCGCATCGTTAATTTGTTGATTCGTTGTATCTGTGTCACCACTCAAAAACCGTACAGCATCACGAGGACTAGCCGCAGGGTCACCTGAATAAGTCCAAGCCATGACTTAGACCCAAAACAAACTAGCCCTTAGCCGAAGGCGCTTTAACCTTGGGCTTAGGCTCAGCAACAGGAGTAACAGGTGCATCTAAAAGAGGCATCAAAAATCGGTTACTAATCAAACTTTTCAGATTACGCCAACCCGCACCATCAACGATTTCGCCAACAGGAATAAACGAACCATCACCTGTAGGGATTTTTTTTGTTACTTTGTATGCCATATTTCCTCCGATTTTATTTGGACACTAACGGTCACTGACCGAAAGATTAAGCGACTCTGTACCACACAACCGTATTAGCGGCTGAGACACGAACCATAAAAGTTCCCGAAGTTGCCGCTAAAACACTCGCATTCCCAACAGTGGTCGCATCAGTACCTGCGGTAATAACCAACGGGTGTGATG
>Ga0049081_10000942_pt1 | contig 11043 bp, 1 predicted proteins | sample GreLakmeER78MSRF_FD_66717 | JGI IMG/M metagenome (GOLD analysis project Ga0049081, IMG submission 66717) | Freshwater lentic microbial communities from great Laurentian Lakes, MI, USA - Great Lakes metaG ER78MSRF | ecosystem: Environmental > Aquatic > Freshwater > Lake | place: Great Lakes...
CTCTGCCGGCTGATAGTTCACGCGCGCGAGCGCGGATGCCATGCGTTCACGGGCCTGCCGCGGAATGTAGTAGTCCACGCCGAGGATCGTGTCCGACACGAAGTCGGGGTTGAGCCCGTAGCGATTGACGATGCGCTGAATCTCCTCGGTGTACTCCGCCGGCCAGGATTCTCCGACGATCCAGTTCGTGAAGGCCGTCTTGGCGGCCTCGCTGATGCCGAGGTTGAGCTTGACCAGCGTCTGCTTGGCGAGGTCCGCCGCTCCGTACCCGCCGATGACGACGGCGAGCCGCCGCTTGGACGCCTCATCGTACAGATCGCCTGCCCCGTTGAGGAACGCGCGCACCGCCTTGGCCGAATCGCCGTCGAAGGTCTTCTGCGCGTCGGCGCTACCGCGATTCGTCTTGCCGGCGATGTAGGTCATCAGCTCCACGAGCTTGAACTCGTGCGTCGGGCGCGGCGTCGCCGTGGCCTCGACCGCACGCGAAATGGCCTGCGACAGTCCGACGCCCAGCTCTTCCTTCCCCGAGCCCGATCTGTAGAGCATCTTCATGATCGCGCTGGCGACCGCTTCGCGCTGCTGGGCCGCCTGCTTGCTGGCCTTCGCGAACGTAGTGCCGTCGGGGTTGAACCCGATGCGCGGCAGCTCCTCTTGCCAGTCGGGCCGCTGGAGGATGCCTGCCAGCTCGTGTAGCGCGTCTCGCTCGGCCTCGCTCAGGCTGTCGAAGGCACGCGCGATCATCCGCTGAAACGACGCCATGTAATCGTGGCCTGCCGACACGATGGGTCGGCCGCCGGCGCGCTTGACGGCTGCCTCCCCGCTCAAGAACGCTTCCAGCGCTTTCGGGCTGCCGGTTTCCAGCGAGTCGTTGAGCAGCGTCACGGTGTTGCCGATGCTCTCCTCGATGCGCCGATCGCCGGTATCGAGCGCCTTCCGCATCTCGGGCGGCATGAGGCGTACGCCCTTCTCTCGAACGACATCACCACCGAACATGGTCGCTGCGATGCCGCGAAGCACCGTCCGCGCGACGGCGGGTGCTCCCGTCTCATCCGGCCGCACCGAAAGGGCGCTACGCAGCGATTCAATGGGCGAATCCTCTTCGACCAACGCGGCGTCGGCCGACGAGCGCGCCAGGAGGTTCATCCCGATGCCGCGCTTCTTCGCGAGGAGGTTGATGCGCTCTTCGTCTACCCTCTGCTGCGCCTCCGCGAGCGCTTCGAACGACCAGTCCTTCTTCCCGAGAACGGGAGTCGGGAAGCTGATGTAGGTCTTCGCCGGATCAGTCCCCTTCTTCTTCGCGGTGTCGAACTGCCGTCCCAGGTCTTCGAGCGTGGTGAGCGGAACTCCCTTGCGCTGGGCCGCTTGAGAGAGCCGCTGGATGAAGTCCGAATCTGCGTCGGCCTCACCCAGCAACTCGCGCCGCAGGAGCTTCTGGAGGCTCGGGAAGGAGGTTTCCGGGCTCTCGGCGAGCAGCTTGTCGAAGACCGCCTTGACCGCAGGCGTCACCGTGACGCCCGACAGCGGGCTGGTGATGTTCCGGTAGATGGCGACCATCGTCTGCTTCAGCTGCTCGAACGCAGCGGCAAGCCGGGGCGTCGGAGCGTTTCCGTCCTTGATGTAGGTCTCAAACGCCTGCGCGAACAGCTCTTCGGCCTTCTCGACCTCGTCGGCGTCTCCGATGAACTCGCCGAACTCGTGGGAGACGTTCACCCCGCGGCCCTTGATCCACTGGGTGATGTTCTCCATGTCCTCGGCGTCGAGGAGGCGCTTGCGGATGATGTGCGCGCCCTCGTGGAGCAGCGTCGAGACATCCGCCCCCTGGAACAGGTAGATGATGTTCCTACCGTCGTCCAGCGTCTCGGCGAGGCCCTTCACCTCACCGGTCGCGGCGTCGGTCTGCTTCAGGATCGACGGCTCGGTCGGCGAGAACGTGCCGACGTTTCCGGTCGCCGACTTGATCTGCGTCGGCTCGAACGCCACGTAGATGTGGCCGTCGAGGACACCGTCGAACCCATCGGCCTTGAGCATCTCCGTAATCGTGCTCGGCGGAAGCACGGAGGAGAGAAAATCACCCTGGCGCAGAGACCTGATCTTACCTTCGGCGTAGCTCGGATTCACAAGCTCCGACATGTAGCGGCGCGCGATGTCGATCGCCTTGTCGCCCCATACGTCGGTGCCACGAACGAAGGGCCGCCGAATGTTCAAATAGACGGGGTAGACGCCACCCTCGTCTCCCGCGTAGCGGCTCGCGAACGACGGGTCACTCGTGAAATATACGCCGGCGCCCGACAAAGCCTCACCGGTTCCGGCCTCGGTTACCGCGCGAGACGTGAACACGTCGTGCCCCGGCATCTTACTGCCGTGGTACACGACCAACGGCCGCCCCTCAGGACCCACCACCTTGGAGTCGCCAAACCACCGCTTAAATGCGGGCGTTTCGATTTGCGCAGCACGGGTAGCCGGGATACCGGAGGGCATCGGTGCCTGCGGCTCGACGCTGGCGTAACGGAGCGCGTCGTACATGCCGGCGTGCGTGGTCTGGGCGTCCTTGAGCTTGTCCCAGAACCAGTGGTGCATGATCGCGCCGAACACTTCGTCGGGCAGATCCGTGCCTGGAACGCCCTCGGCGCGCAGTGCGCGGAACCGCCCCATCGCGCGGTCGGCCATCGCCACAGCGATCTTGTCGACGTCCTGCCGCGCCTTGAGATCGCGCGCGAGATCCGACTCGGGGGTCGCAAGCGTGCCGATGTCGGCGCGGCCGGTGAGCCAACCGTTGAACTCGACCGCGTCCATCGTCGGGCTCTCACCGAAACCGAGCAGATGCGAGATGAACGGGGTCTTCGCGTTACCGATTCCGTTCAGCTTGCGGACGGCCGCCTCTACCCTTGCGACATCTCCACCAGCGGCGTTGATCTCGTCAACGACCGACTGAAGGCTCTGCATGGTAGCCGCGCCGGGCTTCGGCACCGAGAACACGCCAGAATTGCGCAGCGTGTTGTTGCCCCAGATGTCGCGCAGCTTGGCGACAGTTTCCCACGCATCTGCGTCGAACTCGCCCCGCTCCAGCGCATTTAGCGCGCGCTGGCCGTCAGAAGAGAACATCCACGCTGCCATCGCCTCTTCCGGCCGCACCTGACGCTGGCCCTTCTTGCCGAGCACGATGAAGCGGTCATCGAGAGGACCAAGGATGGCCTCGACTCGCGTGGCGTCGATGGCTCCCGCACGCTGTGAGGCCACGGTGGGCAGGTACGCCTTGGCGACATCGCGCACCGTGAGGCGTCCCTCGCGCACCTTGTTGCGCTGCTCCAGAATGAATGAGGCCACGTTATCCAGATACTCGGGGCGCGCGTCACCGAGGATCTGGAGGAGCTGCGGGGTCGAGATGAACTGCGTCTTCTTCAGTTCATCGAGGATCGCGGAGGCGCTACGCTGCACCTGAAGCGCAGCCCCTTCGCTGAGCATCTCCTTGGAGACAAACGTCCCGTCGCCCTTGAGCACGGCATCGAGGCCGCGGATGAGCGGTGCGTCGGACTGAAGGCCGAAGATGCTCTTCGCCTTCTGGGCGAACTCGGTGAGCCACCGCTTCGCCTTGGCGCCCAGTCCCTTATTGGAGGCCGCGTAGCGCCCTGCGACGATGCTGCTCGCGTTGACGGCCCAGAACTCCGACGGGTTGGCGAACTGGTAGAAAGCGAGGGGGATTTTGCCGTCTTCGAACGCCTTCATCACACGCTCGCGGTCCGAACCCGCCAGCATCGCCGTCAGGAGCGGTCGCTGCTCGGGGGTGGCGGTCTTGATCGCCGCCGTAAGTCGCTTGCTCCATTCCTCACGAATGGCGGTGCGAAGCGCGTCGGGCAGCATGCGCTCGGTGTGATGCAGTACTTCATGCGTCGCAGTCAGCTCGCCGCCCCGCTCCTTGAACAGCGTGACGACACGGTTCGTCGCCTCATAGAACCCGGCGGTCGAACTGAACTCACTGCCCTTGCGCACGGACACGGCGAGATCGTCGGCGATGCTCGGATTCTGCTGGATGAACCAGTCCGCGAGATCTACACCAGCTTCGTCGAGCACACCGTCCGACTTCGCAGCGAGCAGGCGCGAACGCACCCAATCCGCGCCGCGCCGACGATCCGCCATCGCGGCCCGAGTGCGACGAATCTGCGCCTGATCCGAGAGATCGGCAGACACGCCTTCCACGAGCTTGTTGAACTGCTCCTGGGTGATCTTGCCCGCGGCGAGGCCCTCCTCTGCCTTGCGGAGGCGCTGTGCCGCAGCGACGCGGAACGTGGACGGAATCTCCTCGTATTCGGCTGCGAGATCATCACCGTAGAGCCGCGCAATAATAACATCCGCCTGCCGCTTCTTCGCGGCCCGGTTGATGTCCGCACGCTGCGCATCGCGCTCGATGCTGTAGAGGAACTTCTCCTTCGGTGCGTACTTCGGGTTCTTGGCGAGTACCAGCGGCCCGATCTGGATGACCTCTTCCGCTCCGACGACCGGCTGGCGGGACGCACGGTCGTAGAAGTAGGCGTGACGAAGCGGATCTTGCCCGACCTGCACCCATGCCGGGTCGTTGAAGACCGCCTGCGCCCGCTTGACGGCCTGCTCCGGCGTCATCGGCAACCACGACCCTTCGATGGTCGCGAACGGCATCTTGCTGTCGGTGCCGGACGCGATGATGATCGAGTTGCGCTCGGGGACCACGAACTCCGCGTTGCGGACGGCAGCCACGTTGTCGTAGCCGATGACCGTGCCGGCAAGAGAGCGCGCGCTCTTCGACTTGCGCTTCTCGTGGACGGTGACCACCCACGTCCCGTGGTCCTGAAGCGCGGGGATGTCGACACGCAAGCCGACCGGCGTGCCTTCGGGGACCGCTCGCGGCGCCGCAAGCTGACCGCGCTGGTTGGACTTCAGTGCGTTCCGCATCTGCTCTTCGGACGACGGCGTCGGCAGAGACTTATACGGCGTGATGGGACGAAGCTGGTCGACAAGCGTCTCGTACTCCTCGCGCGTCGCCTTGCCCTCCATGACCTCCCTGGCCTTCGCCACCAGCTCAGGGTTGCGCTGATTCGTCTGCTTCGCCGCCATCTGGATACGCGACGGAGCCGTCTCGGTTGTGAGCAGCGCGGCCTCAACCTGCGGGCTCGTAGTCAACGCAGCCTCGACGGCCGGCACGGCTTCCGGCTTCGGTGCCTCGAACAGCGGGGGCGGCTTCTCCGCCTCGGCGACGAGACGGGTCTCGGCCTGATTCCGGGCCGCCTGATAGGCAAGCTCGGCTTCCTGCTCCGCGGCTTCGGCCGCGCGGAGCGCCTCGGTCTTCTTGGTGACCGCGCTGCGCGCCGCCTGCCGCGCCTTCTCCGTCGCCTTCGTCGAGAGGCCCTCCAGCGCAGCCGAGGCCTCGTCGAGCTGCCCCTTCGCGATCTTCAGCTTGTTGGCGGCGACGGTGCGCGCCTTCGCGGCCTTCTTGACCTCGGGCACCTTCTCGATGTTCGCGTCCGACACACGCACCGCGGGCACGGCCGGCGCCTCGACCGGCGGGGCTTCGATGATCTTTGCGCCAGTAGGTTGCGCCTCGACAGCCGCCGAGATAGGGGTAGGGGCATCGGGGGCTGCGCTTGTAGGAGTCGGGGTAGCCAGGATGGTTGCGCGGAGCCGCGCGGCTTCCGCTTCCAGCTCGTCCAGCTTCTGAGCCGAAGTACGGCCGCCGATGAGGTCGTCGAGCGGGTTGACATCGGCGCCGTAGGTCGCCGAGAAGCGGTAGCCTTCGACGCGCGCAAGGGCGTTGTAGAAGAGGTTGCGGAGGTCGTCTTCGCGCGGGTCAGGCGCGCCTGCGGCACGCTGCTCCGCCATCGCGAAGAGCGCTTCAAGGGCCTTTTCGTGTTCCGCCTGCGCCGCGGACGCCCGCTTCATTGCGGCGGCGGGCGTGAGGGTAGCCGCCGATTCTCTCGGCGCCGCCTTTGGAGCGGCCTTCGGAGCCGCAGCGACAGTAGGAGTCGGAGCAGCGGCCTCGGCGGCGCGTGCGACCGAGGGCGCCTCGGCCGGGGCCTCAGTTGCGCTGAGCAGACGCTTGTCGAGGATGACGTACTCAGCTGGACCGATGACGTCCTTGCCACGAATAACCTGCACGCCTTCTGCGAGCAGCGCCTCGGCTTCCGCCTTGGTGATGCGCGCCGACGTGCCGGCTTCCATGCCGGTCACATCGAGGATCTTCGTCCCTGCGGGCAGCCGGATGTCGATCTTGCGTGCGCCATACCGCGCCGCCTCGGCGTCCGACACTTCGGGGCCGTACGTGTACAGCCCGACCTTCGCGGCCCGTCCGCGCTTCGACTGGCGCGACGCGCGCTCCGCGATGGGGTCGGCGCCCGTCAGATCCAGAGCATCGCTGGACGTGCGGTGCGAAACGACGAGCGGCTCCGCCAACTCTTCCGTCTTTCCGGTCGTCACCATACGCTCGACCTTCGGAGAACGAGTCGCCTCGGCCGGGGCCTCGACAACCGCCGCCGGGGGCGCCTCGACGGCCGGTGCAGCCGCTGCCGGCGCGGGGACTCGCTTGGGCGGGGTCATGCGCCGGAGGTTCTCGATCTCCATCTCCAGCTCGCCCTGCCGGAACTCGTCGCCGCTCTGGACCGCCTCGTCCAGCTCGGCCTCCAGCTCCGGGATGCGCTCGGCGTCGGCGGCGCGTTCCGCCTTGACCTCCTTGTGGATCGCCTTGACGTCGACCGGCGGAAGCTGGAACTGCCGGAAGAGGGGCTTGATCTGGATGCCGGGGTTGGCGCGCAGGTAGTCGCGGAGCTGCTGCTTCCGCTCTTCGGTCGTGCCGGTGACGACGGGGCGGTTCGGGGGGGCGGCAGCCGCCGGGGCCGGCGTCGGCACTGCGGCAGGAGCGGGCGCCGCAGCAGGCGCGGCCGGAGCCGCCGGGGCCGGAGCCGCAGCGGCAGGCGCCGGCCGGATGTCGGGCGCGCCCTTCATGGCGGGCTCGCCACGCGCGACGCGGGCCGTCATGAGCTTCTCGGCTTCGTCGAAGCCGAGGCGCAGCGCTGCGCCGCGCCCTGTCTTGGGAGGTGCGGTGATCGCGCGCGCCGGCGCGGTGCCGACCTTGACGATGACGCGAAGCGGCCCCTCAGGGGTCGTCGGCTCGGCCACGATGCGCACGTCACCCATCACGACACCGAAGGCGTCTCCTTCACGGATCTGGGCGAACGGGACGACTTGCTTGAGCGTCTCGTCGAGGAGCGCCCGCGCGTCGGTCGCGGTCGCAACGTTGATGATCGTCACGTTCGCCGGAATGCTCGGCGTCGCCCCGATGATCTTGGCCGCAGATGCGCTGATCGACGGCGTCTTTGCAGGGGCTGCGGGAGCCGAAGTCGCCGGCGGGGCCGCGGGGGTTGGCGGGGTCGGCGGGGCCGCGGGCGCACCGACGAGTCGATTGAGATCCTCGTCCGTGCCACGGCGGATGTCGCCGAACAGCTCGCGCCAGAGGTCGAACGGATCGCGCTTCTGCTTCCTCGCCGCGTTGATGACCACTTGGTCCTGGATGGTGACGGCCTGGATGAGTGCCGAGAGCGGAGTGGTCGGCATGAGCCGACGCACCTGATACAGGTAGAGCGAGGCCCCCGGAGAGAGGCGCAGCGGGTTGCCCGCTTCGTCACGCGGCAGCACCTCGTCGAAGATCTTCAGCGGCTCGACCCGAATCTTCCCCCGGTTCGCCACCTCTTCGAAGAGCAGGGCCGCAGCCATGCCGCGCGCCTCGTTGTTCTGGTCCACCGCAATGAGCGCGCGGTCGAAGAGCGCAAGGTCGGGTGCTTGGATCTCCTGCACCGACTTCCCGATCAACGGCCTGAGCTTGCGTCCCAGTTGCGCCGACAGGCGGCTCTTGTCGGTGGCAAGAGCCTGCCGCACGAGCTTGAAGTCGTCCCCGCTGAAGCGCGCGTCCGCCTTGAGCGCGACGTCGAGGTCGGTGAAGAACGCCTTCTTGTCCGACATGAACTTCGGCGCCTGCTGCGCCACGATCTGCGCGATAGCCTCGACATCCGCAGCCGAGAGCTTCGGCACAACGATGTCCGCGCCCCCGGCGGCGCGGGCCAGGAGGCCTGCGATGGCATCCTTCGCCGCGCCGCGCGCGTAGCGCTGGGCGTACTCGTCGAGGTTCCGGGGCGCGTTGCGGACATAGTCCGCCTTCGCGGCGACGATGCGCTCCCTCTGCCGCGCCGTGTCGTACAGCTCGGCGTAGACATTGAGCGGAACATCGCGCGCCTTGAGCTTCGCGGAGAGCACATCCTTGCGCATCGAAGGATGCTGCCAGACGCGCGCGTAGGCTTCGCGCGCCACGAGGTCCGACAGCTCCCCAGGGCCGCCACCGATGAGCGCCGTCATGTCCTCGTCGAAGATGTCGGACTTGTCGGAGTTGATCAGCGTGAGCGCCTTGGCCGCCTCGGCGTCGTAGCGGTCGAGGTCGTCCGCGACCGTGGGCAGCAGTCGGCGAAGGCGCGCCTCTGCTTCGATCGCGCGTGGGAAGTCGCCATCCTTGCGCGCCTCAGCGACGGTCTTCAGGAGTCCGACCGCTTCCTTCTTCACCACCTGGAACCGCGCCGTTCGCGCCGCAGCCTTCGTTCCCTTGAACGCGAGGCCGCCCGCGAGGAGCGAATCCGGCATGATGACCGACGCCACGAACCCCGCACCGACTGCCGGGTAGCGGAGGTACGGCGAGGCACCCTCGGTGTTGTCGAGCGCGTACTCCAAGAAGTTCGCGCCGGTCTGAATGCCGCGCGAGGCGCTGCCTTCGAGCGCGCCGACGACCGCAGCCTGCGGGACGTCGATGGCGCGGAAGAGCACGCCAAGCGGCGACTCCTGCCGGAACACCGCTTGGTTCTGGTTGTTGAAGCCGATCAACTCGATGTTCGGCTTGAGCGCTCCGAAGATACCCGGAGGCGCGTTGCCTTCCGTGACTTCGACATCCTGGAGCGTCACCGCCGGCGTCCACTGTCCGACGGTCTTGTAGGCGATGACCTCGTTCAACGCCTGCCGACGCAGCTTGGCGACGCGCGCCGGGCCATCTGGCGTGCTGGCCGTGATGCCTGCGCGCTTCACCAACTCGTCGGTGCGTGCGCTGACGTACTTCTGGGTCGCGCCCGTCGCCACCTGACGCCCGTAGAGGTCGAAGAGCTTGGTGGCGTTGTCGTCGCGCTTCAGCGAGTCGACGAGAAGGGACGCGAGGCTATAGCCATGCTCGCCCGGCCGCGTCACATCGGAGAGCGCCTCCGAGGTGCCCATGATGGTGTAGCCCGGAGCCGCGCCGATCGCGCCACCGACAGCCGCGCCGATCGCCGCACCGGGCAGCGCGCCGAAGCCCGCGCCGACAACCGCGCCGATCGCCGCGCCGCCCACCGTCGGCTGCGCACCGAACGCGGCATCGGCACCGGACTTCTTGAGCGTGATCGTGTCTGCGGCCTCGCCGCGCATCGCCTTCTCGGCGGCCTCGACGGTTTGACGGAACGCCGCTTCGCGCTCGGCGACGGGCATGAAGCCGATGACGCCACGGTCGCGGTTCGCTCGCGCGATCTCGTCGAAGGTGCGCCCCTTGCGCCGCGCCTCGTAGATGCTCTGAAGGCTCACGCCCTGCGCCTCGGCGACGCGGTTGAACTCCTCGGCAGAGGCGCCGGCGACCCGCTGATACGCGCGCTTCGCCAAGTCAAAGGTTGGCGAGCCCGCGGTAGCATCGTAAAACTGGCGGTAGTCGACCTCCCGCTTGATGTCGGGCGGAAGCTCGAACTTCGGAGTTTCGACAACGGTAGGTTGGACAGCCTTGGGCGGAGCGGTTACCTTCGGGGCAGGGGGCCGTGAGGCCTTCTTTGCCTGAGCTGCGACATCGGCTTCGCCAGCTGCGCGAATCTTCCGCATGACACGGTCGAAGTCCGACTCGACCGGCGCGGAAGGCGCCGCTTCGGGCTGCGCGGTAGGCTGCCTGCGCTGCGCCTCAATGGCGAGGAGCTTCTTGCGCGCTTCTTCTTCAGGGGTCGCCATGCTGCTCGCTCCGAGAATGGCGCCCTAACCAGACACACGAGCGCCGTCCCGCATCGTATCATGTTGACGAGGCGGTTGTCGGCGTCTTGTGTCGGTGATCGCTACTTCGGCGCGAACCTCGTCATCAGATCCTCGTTTGAGCCCACGAACCCGTACTCACGCATCTGGGCTGCGAGACTGAGCACCGCTTCCAGACGCTTTCGCTGCTCTGCGGCGAGGTCGGGGAACGCCGACTTCGCGACATCGGGGCTCTGTACCGCGGCTCTCGTTGCGTCAATCTGCTGCTCATACGCACCGATTGCCTTGGTGAACTCTGCTCCGGTCTGCCTCGCACGCTCCGCCAGCTGGGCGGGCGTCTGCGTGCGCAGCTCATCTGAGGTCAGAGGAGTCGGAGTCTGCGTCGGACTCACGACCATCGGTCCACGCTGCGAGGGCGGTGCTCCCTGCGGAACCGGGCGGCTGGCTGCGGGGATGGTCATCGGCTGCATGGACGGGTACGTGGTCGTGACTTTGGGCTTCCGCGCGAACTCGACGGGCGGCGCGGGTCGGGTAACCGCACCGATCTGCCCTTCCCGGCGCAGCGCCTCGACGCGGCCGAGGGCTTCGAGGTAAGGCGCCCTGTCGCTCGCCGCCGCGTAGTATGCGTCGCTTTCGGCCTTCGTGGGGGGCGGACCGAGCGCGCCGGAAGACGGGCCGGCGGGCTCCGCTACCTTGGGCGGAGCCGGCCGACGCGGCGTGCTGCTCGTGGTCTTGCTTGGAGCCTTGGCGGCGGCGGCGGGCGCAGGGGCGGGGGCGGGTGCAGGGGCGGGAGCCGTAGGCTCTTCCGTAGATCCTCCTCTCGGCATTAGGCACTCCTCGTAGTCGTGGTTCCGTTGAGAAGGTTCGCCGGGCGCGCAGCGTCCCGGATGGCGCGGAAGGCGCCCATAGGCTTTGCGCTCTTCTTCTTCTCTTCTTCTGCGGCTTTCTCTCGCGCCTTTTTCGCGGCCGCCGCCTTCTCGGCTTCAAGATTCTTTATCGCTTCGACCA
>Ga0049081_10000945_pt1 | contig 11032 bp, 7 predicted proteins | sample GreLakmeER78MSRF_FD_66717 | JGI IMG/M metagenome (GOLD analysis project Ga0049081, IMG submission 66717) | Freshwater lentic microbial communities from great Laurentian Lakes, MI, USA - Great Lakes metaG ER78MSRF | ecosystem: Environmental > Aquatic > Freshwater > Lake | place: Great Lakes...
CATTTTTACTTCTAACTCAACAACTATCATCAACAGCTTTTTTTAGAAAAAGTAAATTCAAAAAACACTATCTTTGATGCTATCAAATGATACTATCAATGAAGTGTTTTTTTGAAGTCAGCTAGTAAGATTAACCACTATTTTTTCTATTTTCCATTTTCCAACCAAAAACCTTCGTACATTTGTACCGTCTCTGAGGGGTGCCTGTCAAACGGCTGAGATTATACCCATTGAACCTGATTAGGATAATGCCTACGAAGGGAAGATGACTGTGCTAATGCGTTGTTTACTCACCAAGAATTAGCCCCTTGTTCTTGTTTAATTTTAATGTAAAATGAAAACAAGATTTATTTTTTTACCCGTTTTTTTTGTGTTCTATTGCTTTAACTTTTTGAGTCAGACTAAAATCTTTGGTACTGTCACCGATGAGTCTGGGTTGTCTGTACCGGGAGTAAAAGTGAGTATCAGTGGTGAGAATTATACCGCTGGTGAATATTTCACCCGAACCAACTCCAACGGAGAATTTGATTGGACGCTGCGTGAAATGAGCGAATCAGAAATTATCACTGCTACCTTTGAAAAAATTGGATTTGAACCTTATTTCATTCGATTGACCAAAACTGACGCGGCTATCCGGAGGGATATTCAATTAAAGCGCGACACCAAACTACTAGAAGAATTTCAAGTAATGGGAACCCGAGCCAATGATTTATCTACCAGCACCCTGAAAATAAAGAAGACCAATTTACTTGAGAAAAATAATTTTGGAAAAGATTTGCCATTCTTGTTGGAATCTACTCCATCTGTTGTGACAACTTCTGATGCCGGAACTGGAGTTGGATATACTGGTATCCGCATTCGAGGAGTGGATGCCTCGCGTATCAATGTTACGATTAATGGTATTCCAGTGAATGATCCGGAGTCGCATGACGTTTATTGGGTAAACATGCCAGATTTAACCTCATCTATTAACAACATCGAAATTCAACGCGGAATCGGAACATCGACCAACGGTGCCGCCTCATTTGGTGCCAATTTGAATATCAAAACTGATGATATTTCAACCAATTCATACGGTGTTTTGGATAATGCGTATGGTTCATTCAACACCTTGAAAAACACCATTAAAGCAGGTACAGGATTGATTAATGGAAAGTTTTCCATGGATGTTCGCCTATCCCAAATTCTATCGGATGGCTATATTGATCGGGCTTCTTCTAATTTGAAATCGTATTTTCTTTCTGGAGCTTATGTAGGAAAAAAGTCTGTTGTGAAAGCAGTGGCTTTTTCCGGAAAAGAAATTACCTATCAATCGTGGTATGGAACACCAGAGAGTAGAATTTCAGGCAATGTGGCCGATATGAACGCGTATGCAGATCGAAATTATTTATCAGATGAGGAACGTCAAAATTTAGTAAATTCTGGTCGAACGTATAACTATTATACCTACGGAAATCAGGTGGACAATTACCAACAAGATAATTATCAATTGCACTTTACACATCGTTTTAATCCAAAATTGGTATTGAACGTTGCTGGACATTATACCAAAGGACGAGGATATTATGAGGAATACCGCAAAGGTGATGATTTATCATCTTATGGTTTAGATACCGTTTTTACAGGAAATGATACAATCACGCAATCCGATTTGATTCGTCGTCGTTGGTTGGACAACGATTTTATTGGAAGTGTTTATTCGTTGACTTATTCAGCTAAAAATCTTCAACTCATCTTTGGGGGTTCTGCAAACACGTATTTCGGTCGTCATTTTGGAGAGGTAATTTGGTCGCGCTTTGCATCAAACGGAGAGCTAGGCGATAGATATTACAATGAAAGTGGCCAAAAATCAGAATTTAGTAATTACCTGAAGGGTTCCTATAAATGGAAAAAATTCAATTTTCTAGGCGATTTGCAATACCGACATATTGATTATTCTTTCCTGGGAATTGACCAAGTGAGTGGTGTACTAAAAGACGTTCAGCAAACCGTTAAATTTGACTTCTTCAATCCAAAAGCACAGATTTCTTATGTATTAAGTGAAGGACAATACAATCAAAATGTACATGTATCGTATGGACTTGGCCACAGAGAGCCCGTAAGAAAAGACTTTCGAGAAAGCACACCGACTAGTCGTCCCAAAGCAGAAGTTATGAGAGATTTGGAGTTGGGTTATGTTTTATCTGGCAAAAAAATGAATTTTATTACCAATTTTTATTTCATGGATTATACCAATCAGTTAATTCTTACGGGACAAATCAATGACGTAGGAAGTTACACCCGCACAAACGTAAAAGACAGTTACCGAGCAGGTATTGAGCTATCCGGACGATACCGAATTTTAACCGCTTTGTCCGCTGATGCCGGAATTACGATCAGTCGAAATAAGATAAAACAATTTGATGAGTTTGTTGATGTTTATTTGGACACAGATCCATACTACACACAACAAGTAATTGTCCACAAAAATACGGATTTGGCTTTTTCACCTACTGTGAATGCTTTTGCAGGGTTAAATTATTCCCTCAAAGGACTGAATTTGGGATGGACGACGAAATATGTTGGACGGCAGTTTTTGGACAATACCTCGGACGAAAATCGCAGCATCAATCCGTTTACCTTTTCAAACCTGATGGCCTCATATACCTTGGGATTAAAAGCATTGAAAGAAATTACCTTTGGCTTGCAAGTAAATAATATATTCAACACGATGTACGAAAACAATGGATATACTTTCTCATACATATATGCTGGTCAGACAACTACCGAGAATTTTTATTACCCACAAGCAGGCCGAAATTTCATGGCACGAATTCTAGTGAAATTGTAGAAAAAGATTTTTTTTGAGTTTACCTAATCAAGTGAAAAAAGCTTGAATAACGTTGATTATTGTCTTTGATTTTTAGAATGTAGAAGTATATTCCGTCGGTCAATCCTTCCGGAGTCCAATCATTAAGGTAAGGACTGGCAGAATATATTTCGTTACCCCAACGATTAAAAATGATTATTTCTGATTCATTATAAAAATCGAGATAGTCAAAATACAAAACATCATTTATTCCATCTCCATTTGGCGTTATCGTATTAATGTTTTCAATTTCAGCAGGAATAATGACCAAATTTTGACAAACAGTGTCCCTGCAACCAAGTAAATCCTCAACAACCAGACAAAGTGGATAAACACCAGGAAAGTCTATGGTAGAACTGAATGAAGTATCAATAGAAATTGCATTGGAATCCAAATACCAAAGCTGTTGCGAAATATTTCCAGAATTTGAAACGGAATTACTACTCGCAACAAAAGGAGTTTCTACAACGCATGGGTTGGGATTTATTTGTAGAATGGCTTGCGGATTTGGAATAATATAAACCGGGTAGCTAACAGTATCTGAAATACAACCATTTGCGGTCGAAAACGCACTGTAATTCAATACAGTTACGCTATCCTGAGTACCATTCAAAAATTGACTAAATGATACTTGCGTATTGATTCCATTTCCAAAAAGAGTAACATTTCCTTCAGGAATACATGCGCTTATTTCAAAATTCAATTCGCTTCCATTACAAATAGTAGAATCATAATTAGCAACCGGATACGATGCCGTTTTCAATGGTTTGATTCCAAAAGGTATATCCATTATCTGATTCCCGCAAGCGTCTATAATTACAGGAGGGGGAACTTGAAGTTCATCAAGAAGTGTATCACAATAAATGGGACAATTTGGATTTTTTAATGTAAAAAGATTATTGGTCGCTCCAACACTACATCCATTGTTTGAACCAGCAACAACCGTGTCTTGACTCCATGGATGTGTAAAAGTATAGGGTGGAACTCCATATCTAGCATAACCAGTAGCTGTAAATTCACAAATATTCGAACAGATTGGAGTTTGAGAAACATACCATTCATTCCCATAAGACTCCGGAGTTTTTCCGTAAACAACAACTCTAAAAGGCCATTGTGAAAATGGATCATAGCGAATGTACGTTGTATTGCATCCTGACCCTAAAGCGGTTCGTCCTAAATTGAATTTTACGTAGATTGCTGTATCAGTGCATGTTTTCGGGAAACAACATGAGAGTGGATTTAACAGATTAAAGCTATCTAAATAAGCTGTTCCCGGAGTATTGGCCAAAGCTCCCGTAATTGTAAAATATTGGGAGGAGGCACAAGAAGTACTAAAAAACATATTCCCCATACCCATCGTAGCCCCGGTAAAAGGATCAGCGTAATAGTTTCCTTCTACATATAGCCCTGTTAGACTAATTCCTGCCGGAACAGGAACAAGCAAGCTGTCTTTGGCGAAAGTTGGCTGTAAGCAAGATGGAATAGCAGGACCATTATACACTACAGGAGTACCAGCAACAATAGGATCAATTATAATAGGGAAAGTGCGTTCCGAACTGGAGAGCCAATTTTGGTCTATTCTCATTTCAATAGTTGCTATTTCACCTTCTTGTTTAAAACTATAACTTCCAAGTGAAAATTCTTTCATTTGATCGTATGCAATTAATCCACGCCAACGTCCGATTTCATTACCTTTAACATCAATAAATAGTAAATCCCCTTTCCATTCTTTCCCAGCATAATATCCGGAATTTTCATCAATCACTAATCTTGCCTGTTCTGGTAATTTAATTTTCTGAACTATCATCAAATCAGAATTATTCAATGTTAATGGTTCAGTTAAAATGTATGAAAATTCAACACCGCCTTGAATTGCGTTCACTTGCAAATCAACGCCTTCCATTATGTCATGAAATTCCAATCCGTTTTCATCCGCATAAAATGAATTTATTATTGGCTTGACCCCATTAAAAGATTCACACCCAAGAGACTCAATCCACTCTCCGTTTCGGTTAAATTTGAACCCCCCATTTTGAGAAATTAAAACAGGAATAGGTTGTTGCGTTGCCTCCCAATGTTTCGAAACAAGATTAAAAATTAATTTTTTTGATATTGGAGTCCATTGATTATTCGATAGAAAATGTAATGGTTGATTACTCACAATTGTTTTGTACGTTCCTTTATTTGATTTATAATGAGCTTTGAATTCATCACGTTGCGAAATTATCTCGGTGAAAACCTCTTCATTTGCTTGTATTTTTTCTACATTTTCAAAACGAATAGGAGTGGACAGACCAAAATATAATGGGTGTTTCCTCTGTGCAACTAATAAATTACTCTGAAGTGATAATGCGAACAGGAAAATTACAATTCTCATATTGGCTAAGATAGTAAAATAATTTATTATGAGTTACGTATTTCCAATTTGGATTGTTCTTGTAATTTTGTACCATGAAAAGATGGAAAATAGCGGAAATTTTAGGGAAAGAAGGACAACAATTAGTAAATCAAGAAATAACAATCAAAGGTTGGGTGCGAGCATTTCGCAGCAATCGCTTTATACAGTTAAATGATGGTTCGTGTATGGCCACGTTGCAGGCCGTTGTTGATTTTGAAAAATTTGATGAAACACTTTTAAAACGTATTACTACTGCTTCTGCTTTATCTATTACCGGAATATTAGTGGAATCAATTGGTTCGGGGCAATCTGTAGAATTACAAGTCGAAACTATTGAGATTTTAGGTGATGCTAATCCAGATGATGTACAAAAAACAGTAATGCAACCCAAACGCCATAGTTTAGAATTTTTACGTGAGCAAGCCCATTTGCGTTTTAGAACCAATACGTTTGGCGCGGTTTTCAGAATTCGCCACAATGTTGCTTTTGCCATCCACAAGTTTTTTAATGATCGTGGTTTTTTCTATTTGCACACACCGATTATAACTGGTTCGGACGCTGAAGGCGCTGGTGAAATGTTTCGAGTTACTAACCTAGATGCTAAAAATCCGCCGCTGAATGAAGATGGATCGGTTAATTTTAAAGAAGATTTTTTTGGAAAACCAGTTAATTTAACTGTTTCAGGACAGCTAGAAGCAGAATTAGCAGCACTAGCTTTGGGACAAGTTTATACATTTGGTCCTACATTTCGGGCTGAAAATTCAAATACTTCGCGTCATTTGGCTGAATTTTGGATGATTGAGCCTGAGGTAGCTTTCAATGATTTGAAGGATAACATGGATTTAACAGAAGATTTTCTGAAATACATTTGTTCATACATCTTGCAAAATTGTGCAGAAGATTTAAAATTCTTAAACGATCGAGAAGCGCAAGAACAAACGCAAAAACCACAAAATGAGCGAAATGAGCTATCATTAATTGAACGCTTAGAATTCGTTACAAAAAATCCATTCAAACGATTAACGTATACAGAAGCAATTGATGTATTGTTAAATTCTAATCATTACAAAAAGAAGAAATTTAAATATGATGTTTCATGGGGCATTGATTTGCAAAGTGAACACGAACGCTATTTGGTTGAGAAAGAATTTAATTGTCCTGTAATTTTAACTGATTATCCGGCTCAAATCAAAGCGTTTTACATGCGTTTGAACGATGATAATAAAACAGTTGCAGCAATGGATGTATTATTTCCGGGTATTGGTGAAATTGTAGGTGGATCTCAACGCGAGGAACGATATGAAATTCTTCACCAAAAATGTGAGGAATTTGGAATTCATCCAGAAGAATTATCGTGGTATATGGATACACGAAAATTTGGTACAGTTCCACATGCTGGATTCGGTTTAGGGTTTGAACGCATGGTAATGTTTGTGACTGGAATGTCCAACATTCGTGATGTAATACCCTTTCCACGAACGCCGCAAAATGCTGAATTCTAAATTTAGAACCTGAGTTTGGTTATTCAAACTTTGCCAAAACACCTGTAAATAGTGAGACGCGATATTTTTTAAATCGGAATATTGTAATATTTCGATGCGAAAAAGGGAAGTGGAGTGCTGTTTAGATGTGAAATTACTTATGGTAGGCTTAATTTAACAACTTATTTACTGCGTTAGCTTTTAACATGATAACCGGTTATCCCTTGTAAAATCTGCCTCGTAACAAAGTCTTTAAATTAATTTTGACTTTGTTTTAATAATCGAACTCAGGTTAATAACTCATTTTTAGAAACCGAGTTGGCTCCCTGTTTTTGATTTGAATATAATACATTCCGTTTCCGAAATCAGTAAATGGAACGTGGATTTCATTGGATTCAATTTTTTGAAAATGAACGACTTGTCCTTGCGAATTATAAATTCTATACGTTTCATCAATTAACTCATCCGTTACATAAAATATAACTTCGTCTTGTACTGGATTTGTCTTGATTTGTACCAACTGAGATTGATTAATAGTCAAATCTAAGGGTGTGGATTTACACTGCAATTGATTAACCACATCTGGATGGTTATAGAGTATTAGGATTAGTTCTTTGTCGATTTCAATAAAATTTGCTTGTTCAGAATAGCCGTCAAAAAAGATACTTTCTTTAATTTCATCTGACTCATTAAACAACCCGAGTGCTTGCGTTATTTTTTTACGCAACAATCTTTTTTTCACACGAATATTGGGTGTTCGGTAGAAATCTAAAAAAACAAATCCATGCACAATATCTTTGTTGTCTGTGCTTAATTGACAATGTTGAATCGACCAGTTTTTAGCCAGTGAATTACGTGTGCTGGCATCTAGTAGTTTACATCCCCCAACAGAACCAATGTAAATTTCAAAGTTAGCTTCTTCAATTTTCTTTACCCGCCTTAGTTTGACGGTGGAAATCCAAGTGTTTAGCTCTTGTATGATGATATCAAGTTCCTTCTCTAATTGATTGTATTCCTGTTGTGTGTTTTGATCCGTTCGTAAAAATGTTGATTCTGTATTTCCTGGATGAATGAATATTGTTATGTCCTTTTTCCAAGTTGAAACCACAGGATTTTTTGTTTTTCTTAGTACGATTTTCCTGAAATAATCCATTGTTTCCTCCGAAAAGGTAATTGAGTCTGTATGTGCAAAATAGAAATTGGATAGAGCAATGCCCAGCAATAATGCAATGATTTTCATAAGAAGTAGGTTTATCTAATAAGCGAAAAACTACTCAATCGTTACACTATTCTTTAGCTAAAATTAGTCGGGCATCTTCCATGAGTTTATCCACTTCCTTCGGATTTGTTCCATCATAATAGCCTCGAATTCGGAGTTTTTTGTCAATTAACACAAAATTATTGGTGTGAATGAAATCAGTGCCAACATCTCCTTGATTTTCAACTTCCGATTTTTTCAAGAGAAAAAAAGATTTTCGAGCTGCCTCATATAATTTCTCCTTATTTCCCGTTAAAAAATGCCATTTTCCAGGCATCGCACCATGTTCATCTGCATATTTTTTTAGTTGAGCAATGGTATCCACTTCAGGATTTACTGTGAAACTCAGAATAGAAAAAAGTGATTCATTTTTAAAAGTTGCTTGAACGCGTTGCATTTGATCATTCATTTTGGGACAAATCGTTTGGCAAGTGGTGAAAAAATACTCTGCCACAAAAACTTTACCTCTGACTTGATCTAACCCCATCCATTTTCCATCTTGATTCTGAAAAGAGAATGCTCCGATTGTATGCCCTTGTCCGACTTGTAATAAATCTTGGTCTACTGTTTCGGGATTTAAATCAATCGGATTCAATACTTCAGGACTTTTTTTATCTGTTTTTTTGGGAAGTAAAAAATAGGCAATGGGTATAAAAACCAGTAAAACAAGTCCAATACCAATAATTTTTTTCATGCAACAAAGGTAAGGAGTAAGACAAATAAATTGATGATTCTATCATTTTTTACAGATTTATTTTTTGCTTCCTATTGCAGCCCATTTTTTGAGTAAATTCGTAGTTCCTAATTTTTTTTATGTCAAAAAATACAAATCGTATCACCGAACTTTTTGGAATACGTTATCCACTCATCCAAGCAGGAATGATTTGGTGTTCTGGATGGGAGTTAGCCTCTGCTGTTTCTAATGCGGGTGGCTTGGGTATCATTGGTTCTGGATCCATGTATCCTGATGTATTGGACGAGCAAATTCAAAAATGCAAGCTGGCAACAAAAAATCCATTTGCTGTGAATTTACCGATGCTTTATCCGGATATTGATAAACACATTGAAACAATTATTAAGCATAAGGTTCCAATCGTTTTTACCTCGGCGGGGAATCCCAAAACATGGACAAATCACCTAAAATCACACGGGATAACTGTCGTTCATGTGGTTTCTAGTGTTAAGTTTGGCCTTAAAGCGCAAGAAGCTGGAGTAGATGCCATTGTTGCAGAAGGATTTGAGGCAGGTGGGCACAACGGTAGAGATGAGACAACCACGCTGTGTTTAATTCCAATGGTGGCTAAAGAAATTACAATACCAATCATTGCTGCTGGTGGAATTGGAACCGGACGAGGAATGCTAGCCGCACTGAATTTAGGGGCGGACGGTGTTCAAATTGGAAGTCGTTTTGTTGCAACTCTTGAATCTAGCGCACACGCAAATTTTAAAAATAAAATTATCAATTCAGCAGAAGGAGATACAGTTCTAACGTTGAAAGAATTAACCCCTGTCCGACTGTTAAAAAATGAATTTTATCACCAATTGGAGCTAGCGTATAGTAGGGGCGCAAGTACAACAGAATTAGAACAACTTCTTGGTAGAGGAAGGGCTAAAAAAGGAATGTTTGAAGGTGATTTAATAGAGGGTGAACTAGAAATTGGTCAAATTGCCGGATTAATAAAATACATTCTTCCTGCTTCGGAGGTTGTGAAAGAAATAATAACTGAATTTAACCAAGCCAAGTTGGAACAAAATTCACCTAAATATTCATTTAATGATTGAATTTGAACGATTTGAGTTAGATAACGGATTAAAAGTAATTTTCCACAAGGATATAACAACTCCAATGGCAGTGGTGAATATCTTGTATGATGTGGGTGCACGCGACGAGTCAGAGGAGAAAACCGGTTTTGCTCATTTATTTGAACACCTCATGTTTGGTGGGTCAATAAACATCCCTGATTTTGACGCCCCCTTACAACGTGCCGGCGGAGAGAGTAATGCCTTTACAAGTAACGATATCACCAATTACTATGATGTTCTTCCTTCACAAAATCTAGATACTGCACTGTGGCTAGAAAGTGATCGAATGCTATCCTTGGCATTTACCGACAAAAGTTTGGAAGTTCAACGACAAGTCGTGATTGAGGAATTCAAACAACGTTATTTGAATCAACCGTATGGTGATGTTTGGCTTGAATTACGACCCTTGGCATACACAAAACATCCTTATAAATGGGCTACAATTGGCAAAGATATTAAGCACATTCAAGATGCAAAAATGGAAGATGTAAAAGCATTTTTCCTAAAATATTACCATCCTGGAAATGCGATTTTGTGTGTGGCGGGCAATTTTGAATTTTCATATATCAAAGAACGCGTTGAATATTGGTTTGGTGCTATCCCGGGAAAATTAAAACCAGCGCGCATTTTACCTTCCGAACCTATTCAAAAAGAATTTCGGGAATTGACGCTTGAACGAAATGTTCCTGCAAATGCATTTTATTATGCCTTCAAAATGGCATCAAGAAAAACAATGGAATATTATGTTGCCGATATGATTTCAGATGCCATGGGCCGCGAAAAATCCTCTCGTTTATACATTCGTTTAAAAAAAGAACTCAATTTAGTTTCCGAAATTGGTGCCTACATTACAGGATCCTTGGATGATGGATTGTTAATGATATCAGGAAAACTCAATGATGGTGTTTCTTTCGAGCAAGTGGATGCAGAGATTTGGAAAATTATCGATGAGTTTGTTTCCTCAGAAATGTCCTTGGTAGAATTAGAAAGATTAAACATAAAAATTCGGACGGCACGAGAATTTCAAGATCAAGGATTATTGAATCGGGCAATGAATTTATGCCATTTCGAATTACTCGGAGATGCGGGAGGAATAAATGAGGATTTAATGGTCTATCAATCAATCACCCCAAAACACATGAGTACCCTGGGGAAAAGTATATTTAAAAAGAAAAATTGTTCTGTTTTACGAATCAAAAGCACAAAATAATGGTAGATAGATCGCAAACTCCTGAGTTGAAACA
>Ga0049081_10000946_pt1 | contig 11032 bp, 10 predicted proteins | sample GreLakmeER78MSRF_FD_66717 | JGI IMG/M metagenome (GOLD analysis project Ga0049081, IMG submission 66717) | Freshwater lentic microbial communities from great Laurentian Lakes, MI, USA - Great Lakes metaG ER78MSRF | ecosystem: Environmental > Aquatic > Freshwater > Lake | place: Great Lakes...
CCATTTGAACCAAAGAAAGGACACGACATCATAATACCAGCAAAAGGATTTAATGTTTTAGACGAACACTCAATAGATACATTAGAACGATTAGAAAATGACAAATCAATAGGTAGAGGTTTAATAAGAGGTGGTATGATGGTAAGGTCAAATCCATTTGGAGATAATGGGTTGTAAAGTCGCTTCGCTTACCATAAGATATTTATTGACAGGTTATTCGCACTATAAGGATTGGAAACCCAATCACCTTTTATATTAGTCGCCCTATCTAAATATCTCTTTCTTCTTTCCTTATCATTATGCTTTGTAAAATCTTCATATCCTAACTGACCGAATGAAACCCACTTATCATTTACTGGGTCATAGATGTCATATTTTTTATCTTTTGTTTCACTCACATATAAGTCAGCACTTTTCCCTAAATATTTATAAGCCATTTTTTGTGCCTGTTTTGGATTAGACCATTTAAACAATTCTTCTATCTTATTATCCATTATAAATAATAAGATATTATTTTCTAAACCAACAACAATATTTAATATACCATTTTCTCGCAGGTTTTTTCTCACCAAGCAGTTCCTCTAAAACAGAGATAGATTGACCCTCACTTGTCATCATATATAATACAGATATTATTATTTTTAACTGAAAGCACAACCCTCTTGACTAATTACAAACCATTTATTCAAACTACTATTCCAAAGCATTTCAACAGAAGAGTTAGTATATGTTAAATAACAATTTGTAAAACCGCTTCCACTAATAGAATTAAAAGTCCATACTCCACTACTAATATTTACACCTACACTCTGGTCGTATTGATAAAACAAAAACCCAGCGGAAGTTTGAGCGTTAGTAGCAAATAAAGTAGTAGAACCATTATAAGCAACGCAATCCCAAGAAGAACCGATAGGTATAGTAGCGTATTGAGTAGAATTAGCATACAGCGTAGAACTGCCTACAATTGTATAAAACACACCAAGATTAGGAAAATGGATAATAGAAGTAATAGGTTGGGAAGGAGAAAAAAATGGATAATTACTCTCGTCCCAACTTGACCCATTCCAATTAATATTCATTCCGTAATTGTCCGTCCAAGTCGGCGAAATCAACGGATTAGTAAAAGCACCTCCAATAGACATTATCCCACCACTATAAGGTATAACAACAGAAACAGGAGCATTTAAAGCCGAAGGAATACCAAAATAAGAAGTCAAATCGTATCCGTTAGAAGTAGAATAAGTAAATAGGTAAGGTATAGTAAAACCAGAAGCGTTCGCTGTCCCAGTTGTAAAACTACCACCAACTATAATAAAGTTTGAGTTCGCAGTATCTTTCGTAATAGATAATACATCACCGCCAAAAAAACCATCACCACTTACTGCACTAAAAGAGTAAAAAGTAGCGGTATTATAATCCAGCGTAATCCATTTAGGATAGAGGTTAGAAAGAATGCCGTAATAGTCTGTAAAAGCACCACCAATATACAAGCAAGAATTAGCACCATTATCGTAAATAGTATAGACAGAAGCATTCATTCCAAGATTACCTCCTGTAATATCAAAAGAATTATACGAAAATGTAGAGTTATAAATACCAACTAAATAATTATACGAAACGCTTGAAAAATCACCACCAACCGCCATTACACTCGCACCATTATAAGGGCAAAAAACTCTAATTCTACCACCATACGAACTTTGTAAAGTCCAATTAGCACCACCATCACTACTATAATAAATATTTCCTACATCTGTTCCCACCCAAAACTTGCCGTCCCAATTATCGTATGAAGCAGTTATATTTTCTACACCACTAATGAAACCATTTGTCGTAATTGAACTTGCTTGTAGCCATTCAGGAGATTTACCCAAATTAACAGCAGTATAACGCAAATTAGTATCCAACCCACCAGTAGGAGCAGTAATGTTCGTAGTTAAATATACAACTTGTTCTTTTGAATACTGATTACTATTAGGAGTTGTTATTGAATTACATTCTTGAATATTATTACTATTACAATCCAGAGTAGCACCCAATCCTACTGAACCTACTTGTCCGTTTAAGATTAAATAATCCACTATTCCTGAACCTTGCTGAACGCCAAAATCTAATTTACCTCTTACTGAACCTGATGTAATAACAGGAGCGTTTTGATGTATTCTTGCGTATTCTGTTTTCACACCAGTAGAGGATTTGCCGTAAAAACTCATTCTATTAAACTCGCCTGTTTGAGCGGTTCTTTGGTTATAAAACTCCTCATATAATATTCCACTACCACTTCCACCTTGATTTAAAGTTAAAACAGGATTAGCACTTAAACCACTTCCAGTAATAGTAATATTCCCATCATTAATAGTTGTAGTTTGGTTTGCTATTCCAGCATCAACTAAAATAGTATCATTAATTTTTAATGTAGTGGCATTAGGCGGTAATTCTACTGCTTGAAATGCTTGTTGCACCGCACACAATCTTCCTAAACCTGTTGTATATGTAGGTTGTCCTGTTTCTGCGAATACAACACCATCTTTTGTCATTTCAAAATATTTTGGAGCGATTGTATCTAAATCATAATTTATTCTTATACCATCTTTACCAATAGCACACATTTTAGTTTCTGTAAAGGTTTCAACAAATGTATCATTATCATACGGAGGTAATCCTGTGTCAGCAGATACTCCACTTGTGGCTCTATCACTAAATCGTAAGTTTTGTATAAAAGAACTCATTTTATATATAATGTATAGATAAAATAATTTCCTAAAAGTTTTTAATATTTATAACATACTAAAATAAGACCGCCAACACCTCCCGCATAATGATTTACAGCAAAAGCACTTGGCGAATAAGTTGAACTTCCTTGATTATATTGATATAATTGTTGCGATACAGCGTTAATAGTCATCGTCTTATTGTATATCAAATTAGCATAACCACCTTGACCTGATACTTTTGTAAATCCACTCGGGTCTCCATTCACACCTCCGTTTTGCCCTATTGCTCCAAGTGCTGTTTGTGCTCCCGATGGATTATATGTTATTACCTGTCCGCCATAACCTCCTACTCCACCAAACTCTCCAAAACTATTAGTTGTTCCATTAACTCCTCTAAACCCTCCTTCACACCAAGATATGTAAGGAAAAGAAGAATAAGAATTATTCATACCTGCTCCATAAGTCCAATAACGAGTTAGAACATTATTTCCAACCTGTGTAGCCAAAAGCCTACCCGCAATAGCAGTCCCGATAGTTTGACTTGAATTAACAACACTATTAGTAGCATCAGTAGAAGAGCGTAGTAATTGAGTATTTGCCGTCGTTCCACTACATACTAAATATGTGTTATAAGCACCCGCATTAAAATTATTAAATGCTCCGCTTGTAGTTGAAACAGCAGTAATAGTTGTTCCTACTTGTGTAAATGTTCCTTCCCACATAACCTGTGGAGTATAGCCAGTCGCAGTTAAAGCGACACTTAAAGTTTGAGATTGTTGAGATTGAACCACCCAACTACTACCAGAACCTGATACAACTTGAAGTTGATTAAAGTAAGCACCATAAGGTGCGGTAGAGGTAGGATAAGCAGTATCAAAAACAGATTTTGTATAAGTAATAATCGTTCCCACACTCATAGCACCTGTTGCGGTTGAAGTAAGTGTGATAGTTGTTCCTGATTGTGTAAATGTTCCAGTCCATACAACAGCGTATGTGTAGTTTGTATTTTGTCCTTGTGAGTTTGTTGTCCCACATACAAATTGAGGTTGATTTAGAATGCCAAAAGCATTTGTTAATGCACCTCCGTATGATAATCTACTATTTAAAGTCATACCTCCTCCTCCGCCACAACCACCAATTCCTTTACTCCAACCAAGAGTAGGATTTGTAGCATCACTACCTGAATTACCACCACCACCCATAGTATAGACATCGCAAAATTGAGTTCCAGCAGGAGTTGATAGGACGCTCCAAGTAGCAATAGGGTTTGTCTGTAATGGAGATATACCTGCCGATGAGATAATAGGTGTAATAGCAGAACTACCACTAATAGCACTCTGAACCCAAGCAGTAGTCGGTATTTTATTTGTAGCATCTGTTGAAAGAGGCTGTGTCGCACTTGTTGTTATAGGAGCAACATTATTAAAATATTGTGTGCCAGTCCAGGTATTGTTTAAAGGTAATAAATTGGGTGTAGATACAGAAGCGGTATATTGTTTAGTAGTGTCAGGAAACTCTAAATAATTAGTTGAGGCAGTTCCAGACATTATGATATTTCCAGCAAAATCAGCAGTTCCATTTGTAATTGTGTCTTGTAATGTTTCTAAACCTTGTGCGACAGGGAACTTTAAGTATCTTAAATCCGCTATGGCTGTCGTCAGAGTTGTTGCCATCGTCTCCCAATTTGTGGGATTGAATACAGAAAGAGGTTCAATAAAATTAGGTGGTGGATAAGTTGCCATATTTATATAAACTATTGAGAAATTAATTTTATTTATTTTCTATTTAATATATATAAAATGGATAGAAAGAAGAAAGAACCTAAATCCTCATCACAAGCAGAACTCAAAGATTGGTATAAGGAGATGCCTAAAAAGTATCTCCTAAAACAACATAATCCTAATTTTGATAAGCACGGACTTAAACTTCCATTTAGAATGTTAATTGTCGGTAATTCAGGTGCAGGAAAAACTCAAACACTTTTAAATATCATATACAATATGGGTTCAACATTTCAAAACATTATTGTAATTACGAAAAACAAGGACGAACCGCTATATAACTTTATTGAAGACAAAATGGGAGAGCAAGGATTACAGATTTTAGAAGGAATTGATAATGCCCCCGATTTAGATAGTTTAGACAAAGACGAGCAGACACTAATTGTAATGGACGATTTAGTTTTAGAGAAAAATCAGTCAGCATTAGAACAATACTTTATAAGAGCAAGAAAATTAAATTGTTCGCTAATCTATATTTCGCAGTCCTATTACCGAGTGCCAAGAATTATTAGACAAAATCTTAACTACCTTGTTATTAAACAATTGAGTTCTTTAAAGGATTTATATAGGATTATGAGCGAGTATAGTTTAGGAGTAGAGAAACCTCAATTGGGAGATATGTATAAGTCAGCAACTGGTTCTAAACAGGATTTCCTTTTAATAGATATGGATACTGACCCTACTAATAGATTTAGAAAAAACTTTAATGAAATATTTGATATTTCTTAAAAATATTACAAATTGTTTATAGATTTTATTTTCTTACTATAATCTATAATATGCTACTCCGCAATTTTAAATCCCCCTCTGATGAAATCGCTAAACGCAATTTAGCAAATGAACTTTTACAGGTAGAGATTAACAACGCCTCTATCTACGATGAGAGATTAGGAAAGTATCAAGATAAAAACGCTCCTCCTCCTGTCCCTCCACAATACAAATCACAAGATGACATTTTAAGGGATACAATCAAGTTAGAGCGTGATGCAATTGACGGCATAATGGATATAGGATTTAGTTATAGTGATGCCTCACAGATAGTGTCAAAAGTAGGACAAGGAGAACAACTCATTCAACTCGTTCAAGGTCTGCCATTTATTAAGGGTGATATTTTAAAGAAGTTTAATCCAAAACTAATTAGCACCTCATTCTTTGAAGGCTATTTACAAAATTATTTTGATGAGATTGGTGTATCATTCGGTTTCCAATTTGATAGAGCAGGTGGAATGGATGTTGCTAATTTAAGCGAAATCAAACAGATTTTACCTCAAAAAGACGCTGTTGAAGGTCTGATACAATTAATAACTACTTTACCTATGGCGAGTGATATACAAGATGAGATATTAAGACAATTACAAAACTATACCTATGTAGCACTCACACCAGCAGAAGAAATGAAACTAAACACAGGTGAAATGACAGCAAGAACAAGACAAGGGTTATTTAAACGAATTAAAGATGTTATTGTGAAAGCAAGTATTCCCGCACCAATTGAGATAAGTCAGGCATCTCAAATGCTTATCCGCTCACGAGATAAAGGTGATACTGAACCATTATTCAATCAATTAGGAGTTTCTCTTGCTAATAGAGTTTCAGGTATGACAAAAACAAAACTCAAACCACTTGAAAGCATTAGAAACGATATAAATATTGAAGTTCCAAGTCAAGAAGGAGGGATAGAGGAAATAACATTAGGAATAGACGAGGACGAAGACCTTGAACCAAGCGATTTCAAATTACCCACTCTATCACAGGAAGAAATGATGGATTATTTAAAAAATGTTGATGATGTTATAAAGAGTTCAGGAGACGAATATGAAATTAGAGGTGTTATGGAAAAGGCAGTTAGAAATGTATTGAAAGCGTTTCCAGATATTACAGATAATATAAATGAGAGCCCACTTAACCCCGATACATTAAAAAAAGAAAAAAGCAAAGGATTTAAAAAGACAGGTAAGGAGTTCTCAACTGAAACAAGCGAATTAATACGAGAGTTTATTAATTTAATGAGAGACACAATAAATACACAGAACACAACTGCGAAAAAAACTATTCAAAAATACATTCCAAAAGCACACAAATATTATGAACGAGAAGAAGGTAAAGATGCTGACGGCAGAGCATACAGAGTAGGTTTCGGTGTAAAATCTAAAACAGCAACCAATCACTTTGTAAGAGAAGTAGATAGTTCAAGTGATGAAGAAGTAAAGAAAGTTGTGAAGAAGAAATCAAAGAAACCTCTTGGAAGCGACCCAGCAACTTACACACCTGAAAAAGCAATTGGAGCAGGATACATTCACAAACGCATACCAATCAAGAAAATCGTAGGCAAAGGTATAGAAGTAGAAGAACAGCCAACATATAGAACATTTGGAAAATATGTGATGCATATCCCTCATCTAACAGAGAAAAATGTTTTAAATATAAAGTATCCGAGTTTAGGGTCAATACCAACAATTAAACCTATGACTATAAGTGAAGACTACAAGGACTTCATTATTGATGTTATGAATACAAGCAGGGTTAATGATAAAGCATTTAACGCACTATCCAATCACGAACAAAAACATTTTGAAAGAATTACGAAAGGTGCTGGACTAATAGATACATTTAAATTAAAGCGTTCAGGAGATGATGAAGAAAGGAAGGAAGTTGATAGGTTCAATCTTTTAAGGGGTAATTATTTAGGTGGGAATAACAGCGACGATGTAGTTAAGGAACTCAAAGGACTTGTGGTTAAGTTTATTAATGATGGTAGAATAGCAAGACAGGAAGGACTTAATCTATTGATGGAATTGTCAATTTAAAATATTTTCAAATAGTTTAGCAGATTTTTTTATATCTATATAATATAAATATGAAGACACTTATTCTTAATGCTTCTAATGTGGTTCAAGACGAAACTAACTCAAAGTTTGTATATATATTCCCTAATGGAGGTTATGAGTTTAAAGACGATTATATAGCGGTTGCTGAACTATCTATGTATTTCTCCGCTTTCAATATCACAACAGGATATAACAATAAGTCATTTAGTTATATATGGGTAGATGGGACAACACATACAATTAACATACCAGATAGTTTTTTACAGGTTGTGGATATAAATGCCTTTATGCACTCGGTAATGTATGCGAATAAACATTATCTCACCACATCAACAGGTCAGATTATATATCTATTGGAAATGGTAATTAATCAACCCTTATACGCAGTTCAGGTTAATAGTTATGTTATAAGTGTAGCACTCGCAACAACGAATGTTTGGACTTTACCAGCAGGTGCTACTTGGGTTCTTCCTACAAGTCTTATATTACCTTATCTCGTAATACCATCAACAAACAATTTTGGAAAACTAATTGGCTTTGCACCAGGTCAGTTTCCATCAGGAACTATTACAGGAATACCACCAGCACAGGTTCAGACACCAGCATTTACATCAGCACAAAGCACACTATCAACAACAGCACCACAAATCACACCTTATAGTTCTTTCCTCGTATATTGTAGTTTAGTAAATAACAGAGCAACAATTCCTAACCAACTTATATTTAGTTTCACACCAAAGGACGCTACATTCGGTGCTTTACAATCGTATAGTCCTAATGCTGAATTAGGTTGGAATAAGATTGAGAATGGTGTGTATAATCAATTTGTAGTTGAGTTTAGAGACCAACTTGGGAGACCAGTCTTTTTTAAAGACCCTAATACACTAATCACTCTATTAACAAAGAATAAATATGAAATGGGATAATTATTTTCTATATATTGTATATAATGAGAGTAATCGGTCGCACAAATACACCAGGCGGGTTTAGCATAAAACGAACAAATGGGGGTATTCATCGTTTGTCATCTACTACAACTACACAAGGAAAAGGTTTAACAAAAGATTTCTATGATAAAACGGAAGTCAGACACCCTTTCCAAAGTTTAGGAAAAGTTAATCAAAAGAATACACTTGAAAGTGTCAAGATTAAATCTTCTAATCCAAAGAAGTATATATCCTTTAATATGTGATTTTATAGGATTATTTAGGCGTTTTTATAAATTATTTTCTGTATATAATTTATAAAATGGATAATCTCGTATTTGACGAAGCAGTTAATTCTACCATAGACCAAAGTGAGTTCATCTCCAAAAAGTGGATTTATGTTAATGACAACAACTCCCAGAACTATTCTTCACAGATTGTTTTAGATACTACACCTTTAAGTAATGCGGGTGGTTGGGTTAATTGGAGTGAAGCCTATATGGTTATACCTCTATGTATTCAACTAACATCAGCATCTACTGCATCTATTCCTGCTAATAGCACGAAAAGTGATTACGCTTGGGCTTTCAAGAGCGGATTTTGGAATATCATTAACTCTATGAATGTGGAGTTCAATAACCAAAATATCATTCAACAAACCCCTCTTACAAATGTGTTTAGAAGTTTTAAGGCACATACCTCTTTCTCACAGGACGACCTGTTGAATGAAGGTGCTTCTATTGGATATTACCCTGATAATGCTGGTTCTTGGCGTTATTCAAAACAAGATGCGGGTGCAACTCTTGCTTATGCTGATGGTATGGGATTTAGTAATAACAGAGATGCTCCTATTTTCAGAGTTCAATCAACACTTACTGGGGCACAAATTAACACCAATCCTTTCTACTCTTCTACTGATGGTTTGATTGCTTATATGAGTTCTGGTGTTGCTGGTTCTGTTGGCACAGATGCTTCCCCTTCGGCAACAGGTGTAGGTAATCCTTCATCGTTTGATGCTTCTCCATACGGCTATAATGATGGTATGACTAAACGCCAGACTTGGTATGGTTATGATGCTACTAACTCAACACAAGGTTCTTTATTTGATGCGAACTCTGCTGTCTATCGTTCTTCCAAAGTTGAGAGCAAGGCTGGTTCGGTTGTTTGGCATACTTACGCTAAATTGCGTTTGAAAGACTTAAATGAATACTTTGAGAAGTGTCCTCTCCTTAAAGGTTCTACCATTCGTTTCTACCTTAACACCAATCAGACCCTTATTAAGTTTAGCAAGACTGCGAATGCTATTGATGCTGGAACTGGTGTTCTAACTTCTGGAACTACCTCTCTTACTTCCGTCCAAGTCATCGGTGGTCTTACTAATCCTTTGATGATTGCTTCTGGTGAGGTGGGACAAGGACTTTCTCCTCTACCTGCTGATGATTATATGCTCTCTTGCTCTATTTTTAGAAATACATTTAGCGAACAATTGGGACAGAATGCTAATTCATCAACACCTCCTCAAACAAGTCTTACTGCTGTTCGTTTATATGCTCCTATCTATCAGTTCAATCCTCTCGCCCAGCAAAGATACTTACAACTTGCTCCTACTAAAAAGGTTGTGTATCGTGATATTTTCCAGTATCAGTTCTCCACCATCAATCCTGATGACAATTTTAACTTTTTAGTTTCTAACGGCATACCTAATATCAAGAGTGTTTTGGTTGTTCCTTATATCCCCGCTGGTTCTAACGGCTCTTTTACTGACGCAAATGGTAAGCAAACTAATAATGGTCTTAACTATTCTACTTTACTTTCACCTTTCGCTTCTACTCCTGCCACACCTGACCCTATTCCTCTTTCCAATTTTAACATCTTGGTTTCTGGTGTCAATTTATTCTTGAATAATCAGTTATACGACTACGAGCAATTCAGACAGGAACTAATGTCTTCAAATCAATTGAACGGCAACTTGACTACTGGTCTCACATCTGGTCTTATTAGTGAAGAAATGTTCTCTCGTGGATACAGATACTACTACGGAAACTGCTCTCGTATTCTTCCTGCGGAGGCTGGTGTTAGTCGCTCGGTGCAAATCATCGGTCAGAATAAATCTAAATCAATTGTTAATCTCCTCGTGTTCGTAGAGTTTGAGAAGAGTATGACTATTGATATTCTTACTGGTGCTCGTATTGATTAAAATAGAAAAACTGGATTAAGTTTTTGGTAAAATTAGAAAAAAATTGGATTAGTTTTATTTAGGCGTTTTATATAATATTTTCTCACTATACTATATAAAATGAATATCGCTTTATTCAAAAAGGATTATGCTCTTGGAATGGACGCAGAAGATAAATTACTTCAAGTGTTTTGTGATAAGTTCGGTGAGGTTGAGAGAACAACAAAGAAATCAACCCCCTATGACTATTTAGGTAATAATGTCTATATAGAATTAAAAACAAGGCGTAATACTAAAAATCAGTTTTATACCACTATGATAGGAAAGAATAAACTTGACTGGGCTGAAAGTGTGATGAATGAGAAACCTGAAACAAAAATATACTTCGCATTCAATTTTACAGATGGAGTTTATTACTGGGAATACAAATCAGATGACCTTTTTGACATCACATTCAAGCAAGGAGGTAGATGGGATAGAGGAAAAGCGGAGGTTAAGGAGTATGCCTATATACCTGTAAAAAAATTAATTTCTATCGTATAATCTAACGATAAAATAATATTTATTTAGCGTAAAATAAAATATTATTTATATATATAATGAGTGA
>Ga0049081_10000948_pt1 | contig 11023 bp, 10 predicted proteins | sample GreLakmeER78MSRF_FD_66717 | JGI IMG/M metagenome (GOLD analysis project Ga0049081, IMG submission 66717) | Freshwater lentic microbial communities from great Laurentian Lakes, MI, USA - Great Lakes metaG ER78MSRF | ecosystem: Environmental > Aquatic > Freshwater > Lake | place: Great Lakes...
AAAAAGAATCCTAAGCAAGCGTTTGCGATGGACGCTGCGTTTGGCGCGGCCCACGAAACATTGGCGCAGGCAGTAGAAGAAAACATGTCTGACGACGATCCTGAGCGCAAACAGTTTTTTAAAACTTACATGCCCACGGCAGCTTTGATCGGAGGGCCCTTAGCTCTTGCAACGCTTAGCCCAGCGGCTCGCGCATATAAATTTGGTAAAAAGAAATCTCAGGATTTAGATGCTTCTTTGGGTGGCTTAGAGCAAGATGCACTTGCTGATCTTGGTTCAAGAATACCTATTGCACCCAAGGTACTTGCTGCAAGGGCCAGTGAAAAACTAAGAGAGTCCTTGGGGGCCTCTGCGGACACGCCAGAGGGCAGGGAAGCTGTGGCCACGTTAAATCAGATACTGAATGACTATCCGCAACTAGCGGCTGCTGGTTACAAAGCAAACATTGTTGAGCAGGTAATGGACCCCGCCTTGATAGCTAAGATGGAAAAAGCCATATCAAGTCTGCCTGCAAATAGCCCGGCCCAGCAAATGTTTCGAGAACAAGTGGCAAAGAACGAGTCTGCTCTTGCGTCGCTTTATGACAATCTAACTCCTGAGGCAAACATGGAGTTGCAAGCAGCCTTGAGTCAAGTTCAAAAACAACGTCAAGAGTTGTTTGACTCGTTTGCAGCTAATCGCAAAGATGTCACGGAAGAAGAGATTGATCGTCTAAACATGTTTTATGGTCCCCTTAATCCAGACAAGTTAAACGGAGAGTTGCGTGGGATTCTTCAGGCGGAAACTGAGCTTGACGTGAACATGGGCAAAAAGATTTTGAGCCGAGTGGGGCTTGGGCAAGGCACAGACAAGAACGGGTTGCCTATTCCTGTGCGGGACGAGAAGGGACAGTCCTTGTTTCCTGCGTCTAATGTGGAACAGCCTGCTTTGGACATGCTTGACTACTACGACAAGTTGCTCAAGGGCCGCACAACAATGTCCGCTGAGATGCGTAGATTTATTACAGGCTCAGAGCCGTTGAACACGCTTCGCAAGAACGTTACGGCAAAGATCAAGGCCCGTGATGCTATGGAGGCAACGTCTATTAATCAAATATTAGATGATCAAATTAACCGTCAATTAATGGAAAGTAAAACAGGGCAACAAATTACAAAACTATTAGAAGCAAGAAGTATCCCTGATTTAGACTCTGATAAGATAAAAACCATAGATGACCAAATTTCTTTTAAAACAGAAATTTTAAATGATCAAAGTAAGTTTGCCCAATTAGTTTTTAAAGCTCAAACAGGGAAACTTTCTAAACAAGAGCAAAAAGCTTTTAATCAACCGAGTAATTTTTCCCGCTTCATAGTAGATGACCCTGATTCAAAACAGTTTAGGATTAGACTGTTTGACAGGGATGAAGTTTTAACAATTAATCCTAAATCAATTCTAGAAGATGCAAAACGAATTGCTGCTGCAAATAACACCGTGGACATGAATATTCCGGAAGCTGTTGACTACCTGCAAGCCGCAGCACGTTTTCGCAACCAAGCCTTAGACAAGCATAACTCAGTGCTCGCAGGCAAGCGTGCAACTCGCGTGATAGATGCTGATCAGTATCTCACGTTAGGCAACAAAGTTTTTGACGACTTTGAAAAAATGATCCTGAATAACGTGCCCCGTTTGAAGAAAGAACGGGAGGTAATGAAAATGGTCATGGATGATTACCGTAGCGTGTATGAGCAGCGGTTGCCATTGATCATTGGAAGAAGAGTAAACGAAGGCGGGGCTACCCGTTACGCTACGCCCAACGAACAAGTGCTGTCCGCTGCTTTCAAGAGTGCGGCAGACGTGCGGAACCTGTCCGCTCTAATTGGAAACAATCAGTTAGGGATAGATCTTCTAGAAAAGGGCACATTGAACTGGCTGCAAGGTAAGAACATCTTTGATAGAGATGGTCTGATCAGCCCAAAGAAGATCAATGATGTCTTGCAAAAAAACCAAAACATTGTTTCTGCCTTGCCCAAACAAGTCCAAGATACTTTACGAAACGAAGCGGACACCGCAGTCAACGTGTCTCGCCGTTTGGGCGAAATAAAAGATCAAGAAATCGTTGCTCAGGACATTGAGTTTGATAATTTCTTAAAAACGGTTCTCCGTCCGGGGACAGACAAAGAAATTATCCTCACAAAGGCACTCAATAATCCGATTGAGATGACTAAGCTTGTGAACGTCTTAAAGGGCGATCCCGACAAGCTGGCGGCACTACGGCGTGCTGTGTTTGACATCACTAAAGAAGGCACGTTCACCGGTGGTTCCCTAAAGAAGTACATGGAACTAACGAACAAGTCTTTAAAAGTGGTGTTTGATGAGACACACTTAAAGAACCTAGCCGCACTTGCTGACATTCAAGAGCGTAATGTAGCGCTTAAGAACGTTACGGGAATGAACCCAAGGTTTGAGTCCGCTAGTCAAATATTTCAACGTATGTTAGGGGTGTCTATCCCGGGATTGATGACCTATGGGCGTGATGTCATGGGGGGACGTATCTCTTCCGAGGGTGCGGGTATAACCTTGGGCGTGCGCTTGTTTTCTGCCATGGAAGAGAACCTACAAAATAAAATGTTGGTTCGCGCACTTACTGATCCTAAAGTGGCAGACGCTTTGGTCAACCCTAAAAACGCAAACGACGCAAAACTGCTCTTACGTGAGGTGCAGTCTACGGGATATCTTTCCCGTGCACTCATGGCGGATATTGGCGTAACAAGTTCACAACTGGCAATGCAGGATAGGCAGGTGCCAATTGAGGGCATGGAAGGGATGCCAGTTGTTTCACGTGGAACAACTGCTGCCGCACCGACTGCTGCCGCACCGACTGCTGCCGCACCAAGTTCAGGGGCCTCTGCTTCTACCATGTTAAGAGAAATGCCGGTTGCGCCCCCCACACGGGGCATGCCACCTGCCGCACTTTCTCCTCGTTTTGGTGCCCCTCCTCCGCCAGCGCCGCCAGCGCCCGGGATGTACCAAGCGCTGTTTCCAGACGATCCAATTAGTAAAATGTTGCAGCAACGTCAAGCGCAGCTACAAGGAGGTCAAACACCTCCCCCGGGCCAATAATCACGTAAGATAGGAAACAGTTATGCCAAACGCCAAACTTCCCGTCAAGGCAAAGTCCAAGGTCAACGCTGCGGGCAACTACACCAAACCAGAGTTACGCAAACGTATATACAGTCAAGTCAAAGCCGCTGCGGTACAGGGCACAGGCGCAGGGCAATGGTCAGCCCGCAAGGCCCAGCTTGTCGCCAAGAAATACAAGGCCGCAGGCGGCGGGTACAGAGACTAGTATGAAAGCCCCACAAAAATCCCTGAGCGATTGGGGAAACCAAAAATGGAGAACTAAAAGTGGTAAAAAATCTTCTGAAACAGGTGAGCGATACCTTCCTAGCGCTGCGATTAAAAGTCTCAGCCCTGCTGAGTACGCTGCGACAACCAAAGCCAAGCGAGCCGGAAAAGCCGCCGGGAAACAATTCGTAGCGCAGCCCAAAAAGATTGCAAAGAAAACAGCGGGCTTTAGATAAATTAGCAGTTGCCGTCCTCTCCATCGGCACCATTCGGCCCCGGCAGCGATGCTGGGGCCATTTTTTCAAACTGCTCAACCCGTCTCCACCACTTGTCCTTGTAGCCGTCAAACTCCCGGCCACAGGTCACAAACTCCTGCACCTCACCACTTTGGGCAACCATCATGATCACCCCATGGTCGATGGCCGTGCCGTGGACCTCGTTATGCGCACAGGCATATGCCGCCAGTTGGATAAAGTAATCTTCAATCCACTTGCGCTGCTTCATCTTGTTGGCCTGTTTAAAGTCAACAATTGAGGGTTCTCCCCTATAGACTCCAATGCAGTCAGACGTGCCCGCGTACCGCGCTGGGTGATACAGCGGCACTTCCGCACCCCAAACCTCGTTGACGTGGGGAAAGAAATGCTCGATCAACTGGTAGCCCATGCGGTAACCCTTGACTTGCAGCCATGTCCGTGGTGCGGGTAAATCCCTATTCAACAGCAGTCGCTCAACCACGTTGTGCATGTGCGTGCCAACCGTTGCCGCATCATTTTTGATCCGATCCGCTTCTGCCTCACCAACCCTCGCGGCCCACGAATCAAGGTGGGTTTTGTCCTTGGTATCCGACAGGATGCGGGTGACGCTGGGCATGTCGTATTCCTGCCCATCGATGCGGTAAACACGGCCCGTGGGTGCGTCGATTCTTTCCAATCTCTCGTACACAAACTTGCGCCGGATAGGGATAAGCTGCATTAAATAATCCAATCTTTGAAATCTTCGCCCAGCACCTGCGAGGCGATGTTGATTTTGTTCCGAAGCGCCTTGACGATGTGTTCATCCACGGTGTCCTTGGCAATCAGATCGACATAGGTCACCTTGTTGGTCTGGCCAATACGGTGAGCCCGGTCCTCGGACTGCAAACGTACCTCCAAATCAAAGCTGTTACTGTAATAAATTACAGTGTGCGCAGCCGTCAGGGTCAAGCCGTAGCCGCCGGTGCGGGGGTTGCCGACAAAGAAGCGCAACTCGCTGGCCGGGTCTTGGAACTGATCGACGATGTTTTGGCGATCCTCCGCTTCGGTGTCGCCGTAGTAGGTGGCCACAGAGGTCATGCCGTACTCCTTTTGCAGCGCCAGCCGAATGTTCTCGATGTCCCTGCGGTAGTTGGCCCAGATGATGACCTTGCCGCTGGTCTCCTCCAGTACGGACAGGAGTTCTGTGATTCGGTTGTTGGGAATGTCAATCTGTTGGCCATCGTCGAGCTTGACGTGCCCACAACAGATTTGGTGCAGCCGCATAAGCTGGGTCAGGGCATTGTTGGTGCTCATCAAGTTGCCATCAACAAGCGCCAAGGCCATGAGCTTCATCTGGTCATAGTATTTCTTCTGCTCCGGGGTCAGCTCGACATCGCGGCGGGTGTAAACCTTGTCGGGGAGGTCCAAGCATTCATCCTTGGTCACACGGAAGGAGAACCCGTTGAGCTTTTCCTGCAACTCATCCAGCCTGCGGTAGCCGACAATCTGCTTGAAGGTGTGCGTGGGCAGCTTGCGCTCGACAAGGATCGCGTACCGGGCTTGGAAGGCGTAGAAGCTGGCGCTGTTTAAGCACTCAGGTCCCAAAAATTCGCACTGGCTGTACAGATCCAAGGGAGACTTGGTGACGGGGGAGCCTGTGGCAATCCTCCTGTACCGCGCATCACGGGCCACCTTGATGATGCTCTTGGTGCGCTTGGCGTTGGGAGTCTTGATGGTGGTCGATTCATCCACGGCCATGAAGGCAGAGGTGACGCGCAGGAACGTGCGGGCGTAGGCCACACCTTTTTCGGTGCTGAATGCCTCGACGTTCATGATCATGATGCGCAGCTTGTCGAGGGAGTTGATCATCTCCTCCATCTCCAGCTTTTCCGCCTTGCGGGGCGTGGGTGACCAGCATGCCATCTTGTAGCTGATGTGATCCGGCATGTGCTTTGGCAACTCGGATTTATACCAATTTCGGTATACGCCCTTTGGTGCCACAATGAGCATTGCATTGATCTTGCCCTTGTCGTAGAGCATGGCCGCGTTGTTGATGAGCATGAAGCTCTTGCCCGTACCCATCTCTGCGAACAATGCCGCCTGCTGGTGCTCCCAAAAGCGTTCCAGATACGCCGCTTGATGCACAAACGGCTTGTTCTTGAACGGATACCGCTCCAAAAAATAATTCATGACTTTCTACCTTTCTTTGATAAAGGGTATTGACAACCCGAAAAGATAGTGTACACTAAAAGCACGTTTCAAGAAAGGAGAGCGTAAACGTGGCAAAAGTTTTTATCGTACAAGAGATGCCCAATCATGATATTGCGCCTGCAATGAAGTATGGGGACATGGTGGTTTTATTGGACCCCAATACCCAGATTGCATTCAGCACAATACCTACGGTTCGCACACTGCGGCGCAAGCTGCGGGAATACAAGGATGGGGACTTCCTGTTGTTGACGGGTGACCCTGTAGCTATCGGCTTGGCCTGCTCGATAGCTGCTTTCTATAACTCTGGCCGTTTCACAGCCCTGAAGTGGGATCGACGTGAAAGAATGTATATCCCTGTTAAAATTGACATCACTGAGAATGGAGAAAGAGATGAATAACATTGAAATGTTTGAGCACGACGCTGGCGCATTGACTGTCCAGAATGACGATTTGCAATCTGTTGGTGAGTTGGCCAAGCGTGCTAAACAACTTGAGAAAGAGATAGAAGAGCTGGAAGATACCGTCAAGGAACGCAAGGAACAGCAACGCAAGTTGCTTGAAGAAAGCATTCCCGGTCGTCTGACTGAGCTGGGCATGAAGTCATTCAAGATGTCTGACGGCAGCCTGATCGACATCAAGGCGTTCTACAACGCCAGCATTAAGGAAGAAAACCGCGCCAAGGCCTATGAGTGGCTTCGCGATAACGGTTTCGATGACATCATCAAGAACACGGTGTCTGTGCGCTTTGGTCGCGGTGAAGACCAATTGTGCGAGACCCTCCTAAACCAATTGCGTGAGGACAACTACCCAGTTGAACAAGCGCAAAAGGTCGAACCCCAGACCTTGAAAGCTTGGGTTCGCGAGCAGGTGGAACGCGGAAGCGAGTTCCCCACAGAGCTGTTTGGCGTGTACATCGGCCAAAAAGCAACCATCAAATCAGCATGAAAAAGGAAAATTGAAAATGGCTAAAAACGAATTGGCAGTGAAGAAAGAAGGCGCATTGGTCTTGGCAAATGATTTTGAGCAAGACGTTGGTGGCTTTGACGGCATGGGACAAGAAGACTTTGCGCTTCCGTTCCTGCGTCTGTTGACCAACACTTCTCCCGAAGTCGGCGAAGTTGATGGAGCCATGCCCGGCATGATCCTCAACTCTGTGACCGGCGAGCTGTATGACGGCAAGAAAGGTATCACCGTGATCCCCTGCGCATATGTACGTCAGTACATTGAGTGGGCACCACGTGGTAGCGGTAGTGGTGCCCCCATTACCATCTACCCGGCCACGTCTGACATCTTGAGCCGCACGCACCGCGAACCGGGCGACAACAAAGACTATCTCGATAACGGCAACTACATCGAGAACACCGCCAATCATTACGTAATGGTCATCAACGATCAAGGCTTCCCAGAAGCTGCCCTGATCACCATGAAGTCCACGCAACTGAAGAAGTCGCGCAAGTGGAACAGCATGATGATGTCCACCAAGATGATGGGCGCAAACGGTCCTTTCACTCCTCCCATGTATTCACACCTGTACCGTCTGTCCTCACAAGCTGAGTCAAACGACAAGGGCAAGTGGTTTGGATGGGAGATCGAGCGCATCGGCCCTATTGAAGATAAGAGCGTGTACCAAGCCGCAAAAGCATTTGCTACTCAAGTGAATTCTGGCGAAGTCAAGGTCAAGCACACTGACGAAGAAGTCAGCAGCGCAGGACCCGCACCGTTCTGATTTGAGGGGGCGCGATGCCCCCTCTTTCTTCAATAGAGATGCCAATGGAACAACTACAAAGATTTCAGGACATATTCAGGGGACTGGATATTGCCTATGGGACATACGTAATCAAAGCGGAAAGAGGCGATGGAAAGCAAGCAGGAAAAGCCACGGTTGTTCGCAAACCACCTACAGATGACCTATGGCAAAAACACCTTGAAGGCGTTGACCCGAGTCTGGGGATTATTCCAATCCGGGCGGATAACACATGTATCTGGGGATGTATTGACGTTGACCAGTATCCTCTGGACCACAAGGGACTCGTAGAAAAAGTTGCACAGTTGAAGCTGCCGCTTATTGTTTGTCGTAGCAAATCGGGAGGCGCACATGTTTTTCTCTTTACAAAAGAACCAGCCCCGGCTCGGGACTTTCAACAGTACCTTAAAGATGCGGCGGCGCTGCTCGGTGAAGCTGGCAGAGAAATTTTTCCTAAGCAAGCCGAAATCTTGGTTGATCGAGGAGACACCGGAAACTTCCTCAACCTACCCTACTTCGGCGGTGACGCGGGAACAAGGTATGCATTCAATGACGACGGTTCGGCGGCAACGCTCGACGAGTTCTTTGAACTATATGCGGCGAATGTCCAAGAGCTACCGCTCAATTTTCCTGAGCCGCCTAAGCAAGCGGAGAGTCCCATCAAAGATGGCCCTCCTTGTTTACAGGCTCTATGCGCACAGGGCTTCCCAGAGGGGACGCGCAATAATGGACTATTCAACATTGGGATCTATCTTAAGAGGTCCGCCCCCGGATCTTGGGAAGACAAGCTTGTGGAGTACAACATCAAGCATGTGGCTCCCCCTCTCCCGAACAATGAGGTACAAATACTCGTCAAACAAGTCGGCAAAAAAGACTATCAGTACAAGTGTAAGGATGCGCCCCTCAACAGCTTCTGTAATTCGGGCCTATGTAGATCGCGCAAATATGGCATCGGAGGAAACGGTCCTGATGCGCCTCAAATAGCATCGCTCTCCAAGTACGCGTCCGACCCACCACTGTGGTTCTTGGATGTCAACGGCAAGCGTGTGGAGCTTGAAACAGAAAGCCTCTTCACCCAAGCTGCATTCCAAAAAGCATGCGTGGAAAAACTCAACGTGCTGCCCCCAACCCTGCGCAAACAGGATTGGGAGAACATGCTCAATGCTTTGCTCAAAGAGATGGTGGAGACAGAACAGATCGCCGAGGCCAGTGAAGACACAAGTCTCACGGGCCGCTTCATGGATCTGCTGGAAGAGTTCACGACCCACATGCAGCAAGCAATGGACCGCGATGAGATCCTCATGGGCCGACCATGGCGTGAGGACGATGAAGCCAAGACCTACTTCCGCATGAAAGATCTGGAAGGCCACTTGAAACGCAACAACTTCGTTGGCCTCACAGCCCCCAAGATGGCCCAGCGCCTACGGGACATGGGCGGAGAACCCATCCCACTGTTCCTTAAAGGCCGTGCTACTCGTTGCTGGCGCATACCAAGCTTTGAGAAGCAAGACGCTCCATTCCAAACCCAGACCACCCGCATTGAAGGGAGCCCATTTTGAGATACTTGAAGATTGATGGCCACGACAACGCAATCATCGGCCCGGCGTTCATCTGGCACAACCAGACACATACCTCGGTGCTTGTGTACAACGCCGAGACCATCAGGGACAACCTTGTTCGTGAAGACGGCATGAGCCTTGAAGATGCGCGTGAATTCATCGAGTTCAACATTGAGGGTGCGTATGTTGGCCCCCACACGCCCGTGCTGGTGTGGCCCGAGGACATGTGGGACGGTGAATGGGATGACTGACATCCACAAGATCTTCGGCCCACCCGGCTGCGGCAAGACGACCTACCTGCTCAACGTGGTGGACAAGGAACTGGAGGCGGATGTTTCCTCTGCAAGAATTGGCTACTTTTCTTTCACCAGAAAGGCTGCCAACGAAGCGCGGGACCGGGCCATTCAGAAGTTCCCCCAGCTCAACGCCAAAACCGACTTCCCCTATTTCCGAACCCTGCACAGCTTGGCATTCCAGTGCCTTGGCGTACGGTCCGAGGACATCATGCAGGCTGAGCACTTCCATGAGTTCGCCGCCCAAGCAGGGATCGAGCTATCCCTGTCCCATGACACCGAGGTGGATCTGGTCAAGCCCGACAACCCCATCCTGAACGAGATCAACATCGCCCGCATCAAGGGTGAGGATCTGAAAACCCACTACAACAAGTGCGGCCTAGACATTGAATGGCACCACTTTGAATTCGTTGAGCGGACCTACCGCCACTACAAACGCAGCAAGAATCTGTTGGACTTCACCGACCTGTTGGAGATGATCGTCAACCAACCCGAGCGCCTGCCCATGCTGGAGGTGCTGATCGTGGACGAGGCACAGGATCTTTCCCGCCTGCAATGGATGATGGTCGAAGCCCTGACCGTGAGATCCAAGCGGACATTTCTTGCCGGTGACGACGACCAAGCCATTTTCTTCTTCGCCGGTGCGGACGTGAAAAGCTTCCTTGCCTTTGAAGGCAGCGTCACCATCCTGAACCAGTCCTACCGCGTCCCGGCCAAAGTCCACACTTTGGCCAACAACATCGTGCGCCGCATCCGCGAGCGCCAGCCCAAAGAATGGGAATCCCGCGAGTTTGAAGGTCTCGTCAAGACCTACCAGCGCTTTGAGGACGTGCCGGTTGAAAACGGCCAGTGGCTCATCATGGCCAGCACCAACTACATGCTCAACCCCATCCACGAATGGCTCAAATCCATCGGGGTGCTGTTTGAGCGCAACGGCGTGCCAAGCCTGTCCCCACAGATCGCCCAAGCCGTGGTGGAGTGGGAGCGCCTGCGCAGGGGCAAAGCATTGGGCTACAACAGCGTCCAGACGGTGTACCGGTACCTAGATACCAGCGCCGTGGCCCGGGGCTACAAGACATTTAAGACCGGCGACATCAATGGCCTGTACACCATCGATGAGCTGAAGGAAAAGCATGGCCTCTTGACGGATGCCGTGTGGCATGAGGCGCTGACCAAGATCGCCGACGACAAGAAAGAATATTTGATCTCCTTGCTGCGCCGGGGCGTGAAGCTGTCGCAAGCGCCAAAGGTGCGCCTGTCCACCATCCACGGAGCCAAGGGCGGCGAGGCTGACAACGTCATGCTGCTGATGGATCTGAGCCCCAAATTCGCCAAAGAATATGCAAGCAACGCGGACAACGTCCACCGCTTGTTCTATGTCGGGGTTACCCGTGCCAAACAATCGCTGCATTTAGTGTTGCCAAAACACACAGAAAAAGGATTCCGACTGTGAAAACCATGCCCATGTTCCCGACAATCACCGAGTGGGTGCCGCCGGAGACTTTCCCCAACTTGTCCACCGCCAAGGAGATTGCAATTGACCTTGAGACTTGTGACCCGCATATGGAATCTTTTGGGCCGGGATGGCCCCGTAATGACGGCTTCATTGCTGGTTACGCTGTGGCTGTTGACGGCTGGAGCGGATACTATCCTGTTGCT